>ERZ842401.5712-NODE-5712-length-13636-cov-12.612768_pt1 | contig 13636 bp, 10 predicted proteins | sample MGYA00521270_ERZ842401 | MGnify/ENA primary metagenome ERZ842401 (study PRJEB31892, sample SAMEA3878208) | bioreactor metagenome | biome: Moose rumen | place: Sweden | collected 2011-10 | study: EMG produced TPA metagenomics assembly of the PRJEB12797 data set... | reverse complement strand
AAAGAGATAGCGTTAAAAAACCTCACATTTTTATTTTTAGTGTGAAATATTCAGGCTAAACACGTCAAACCGATTATGGCTCTCATGGAAAGATGAAAAAAAATGATGATTTTATTTTGTCCTTTCCCCGATAATTCGTAATTTTGCAGTCGCTAAGAAAAACGAAAGAAAGGAAGCTGATAAACCCAAGAAAAAAGGAAAGAAAAAGATGAAATCAAGGAAAGAAGAAATGCTGGAACCACTGGTAGACTTCGACGTGCCAGTGGAGGACCATTCGCAATATATTATTAAGGTAATCGGCGTGGGCGGAGGAGGATGCAACGCCGTGAGCAATATGTACAACGAAGGCATCGAAGGAGTGACCTTCGCCGTTTGCAACACCGACAGTCAGGCGCTGGCCAACTCGCCCGTGCCCGTGAAAATCATGCTCGGAGAATCGGGATTGGGTGCAGGAGCCAACCCGGAACTGGGAAGGAAAGAGGCGGAATTCAATACCGAAGAGATTCGCCGACTGCTCGACGACGGCACGCAAATGGTGTTCGTCACCGCTGGCATGGGCGGCGGGACAGGTACAGGAGCAGCTCCCGTCGTGGCTGCCATCGCCCGCGAGAAAGGACTGCTCACGGTGGGTATCGTCACCATCCCCTTCTATTTCGAGAAGAAACCGAAAATCATCAAGGCCCTGCGAGGCGTTGAGGAGCTGAGAAAGAACGTAGACGTGCTGCTCATCGTGAACAACGAAAGGCTCTGCGACGTATATGCCGACTCCGACATCACCATCAAGGAGGCCTTCCAACGAGCCGACAACATTCTGAAAGATGCAGTGAAAGGTATATCGGAGGTGATTACCATCCACACCGATGGCATCAACCTGGACTTCCGCGACGTGGAAGCCACAATGCGCAACGGTGGTAATGCCATCATGGCCATCGGAAAGGCCGACGGAAAGCTTCGCGTGGAAAACGCTATCATGGACGCGCTCGACTCTCCCCTACTCTATGGCAACGACATCGGAAAGGCCAAGCGCATCTTGTTCAATATCTACTCCAGCGACGAGCATCCCATCTTGGTGCGCGAACTGCAGGAGATTGACGAGTTCTTCGACCTGCTCGACCCGAATATCGAGGTAATCTGGGGAACGTCTACCGACAACAGTCTGGACGAAGAAGTGAAAGTGATTATCCTGGCCACAGGCATGGAAGAGCACAAAGCGCCAAGAAATAGTAGCATCAGCAGTCCGTTGGGCGATGAAGAGTACTATGAGGAGATGATTACCTGCCTCTACAAACCGAAGAAAAAGGCCGTTCGCCAGCTGCATCAGACCCCGGAACAGACTGAAGAACCCCAGCCTGCGACACCAATAGAAGAGGCCGCAGAAGCGCAAGAGGATCCTCAAACACCCCACGAAACGGAGACACCTGCCGACGACGAGCCCGAAACACCCAATCAGCCGACAGCATCGGGTACAGCAGACGATAAGGGAAGTTCAAACATTCTCCACAAATGGAGCGGATGGATCAAGAACAAAGCCGCTGAACTGCTTACCGAACCCGACGAATAGGCTGACAGAGCGTGTAAGATCGTATACAAGAAACAGAATCACCTTTCAATTTGAAAGTAGCGTTACAGAAAATAAAAAAAAACTAAGTTTTAAGGAATTGTGACAATTCGTAGGTTTTTCTTTTTGCAGTTTGAAAGAAAATATATACCTTTGCACTCGGAATAGTATGCCCGATTCATCCGGACACAGCATCCATGAGTTGAATAAAAAAACATCATATCGACTGAATTTTTTATGAAAAAGATCATCATCCCCCTCGTGGTTGTGCTCCTGCTGTTGTTGGCAGGCTTGGGCTATCTCTACAAAAGCCTCGACGAACAAAAGAAAGTAAACCAGGACATGCAGGAACTGGCAGAGCTCGACAAGAAGGAAATGCAAAACGAATACGAGGAGTTTGCGCGCCAATATAGCGAGATGAAGACGCAAATCAACAACGACTCCATCATCGCACAACTCACACAAGAACAGCTTCGCACGCAAGAGTTGCTGCAGGAACTGAAACGGGTGAAGGCCAACGATGCACGAGAGATTACCCGACTGAAGAAAGAACTGGCCACTTGCCGCGCCATCATCCGCAGCTATGTGCTGGAAATCGACTCGCTCAACCGCCTGAACCAGAACCTGACGGCCGAGAACACGCGCGTGAAAGGCCAATACGAAGAGGCCACCCGACAGATTCAGGGACTGAATGCCGAGAAGTCGTCGCTCTCGGAAAAGGTGGCTATCGCTGCTCAGCTGGATGCTACGGGCATCTCGATGAAGCTGCTGAACAAGAAGAACAAGAGCATCGAGAATACCGACAAGGCCAAGACCATTCAGGTGAGCTTCAACATCGCCCGCAACGTGACGGCCAAGAACGGCGTGCGCACCTTCTACGTGCAAATCAAGACGCCAACGGGCAAGACGCTCAACGGCGGCTCGTTAAACTATGAGAACCGCACCATTCAGTATTCTATGAAGAAGGCGGTGGAATACAGCGGCGAGGAAACGCCCGTCACAACTTTCTGGAATATCAATGAGTTTCTGGGCGAAGGCACCTACCGCGTCAGCATCTTTGCCGAAGGCAACATGATTGGCTCCAGGAGCTTCACCTTCAAATAGCATAGATTCAAAAGCGTATACATCCAAAAACCGCATAATATGAGAAAGGTCTTTATTTTCTGGATCTTATCCTGGTGCATCCTGCCCGTTGGAGCTCAGCGAGTGCTTACGCTCGACAGTTGTCGCTCGCTGGCACTCAAGAACAACAAGCAGTTGCAGGCAGCCAGGGTGAAACAAGATGTGGCGGCAAACACGAGGAAGGCAGCACGCACAAACTTCCTGCCCAAGGTGGATGCCATCGGCGGCTACGAGCTGCTGAGCAAAGAAATCTCGCTGCTCAACGATGATCAGAAAGAGGCTCTGTCGAACCTCGGAACCATCATCACCTCAAGACTCGGAGGGTCTCTGCCGGGCATGCTGACCGATTTGGCGCAGCAGGGACTGATCACTCCCCAACAAGCGCAGGCCTTCGGACAGGTGGCGCAGGCGCAGATGCCGGCTGTTGCCCAGTCGCTCAATGCTGCCGGAAACGACATCAAGCACGCTTTCCGCACCAACAACCGCAACTTGTTCGGGCTTTCTGTGATGCTCCGCCAACCCATCTACATGGGTGGAGCCATCACCGCAGGCAACCGGATGGCCGACATCAACGAGGAACTGACGGCACATGCTACGGCAAACGCAGAGCAAAACACGCTGTATAGCGTAGACGAGACGTACTGGCTCGTGGTATCGCTCGAGCAGAAGAATCGTCTGGCCGACAACTTTGTGAACCTGCTTCACAAACTCGACAACGATGTTCAGAAGATGATTCGCGAAGGTGTGGCCACTCGTGCCGATGGACTGAAAGTGGCCGTGAAGGTGAACGAGGCCGAAATGCAGCAGACACAAGCTGCCGACGGACTGGCTCTGGCCAAGATGCTGCTCTGCCAGCAATGTGGACTGCCCATTGAAAGCGATATCCGGGTGGAAGAGAATCATGATCTGGCCAACCTGACTGCCGACGTGGCACCGGTGGCGGAAGGCGAAATCGATCTCTCTGACCGAGAGGAACTGAAAATGTTGCAGAATGCGATCGAGATAAGCGAACAAGCCACCAAGATGGCCCGTGCCGCTGCTCTGCCTCAAATAGCCTTGACAGGCGGCTATCTGCTGACCAATCCTAACGTCTACAACGGCTATGCCAATAAGTTTGGCGGCGTATGGAACGTAGGGGTGATGCTCCGCGTACCCGTATGGAACTGGCAAGAAACGGCTTACAAGGTACGCGTCTCAAAGGCTGCTACCCACATCGCCTCACTCGAATTGGAGGAGGCTCGCGAGATGATGGAGCTGCAAGTAAACCAGAACCGCTTCAAAGTGAAAGAAGCAGACAAGAAATATGCCATCGCCCTGAAGAATGTGGAGAAGGCCGACGAGAATCTGCGTTGTGCCAACTTAGGATTCAACGAAGGGGTGCTCACCGCTACGGAGGTAATGGAAGCCCAGACGGCGTGGCTGCAGGCTCAGACTCAGCGCATCGATGCTGAAATCGACCGCCATCTCTCACGTTCGGCGCTCAACAAGTCGCTTGGCATTAAGCTCTGACAAGCCTTAACCCGAAATCCCGGAATAACGAAATCCCGAAAAAAAATAGTAAATCGTAAATAGCTAAATCGTAAATAAACAAGATGTCAGCAAAACAACAACATAACAACATTCTGCTCGCAATCTTCGGATTCATGGCAGTAGTCGCCATCGTCGCACTCATCGGTTATTTCACCCTCGACCGCCCCACCGACGACATTCAAGGCGAATTGGAAGTTTCTGAATACCGCGTATCGAGCAAGGTGCCCGGCAGAGTCTTGGAACTTCGTGTGAAGGATGGCGACTATGTGCATGTGGGCGATACGCTCGCTATCCTCGATGCTCCCGACGTTCAAGCCAAGAAGACGCAGGCTCAGAGCGTGGAACAGGCCGCATCGGCCATGAGCGAAATGGCCCAGCGTGGCGCACGCCGCCAGCAGGTACAGGGCGCTTATCAGCTCTGGCAGCAGGCTAAGGCTGGTGTGGAAGTGGCCAAGAAGAGCTACGACCGCGTGCAACGGCTCTTTGACGAAGGCGTGATGACGGCCCAGAAGCGCGATGAGGCGCTGGCTCAATACAAGGCGCTCGAGGCTCAGGAGAAGGCAGCCAAGAGCCAATACGACCTCGCCGTAGAGGGCGCAAGGGCTGAAGAGAAAGCTGCTGCAGCCGCTCAGGTGAACCAGGCACGTGGGGCCGTGAGCGAAGTGGAGTCGTATATCCGTGAGACCATCCAGATAGCTACCGTTGAGGGCGAGGTGAGCAACATCTATCCCAAGGTGGGCGAACTCATCGGCACAGGCTCACCCATCATGAGCATTGCCATCATGGACGACATGTGGGGCACGTTCAATGTGCGCGAAGACCAGCTCAACGGACTCAAAATCGGCGACGAACTGACTGCTTTCTGTCCGGCTTTCAACAAAGACATCCAGATGAAAGTCTACTACATCAAGGACCAGGGGTCGTTTGCCGTTTGGAAAGCCACCAAGGCAACAGGCCAATACGACCTGAAGACCTTTGAGGTGAAGGCCCGTCCGGTGCAGAAGTTAGAAAGTCTGCGCCCCGGTATGTCGCTCATTCTGAAAAGATGATGAGGGACGAAGGTTACAAAATCGCTTAGCAAATGAAGGTTGACCTATTAGACACGATAAAGCGGATACTGAACGTAGCGCGGCGCGAGTGCGGCATCCTGGTCAGGAACCCCATTTATGCTTCTTGCATGGTGGTATTCCCCTTGCTTGTCGTGTTATTCTTTACAGACATCATGCACGACGGACAGCCACAGGAAATGCCCGTTGGTGTGGTCGACCTCGACAACACCTCCACAACGCGGGCGCTGATTCGGAAGTTGGATGGATTCCAGACATCTCATGTCGTGGGCTATTATAATAATGTAGACGAAGCCCGCCACGCCATCCAGCGCAACAAGATCTATGCCTTCATCTATTTCCCCAAAGGAACCACCGACGAACTGCTCGCCAGCCGGCAGCCCAAGATTTCGTTCTACTATAGCGGAACCTCGCTGACGGCAGGAGCCTTGCTCTTTCGCGACCTGAAGACCATGAGCGTACTGGGCTCAGCCGCCGTAGGACAGGCCACTATGCGTGCCAAAGGCTTCACCGACAAGCAGATACAGTCGTTCTTGCAACCTATTACCATCGACCTCCACCCGCTGAACAATCCTTGGATTAATTATAATATGTATCTCAGCACGATGCTCATCCCGGGCATCCTGATGCTGTTCATCTTCCTCATCACTCCTTACTCCATCGGTACGGAGCTGAAATTCAAGACGAATACAGAACTGATGCGGCTGTCGAATGGCGACATTCTGGTGGCAATGGCGGGCAAGTTCCTGCCTCAGTTCTTCATTTTCCTCACCATCATGTACATCTACATGTGGTATGTGTTCGGCCATCTGGCCTTCCCCCATCCAGGCGGAGTAAGCCGCTTGCTGGCATTGGGATTCTTAGGCGTATTGGCCTCGCAGAGCTTCGGCATCTTTGTCTTCGGTCTGATGCCCTCGCTGCGCATGTCGATGAGTCTCTGTTCGCTGTGGGGTGTGCTGAGTTTCACCACGGGTGGCTTCACCTTCCCTGTGTTTGCGATGGACGGTCCTATCGAGGCTTTAGCGCAACTCTTCCCGTTGCGCCACTATTACATGATCTATCAGGAGTGCATCTTCAACGGCTATCCGCTCCACATGGCCTGGTTCAACATCATGGCTCTCGGCATCTTCATAGCCCTACCCTTCTTCGTATTAGGCAAGCTGCGCAAGGCACTTACCGAGTATGTGTATATTCCTTGATGAAGGACCCCACCCCTAACCCCTCCCTGAAGGGGAGGGGAAATCAAGGGGGTGATGGATGAAAGTAAAATTGAATATGAATAGAATAAAAGACCTCTGCTATATCTGGGCGCAAGAGATGAAAGGTCTTGTGCAAGACGAGGGTGTGCTCATCTTCTTCATCATCGTGCCGCTTCTATACCCCCTGCTCTATTCGTGGGCGTACAACAACGAAGTGGTACGGCAGGTGCCTGTAGCCGTTGTGGATATGAGCCATTCGGCCTCCAGCCGACAGTTCGCCCGCATGTATGATGCCTCGCCTGATGTAAAAGTGGTTTACCAATGCAACGATATTCTGGAAGCACGCGACTTGGTGCAGAAGCAGGTGGCACATGGTTTTATCGTCTTTCCGCCTGACTTCGACACCAGCCTCAACCGTATGGAACAGGCTCACGTCAGCGTCTATTGCGACATGAGTCTGATGCTCACCTATAAGGCTATCTTCCAGACGGCCACCGCCATCGCACAAGAGATGAACAGCCAGATACAGGTGAAGCTGAGCGGCCATCCCACCCATCGCGAAGAGGTCATTCAGTCGCAACCATTGGAATACGAAGAAGTTCAGCTCTTCAACCCGACCGGGGGCTACGGATCGTTTATCATACCAGCCGTGCTGATGCTCATCATTCAGCAGACATTGGTCTTGGGTATTGGTCTTGCTGCCGGAACGGCTCGCGAGAACAACCGCTTCAAGGATCTGGTTCCCATGAACCGCCACTATCGCCGACTGGCTCCCATTGTGTTCGGCAAGTCGATGTGCTATTTCATGGTGTATGTCGTGATGAGCGCTTGGCTCGTCCTTGTCGTTCCGAAGATATTCAGTTTCACTTCACTCTTCCCGCCACGCGACCTGCTCCACCTGATGCTGCCCTATATTCTGGCATGTATATTCTTCGGTATGTTCGTCAGCTGTATCGTCCGCTATCGCGAGAACATCATGCTGCTGGTGGTCTTCGCATCGGTTCCCATGTTGTTCCTCAGCGGCGTTTCTTGGCCACAGAGTTCCATCCCCAGCTATTGGCAGGGCATCTCTTGGCTCTTCCCCAGCACCTTCGGCGTTCGTGCATTTGTCCGGATGAACAGCATGGGGGCTACCCTCGCCGATGTTCGCGAAGAATACACCTGTCTCTGGATTCAGATGGTGGCCTACTTCTTCGCTACCTGTGCCGTCTACCGACATCAGCTCGTCCACACGCGCCAGCATGCCCTGGAAATCATCCAGATGATAGAATCAAAAATAGAGAAAGCCCGGAAGTGAAGCGCTTTTACTTCCACAAGAGCAATATCATCTTTATCCATCTTTGCCAAATATCATTTCATCATGAAAGCTTGTGCAAAAATCAACCTTGGCCTGAACATCGTACGTAAACGCGACGATGGTTATCACGACTTACAAACCGTATTCTATCCTGTTCCTATCTTTGATGAAATAAGCATTGAGGTTCAGTCGAGCAATCTGCAACAACAGATTGAACATAAAGATGTTAGACTGACGATGGAAGGCAATCCTGTGGATGGGAATATCGACGATAATCTCGTTGTCAAAGCCTATCGACTCGTAGCTTCGCGATACGCTATTCCCCCAGTTACCATCAGGCTCAACAAGCAAATCCCCATGCAGGCAGGTATGGGGGGTGGATCGGCCGATTGCGCTTTCACTATCCGGCTGCTCAACGAAAAGTTTCAACTCAACATGAGCATCAGCGAGATGCAACGGATGGCCACCTCATTAGGTGCCGACTGCCCCTTCTTCATTGAGGCAAAGCCTGCCTATGCCGAAGGTATCGGCGAAATACTATCTCCCATTTCGCTCGATCTGAGTGCCTATCAGCTGGCCATTGTGAAGCCCCCTGTGGAAGTTTCCACTCGCGAAGCCTTCGCGCATATCAAGCCGAAGCAACCCGACATCAACTGCATGGACATCGTGAAGCGCCCTATTGAGGAGTGGCGCGGGCTGTTGAAGAACGATTTCGAAGAGAGTATCTTCCCGCAATATCCTATCATCGGCGAGGCCAAACAGCAACTCTACGAGATGGGAGCACTCTATGCTTCGATGAGCGGAAGTGGAAGCGCACTCTTTGCCTTCTTCGCTCCCGAAGCCCATCCCGATATTGATGCGGCCTTCCCCAGCACCTGGTACAGGAAACTTACTTGCGAAGGATGTTCACCACTAACGACGAAATAGAAATCAGGATGCTAACGGCCGAGAAGGTGAGCGTGGTGCTGGTACCGATGGCAGCATTACGCGTCTTCACCGTGTTGGGCTCCACATACACCACATCGTTCTGCTGCAGATAGAAGTATGGATCGTTGATGATGTTCGCATCACGGAGGTCCATCTGGTGATAAGTCTTCTTACCGTCGGCATCTTCACGGATAATCGTCACATTGTCACGCTTACCGTAAATGGTCATATCGCCAGCCTGAGCCAGAGCCTCCAGCACATTAATCTTGCCGGTAGACACGGTAAAGGTGTTGGGGCGGGCCACTTCGCCAAAGACAGACACCTTGAAGTTTGACATCTTCACGGTGACGACAGGATTCTCCGTTGCCGAGAGATAGGGTGTAATCTTCTGCTTGATGAGCGCCTCGCATTCGCGAACGGTCATTCCCTTGACGTGCAGCGTACCGATTACGGGATACACGATATCACCATTGTTGTCAACCAGATAGGTCTGAAGCGTACCGCCACTCGTACTCACGCGCCCTGTAATCGACAGAGGCTCCGAGATGGTGAGGTTGAACGGAGTTGCAGCCTTCGGGTCGGTAGTGCTGACAGTAATGGTCAGAATGTCCTTCGGCATAATCTTAGCATCATAGAGTTCCGAGGGGGTGTTGTAGGTCACCTCGTTGATGTTCTGGAAATAAGGCACATCCTTAGACGAGCCGCAACTGCTGAGCAACATCACCGATGCCGCCAATGCAACAAATAATGAGTTTTTTTTCATTTTTATCATGCTGTTATTGAATTTGCCTGCAAAAGTACGGATATTTTTTGAAACAGGCAAATTATTACACGTAAAAAAGCACCCATTCTTATTTGACCGCAACTTTTGAGACGACATGCTGTTGACCGATTATCAGCTCCACGATGACCACCGTTTGTTTGGTCGGTAGCTGTATGTCGATAGTCTCACCGTTGTCTGGCGTCTGCATGGCCAACATTCGGCCAATGGAATCAAACACCCTCACTTCTTTCACTTCTTTCGATAACTCCGCATTACCCTCTATACGGAGCAGGTGCCCATGTAGCGACATCTGCAAAGGCGGATTCCCGCTGATGCTCTTCACCTCTGTGGCCGTCTGCTCTCCGTTGATATACAGTTGAGTGAAGCCCTTGACACATTCGTTCTCGTGATAGCTCAGATAGAGCGTGTCGACCACAGCGGGCGAAGGAGCCACGTATTGAAGTTGCGTACCGTCGGCACTCACCATTCCATGCAAAGCCCGCAGGTAACCAATCTGATAAGACGATGGCAACTCCGTGTCTATCGTCAGCGCTTGCCCACTTGCCACTTGATACCTTGTCGGTGGCACCACCCACGTAGTGTCGCCCTTCTCGCCGTTTGAGAGAATGGCCTGGGTGGTCGCAGCAAGGTTGCTGGGTAGCAAGACGCTGTTGGTGTATCCATCCATCTGCGCTTTTGCATCCAAGCTACCGCACATCAAGGAAGCGGCTGCCTCCATGTTGGTGATACCGCGATAGCAGACGAGCGGATTGTCCTCATCGTCGACATCGGCATAGAAATCGTACACGTCGAAGTAGGGAGCATTTTCATCATACTGAAGCCCCACTCCCTCCAAGACAAAGCTGCACGACGACATAGAGCCAAACAAGGAGAAGTCTCGGATATGATTGAAAGCCACATTGACGGTCAGCTTCTTGGTCGAAGAGTAGAACAGATCGTTGATGCCCCTCAGGTTGTTGTAGCTCAGGTCTACCCACTCCAAGGAGTCGAGCACGGCTATCGGTTGCAGGTCCTCGACTCGGTTGTCGCTCAGGTCCAGCATACGCAGGTTGGGCATCAGCACGATGTCGCGGACGTCAGTAATGCCTCGGTGCGACAGGTCGAGCGTGGTGATGGTATCCAACTGGGCGAAGCTGATGGGTGCATCCTCTGCAAGGCCGAGGTGCTGGCGTACTCCCTCTTCCACATTGGTGGAAACGAAGCCCACTTCCTGCCCTTGGGCGTATGCCACATTTAGCCATACGCCCAATATCATGATGATGAAATATCTCATAGTGGTCATGGTTCTACAAATGTTAGCTTGTTAGCAATGGTCTCACGGTTATGATAAGCCCCCGACTGTAGCTCCACGGTCATGATGATGGGAGTGGAGTCGGAATAGTCGTGCAGGTTCTGCGTCTTCACGAAATGCTCGTCGAGCAAGGGTATGCGGGTCACGCGCTTGTTCTTCCAAGTGATCGTCATCCACGCTTCGGTAGAGGACTGTGAGTCGGCTTTGTTCGTGAACTTCACGTTCTTGATAGTGATGCCGTCGTCCGTAAACTCCAGGTTGTCCTTTGTCAAGGGCTTGATGCGGTTCTCTGTTCCGTTGATGGGATTCTTCAGCAGGATGTCAATCGACTTGATTTGCCCGTCATGACTGTCGGTCGAACCCTCTTTCAGATAGTAATCCGTTCCAGGGAAGTAGCCCGCAAACTTGCCGTTGATGGGATAGCGGCGTATCTTGATGCGATAGATGCCTTTCCCTGCTGTGAGCTTGTCCCAAACCAAAGCTTCCGTCACGGTATTGGTCAGGTTCTCAATGTTGGAAACCGCCATCTCCCCCACCTCAAAGTAGGTCTTGTAGACACTGACCACAGGGTCTAAATCAAGCTTCAAGTCCTTGGAGTATTTCAAGAACAGCTTGGCCAGCTCGAAGAACTTATGGTTGTCGTCGGCATGATAGGCGTTGTAAACGCTGTTTATCTTGTTATAAAGAGTGTTTATGCCCTGAGCCATCTGGTATACCTTGTTCGATTTGGTGTATTTCTTCACGGCTTTACTCACGTCGTCGAAGAAGCAGTTCAGTAGCAAACCAGCCGACCTGATGGCCACATCGGCCTGATCTTCGACCAGTTGCCACTCATCCACATGGCCATCGTTCAGATCGTCGATACTCGCGATGTAGTTATCGAAGGCCGTGCCGGCACTCTCCCATGCCAGCTTCAGGGGGTCGCCCCAGGCGGCATACTTCTTCAACACTTTCATCACTGCCGCGTAGCCTTTCATAAACGACACGAAGCCTTTTCCGAATGCGGCGGCGTAGTCGTAGGGATTGAACTTCACCACCTGTGGGAATTCGCCTTGCAACACCTTCGGAAAACCCGTGCCATCCTTTTTGGAGAACACATACACGTAATAGTCCTCGTTCTTGTCGGTCTCGGGCAGATCGGAGATGGGCAGGGTGAAGTAATTATCCTGCTTGCCATTGAGCGTGACATACGAATGGGCAGCCTCCGTATAGTGGGGAACGTCCTCGTAGCTGGCCTTCGGTACGAACAAGTCCCAGAACGATGTATCGTCCTCGTTGTCTCGGTTGTCGTAGCCGTCTTTGGCCTTCTTGCTGATAATCTTCAGGATGATGTCGCCCGACCACTCCAGGTTCGACCTGTTGTACAGTCTCACCTCCCAGCCATTCTCCGTCAGATAGATGTTGTCAGTCAGCGAGAGGTCACTGATGGAGTTGTCGGGCAGGATGTTCTCGTCGCTTCTGCCGTCAAAGTAGTAGGTACGGCTGCTGGTGTTCTCGTCTACAACCAGTGTGATAGGCTTCTTGAACGCATAATACTCATGGCCGATGCTGAGGGTCAGCTCCGTGCCGTAGGGCACTTTGGTTATGCGGAACTGGTCCATCGTCTCAGGAGAGAATCCATAGTTCGTGTCCTGAACTCGCTCACCATTGATGTACACCTTATAATCAACGGGCTTGGGGTAGTGGGTGCGCTTGCCGTTGAACGTCAGCACACAATTGATGGTGGCAGTCTTGACCGCGCTGGCCACTTCCGCCACGCTGACGCTTACTTCGTTGGAGCGCACTTTCTGCATTTTGCCGTCGATGTCGAGGTAGTGGCCTTCCACATAGTAGGTGTACTGGCCTGCGGCGGGCATGTCGGTAGACTGCATGTCGGCGGGGTACTCGGAGTTGCCGATGTCCTCCACCTTGCGGATGGTGCCACTGGGATATTTGCGCACGATGGTGTAGGTCTGCCCGTTGGGTAAGGCATTGAATGCCAGCTTGACAACGCCGTCAGTCACGCTGGCGGTGGCATTGATCACGGGATCCACCACCTTCGTCTTGGTGAATTCAACATCAACAGGGCCGTTCCAGATGCCGGCAGAGTTGCCGAAGCGCATGTGCAGGGTGTGCTTCCCGTCCGTCAAGCGACGCGTGTCGAACGTAGTAGGCTGTACGATCTCGTGTTGCGGATTGCTGACCGTAATGACTTCCGGCTCCTCGTCGTCGAACCAATAGGCCTGCTCCGTCACGGTCAACGCCGCCGGGTCCTCGATGTTGTACAGCGACTTCACGATGATGGGCATCGAGGTGATGGCGGTAGCGGCCTGATTGTCGCTGCTCAGGGCGCGGCAATGAAGGCGGTGATGACCGGGAGAAACGTTGCCAAGGTCGAGGTCGCTGACGAAGACATAGTCCTTGCCGTCGGAGGCGAGATGGCCGTCGAAGGTTTGCGCATGCTCATAGTCGTCGTCCACCCAGTATTCCAGCTTCATGCCGTCGCCGAACTGATACTTGAAGAACGTGCTGCTGCTGATGGGTGAATACATGTTGTCGGAGCGGCGGACGCGATACCACAGCTTATGAACTCCGTTCTTCAGGTTCGCCGTGCTGATTTCCGTATCCACCACATACTCCGTCCCGCTTAGGTTGATGGCCCGTTTGTCGCCAAAGCCATCATCGAACCAATATTCCAGCCGCGTTAGCGTCTGGGCAGACGACAGCATAGGCAATAAGCACAACCAGCACGTCAGGATGCTGATGAATGATTGTCTATTCATAACTCATCTTCTTTATTCTGAATCTCCTGCGCTCACGCGAATCTTAACCCAACTTTGACCCCTTTGAACAATTTTTCATAATTTTCAGGGGCATTTTAG
>ERZ842401.5711-NODE-5711-length-13637-cov-4.853483_pt1 | contig 13637 bp, 11 predicted proteins | sample MGYA00521270_ERZ842401 | MGnify/ENA primary metagenome ERZ842401 (study PRJEB31892, sample SAMEA3878208) | bioreactor metagenome | biome: Moose rumen | place: Sweden | collected 2011-10 | study: EMG produced TPA metagenomics assembly of the PRJEB12797 data set... | reverse complement strand
TTTATATGTCTTTATATGTCTTTATATGTCTTTGTAAATCATTATATGTCTTTGTATATCTTTATGTGTATTTATATGCCTTTGTTTATCTTTATTTGCCTTCGTAAGCAACTGCTGAATCAAGTCTATATCCGGATATACGTTCTCTGCCCTTAAGTCCCTTCAGTTCCATCATAACAAGAACTCCTGCAACTTTTCCTCCCAAGGACTCAACAAGCTTAATCATTGCTTCTGTAGTTCCACCTGTAGCTATAAGATCATCAACTATTAAAACCTTCTGTCCAGGTTTAATTGAATCCTTGTGCATCTCAAGCGTTGCCTTGCCATACTCAAGGTCATAATCAACAGATACAGTCTCTGCCGGAAGCTTGCCTTTCTTGCGGATAAGAACGAACGGTTTATGAAGATTGTACGCAATAGGTGTTCCAAAAATAAAACCTCTGGACTCAGCTCCCACTACTACATCATAATCAAGATCTTTAACAAGATCCTGCATGGTATCAATTGCAAGCTTAAGCCCATCCGGATCCTGCATTACAGTAGTAATGTCTCTGAACATTATTCCTTCTTCCGGGAAGTTGGGTATTGTACGCACATAGTCTTTTAATTCTTTCATTAATTCCTCTTTTCCATAATCAATATATGATTATAATTCAATACTTGATACATAGTTGAATGTGAAATTCAAAAAGCCACGCTTATGTCTACTATGTCAAAACAGCCGTTTAAGTAGCATAACAGCTATTTATCAAATATCAATATCATAATTTGCTGATTTATTTAGACATATATTGGTAATTTTACCAAGAAAACGCTTTCAAAGCAAGATATTCATTAATCACCAAAATTACGTTTGGATTACTCAAAAAACGCCACAGCCATATCAAAATGATATAACCGTGGCGCTTTAGATTATGCATTATATGTACTAATAATTTAAGACCGCTGCCCTTTTAATTAATACATTCCTGGCTGAGGAGCCGGAGCGGCAGGAACTGGCTCTTTAATTGTTGCAACAGCTGCTTCTGTTGTAAGGAATGAAGAAGCAACAGATGTTGCATTCTGAAGAGCTGATCTTGTAACCTTTGCAGGATCAAGGATACCATCCTTAACCATGTCTACATATTCTTCCTTGTATGCATTGAATCCGATTCCTGTATCAGACTCTTTTACCTTATTAACAATTACAGATCCGTCAAGGCCGGCATTTGCTGCAATGTGATAGAGAGGAGCTTCAAGTGCCTTAAGGACAATCTTAGCACCTGTCTTCTCATCGCCTTCAAGACCTTCAAGAGCCTTGGCAGCTTCCTTGGATGCGTGGATATAAGCACTTCCGCCACCAAAGATGATTCCTTCTTCAACGGCTGCACGTGTTGCATTTAACGCATCTTCCATTCTGTACTTAGCTTCCTTCATCTCTGTCTCGGTAGCAGCACCTACACGGATAACTGCAACACCGCCGGCAAGTTTAGCAAGTCTTTCCTGAAGTTTCTCTTTGTCGAAGTCAGATGTTGTATCTTCAATCTGTTTCTTAATCTGAGCAATTCTTGAATCGATATCAGCCTTTTCGCCTTCACCATCAACAATTGTTGTCTTTTCCTTTGTAACCTTAACGCTCTTAGCACGTCCAAGATCTTCAAGAGTAGTATCCTTAAGCTCAAGGCCAAGGTCCGAAGAGATAACCTTACCACCTGTAAGAATAGCGATATCCTGAAGCATCTCTTTACGTCTGTCACCATAACCGGGAGCCTTAACAGCAACAACGTTGAATGTTCCACGAAGCTTATTAACAATAAGAGTTGTAAGAGCTTCACCATCTACATCTTCTGCAATGATAAGAAGCTTCTGACCTGTCTTAACTACCTGCTCAAGAAGAGGAAGTATATCATTTATATTAGAAATCTTCTTATCAGTAATAAGAATTGCAGGCTCTTCAAGGCTTGCTTCCATCTTGTCCATATCTGTTGCCATGTATGCTGAGATATATCCTCTGTCGAATTCCATACCTTCAACAAGATCAAGCTCTGTCTGCATTGTCTTGGATTCTTCGATTGTAATAACGCCATCGTTAGAAACCTTCTCCATAGCGTCAGCAATCATCTTACCTACTTCATCGTCACCTGATGAAACTGCTGCAACTCTTTCAATCTGCTCTTTGCCGCTTACCTTTGTAGCCATCTTCTTAACAGCTTCAACTGTAGCATCTGTAGCCTTCTTCATACCTTTACGAAGAACGATTGGGTTAGCGCCTGCAGCAAGGTTCTTCATACCTTCATTGATCATTGCCTGTGCAAGAACTGTAGCTGTTGTTGTACCATCACCTGCTACATCATTAGTCTTTGTAGCAACTTCCTTGACGAGCTGAGCACCCATGTTTTCATATGGATCTTCAAGCTCAATTTCCTTTGCTATTGTAACACCATCGTTTGTAATTGTAGGAGCGCCATAGCTCTTATCAAGAACTACGTTTCTGCCCTTAGGACCGATTGTTACACCTACTGTATCTGCAAGCTTATTAACGCCTGCAACCATTGCCATACGAGCATCATCACCTGATTTTATTGTCTTTGCCATGATACATGACCTCCATTATTTATTATACTGATTATTTTGAATTAATAATTTAACTTAGAAAATCAATCGATTGTTGCAAGAATATCACTTTGTTTAACGATTATGAATGTCTCTTCATCAAGCTTAACTTCAGTTCCTGCATACTTGGAATAGATGACCTTCTGTCCGACTTTAACTTCCATCTTGACCTCTTTGCCATCAACAACTCCGCCGGGGCCTACTGCTATAACTTCAGCCTGCTGAGGTTTCTCCTTCTCCTTTCCGGGAAGAACGATTCCAGATGCTGTTGTCTCCTCTGCTTCAAGCTGCTTCAATACAACTCTGTCTCCAAGTGGTGATAATTTCATGATAAAGCCTCCTTTATATAGATATATAATTTGCTTTTATAGAATTGTTAGCACTCGCCATCTCTGAGTGCTAACCACAAAATATATAATAATGTTGCATCTTATAGGATGCAAACCGATTTAAAGGTATATATTTGATAATATTCTCTTATTTTCTCTTTAATTCTCTCTAATTCTCTTATTTACTTGTTGCGCTTTGCAATCTGTCAAAAAACATCCTCGCAAAATCACTATTCATGCGGTTTTGCGAGGATGTATCTCAATTTATTATCCTTTATTTATGCTTTTTTTATTTTTTAGCTCAAACTTCCCACTTGCCAAACCTTCACCACACCTTTACTGCTATGTGAATGCAGTAAAGGTGTGGTGAAGGTTTGGCAAGTGGGAAGTTTGAATTAGTTATCCATTATTCTACTTCGTAGATCTTAGGGGGATATCCTTACCATTCATATCAATGTGGTTTTCTTTAAGAGCAAGAGCCCAATACCTTTCGGGAATATCTGGCCAATGTGCCTCTCCTCTTTCCTGTTCGCATAGCTGTGTTGCTCTCATAAGTACTGTCTGATTCAAATCAACTCCCGTTCTTATAGTATGCATTGTAACCGCTGCCCATGCAGGTGCTATCTCCATAAGCCCTGATGATGCAAACTCAGACAAAATCTCTTTTCTGTCATAGTCAAGCTGATAATATTCTTCTTCCCATTTACCACCTTCGTCGTGAATTATGGCAAACTGCGCCTTACCTCCATAGTTCCAGGGAATACCAATTGAACCGGGATTTACAGCTCTTTTATCTCTATAGGTATATGTTTCCTGTTCATGATGATGTCCATGCAATATAAAATCAGTTCGCAGCTGAGCAACAATGCGCCTTGTAGTACGGCTTTTGCCCATCATAAATTCCCTGGATGAGTTAGGAGATCCGTGACAGAATTCAAACGAAGGCATCCCCTTCTGTTTCCACTGCGAATAGATTGGCAACGAATCAAAAAAATTCAGATCCTTATCCGTAATATTCTTATAAGTATACAGAAGAGTTCCGCTTGCAGAGCCTTTTTTCCAGCCGGTCTCACCCTTTTTTTTGTAATCCAAAAGATATTCCTCGCGGTTGCCCCTTATAATCCAGACCTTGAAGAATTTCTGCATCATATATATCATTTCCATTGTTTTCTGAGGATTAGGGCAATCGGTCACATAATCTCCAAGAAGAACGAAATTAGTTATACCTTTTTCACAGGCCTTATCAAAACAAGCTTGAAGCGCGCTATGATTTGAATGTATATCACTAAAAACAGCTATATCCATAATCTTCCTCTCAACATCAGATATATCAAGGTTTTTACGCCTTATAGAGCCACAATATAAATATTTTATCATACTTTACTTTACATTTACATCGGAAGGTGTTATCATACCCTTTGCTATACGAGTGTTAAATCCTTCCCACTCGCAAATACGACAGATAATGTCGTTTACTAAAGGAGAAAGAAAATGAAAAGAAACAAAACACTGTACATTGTACAGGCAGGCGTTATTGGCGCGCTGTATGTAGTACTAACCATCTTTGCAAAGGAATTCAACCTTGCAAGCGGAGCTATTCAATGCAGATTCTCAGAAGCTCTGACAATCCTCCCATTTTTCACACCGGCGGCAATTCCGGGCGTAACAATAGGATGTCTTTTATCCAACATAATCATGGGAAGCGCAGTTCCTGATATTGTCTTTGGTACACTTGCAACACTTTTGGGATGTATCGGAACATATGCACTTAGAAAGCATAGATTTTTATGCTCACTTCCACCGGTTATAAGTAATGCACTTATCATACCGTTTGTTCTTAAATATGCTTACGGCATGACTGAATTAATTCCTTACATGATGCTCACTGTTGGTGCCGGTGAAGTTATTACCTGCGTAATATTCGGAGAAATTCTCCTTACCGCACTTTATCCCGTAAGGCAGAATGTCTTTTCAGATGAACATTATGCTATGCCGTTATAATTATGTAGCGCAAATTAAGAGGGTCGCTGTTCTAACTTGACAGCGACCCTTTTTTATAATTGTTATAAATTAATTATCTTTTCTCTAAGTTTAAGAATCATTCCCGGTGATACAGATAATTCATCAATTCCCATATCAATAAAAGTCTTGGTTAATTCAAGGTCAGCGCCAAGTTCACCGCATATACCTATCCACTTACCATTTGCATGAGCATTGTCAGCTGCCATCTTGATTAGTTTAAGAATTGCAGGATGACGTTTATCATAAAGAGAATCAAGCTTTGAGTTTTGCCTATCCATTGCAAGTGTATATTGTGTCAGATCGTTGGTTCCCACACTGAAGAAATCAACTTCTTTGGCAAGTTCATCAGAAATTAAAGCCGCTGCAGGTGTTTCGATCATTATACCCTGTTCAAGTGTCTTGGAATAAGGTACTCCAAGTTCATCAAGTTCAGATTTAACTTGCGATACAATCTCTTTGATCTTTATAATTTCATCCATAGAAACGATCATAGGATACATTATTGCAAGGTTGCCATATACGCTTGCTCTAAATAGTGCGCGAAGCTGAGTTTTGAAGAAATCCTGTCTTGTAAGACAGATACGTATTGCCCTAAAACCAAGGGCAGGATTGTCCTCTTTATCAAGGTTAAAATATCCTATTTGCTTATCTGCTCCTATATCGCAGGTTCTTATGACAACCTTCTTCTTGCCCATAAGCTGCAAAGCCTGTTTGTATATCTGGAACTGCTCTTCCTCTGTTGGATAGTCATCTTTGCCCAAATATATAAACTCACTTCGAAACAGTCCGATTCCTTCCGCATCGCTACTTTGTGCAAACGCAATATCTCCTATGCTTCCAACATTGGCATAAAGATTTATCTTCCTGCCATCCTTGGTAACAGTTGGCTTACCCTTTAAGCTTGCCAGGAGCTTTTTCTGATTTTCAAGTTCCACCAGCTTCTTTTCATAATCTAAGCGAATTTCATCAGATGGCTCTACTATCAATATCCCCAGGCTTCCGTCAACAATTGCTTCTTTTCCATCAAGTTCATCAATATTGTCGATACCGGCATTAACCAAAGCAGGAATATTCATGGTTCTTGCAAGAATTGCAGTGTGTGATGTAACTGAACCATGCACCGTGACAAAGGCTCCTATCTTGCTTTTATCCATCTGAACAGTTTCACTTGGGGACAAATCATCCGCCAGTAGTATTACCTTATCAGAAAGCCCTGTCATATCAGTATCTTTCTGACCACTCAAAACCTTAAGAATCCTAAGACTTATATCCTTAATGTCAGCTGATCTCGCTCTCATGTATTCGTCATCCATGGAAGCGAACATCTTGGAGAAATTATCCCCTGTTACTGCAACAGCATATTCGGCATTAACAGATTCATTCTCGATTATATTCTTGATAGACTCCAGAAAATCCTCGTCCTCGAGCATCATCTGATGCACTTCAAATATGGCTGCAGCATCCTCACCGGCTGATTTAAGCGCAGACTCATACAGCTCCTGAAGCTGATTTTTGGTTTCATCCAAAGCCTTAAGTAGTCTCACGGTTTCTTTGGCAGTATCATTGATTTTAACTCTACTTACAACTTCGCCTGCTCTTTTATAAACTTTTATCCTAGCAATAGCAACGCCTTGCTGGACTGATTTACCATTTACTGTATTCACTTATCAAAAATTCTCCTTGAAAAATGTTTCCATATCTTCGCAACATTTCTCTTCATCAGCACCCTCTACCTCAACTGTCACCTCATCACTTTGTTTAACACAAAGCGACATAACAGCCATAAGCTTTTGAGCCTGTGCCGATTTATCGCCTTTTTTGATAACAACAGTGCTTTCGTACTCTTTGACCTTCTTAGCAAGGACTCCTGCCGGTCTTGCATGTATTCCAACCGGGTCTGTAATTACATAATTAAAACTTTTCATTTCTTCAGATGCTCCTTTCGTTAATCCAAAACATCTCCATTTGTTTCGATTACTTTTTTATACCAGTAAAAAGATTTTTTCTTTCTTCTGCTTAAATCGCCTGTGCCATCGTCGTATTTATCAACATAGATAAATCCATATCTCTTGGCCATTTCACCTGTGGAGGCACTTACAAGATCTATGCAGCCCCAAGGAGTATATCCCATAAGGTCTACACCATCTTCAACAGCCTTCTTCATCTCTTCTATATGCTTCCTAAGATAATCAATCCTGTAATCGTCATTGATACAGCCGTCATTGGATATCTCATCTCTTGCTCCAAGACCGTTCTCAACGACCATAAGCGGAATCTGATATCTGTCCCATATCTCAGAAAGCGTATATCTAAGACCAACCGGATCAATCTGCCAGCCCCATTCAGAAGCTTCAAGATATGGATTTCTGGCGCCTTGTATCAGATTACCTTCGCCTTTATTAATACTCTGATCGGCACTGGTACAATTGGACATGTAATAACTAAAGGTATAGAAGTCTACTGTGCCATTTTTTAGTATTTCTTCATCTCCTGGCTGCATCTGTATAGTAATACCATGTCTGTCCCAAATACTTTTGGCGTAACTTGGGTAACAGCCTCTTACCTGCACATCAGAGCAATACCAGTTCATCTCTCTCATATGTTCTTGATTGGCTACAACATCCAAAGGATTGCAGGTATGAGGATATGAAGTTGCAAAGCATATCATATTGCCCATCTTAAAACCAGGATAATTGTCATGAGCATATTTAACAGCAAGAGCTGAAGCAATAAACTGATGATGAAGTGCCTGGAAACGTTCCTGTGGATTATCGATAACTTCTGTTATAGGTCCACTGTAGCCCTTTATGGTACCAAGAGAAAGAACTGCTCCCATAGGCATAGTACCTGTATTAATCTCGTTAAATGTGAGCCAGTACTTAACCTTCCCATTGTATCTTTCAAAGATAGCCTTGCAATAGTTCATATAGAAATCTACAAGTTCTCTTGATGCCCAGCCATTGTATTTCTCAACAAGAGCATATGGCAGCTCGTAATGGGAAATTGTTACCAGGGGTTCAATTCCATATTTAAGACAGCAATCAAACACCTTATCATAAAATGCAAGTCCTGCTTCATTTGGCTCTTTTTCCATGCCTGTGGGGAATATTCTTGTCCAGTTAATGGACGTTCTGAATACCTTAAAACCCATTTCTGCAAAAAGAGCTATATCTTCTTCATAATGATGATAGAAATCTATTGCCTCATGCGACGGATAAAGCGTATTTTCCTCAATAGTTGTTGTAATCCTCTTGGGAATTTTGTGGCTTCCGTTTGTACACATGTCTGATACAGATGGTCCTTTACCATCAACATTCCAGGCGCCCTCAAACTGATTTGCCGCAACTGCTCCGCCCCACAAAAATCCGTCTTTAAATATGCTCATTTAAATTTCTCCTTATTCTACTGTCAATATTCCATCAAGCGCTTTTACGCTTCCGGTTTTAGAAACTTCAACTGATGAATAGTCGTCAGTATTTGTGATAATCACTGGTGTATGAAGATTTAGTCCTGCTGCCTTTATCTTATCAAGATCTGCTGTTATAAGAAGATCACCCTTCTTAACCTTTTGATTTTCAGATACAAAATATTTGAATGGCTCACCGCCAAGCTTGACCGTATCAAGACCAACATGAATAAGCACTTCAACACCACTGTCACTTACAAGTCCTATAGCATGACCTGTATCCATAAGAGTTGTAACCGTTCCGTCAACGGGAGCTACAACTTTACCATCTGAAGGAATAACTGCAAAGCCTTTTCCAAGAGCCTCTGATGCAAAAGCATCATCAGGAACTTTAATAAGTTCAACAATCTCTCCGTTCATAGGAGATGCAACTATAGTTTTGCCGGTTGCAATAGTCTTTGATTCTGCTGTGGTTATATCTGTATCTTCATCTTTTTTCTCATCCTTGAACAAGATAAATGCAAGAGCAAAGGATACACCTATTGAAATGATTGCGCCTACAATACCCATGTAAACTCCACGCATCGGCTCATCTCCACCGATAAAGGTCATAAGAGAAAATAGTGAAGGAGAACCTCCAAGTGTATATCCCTTAACCCCTGTTATTCCGCAGAAAAGTCCCGAAAGACCTGCACCTACAACTGCTGCAACCATAGGCTTGCCATAACGGAAGTTGATACCATACATAGCCGGCTCTGTTACACCTGCAACAGTAGCTGAGATACCGCAGGCAATACCTTCTGAGCGCGTCTCCTGATTCTTGGTCTTTGCTGCAACGCCGAATGTAGCACCGCCCTGTGCAAGGTTAGATGCAAACATTGTGATTGCAACAATAACATCATATCCAAGTGTAGCCATATTGTTGACGCAAAGTGGAATAAGCGCGTAGTGCATACCTGTCATAACTATGAATGGCATAAGCGCTGACAAAACGCCAACTGTAAGCCATGGAACTGTATCATACATCACAACGAATACACTTGAAAGTGCATTACCTATAACACCTCCAAGAGGTCCAAGGACAATGAGACATACAGGAAGGCAGATAATAAAGAACAATAAAGGTTTTAAGAAAGACTTAAGAACTGTCGGTGAAACCTTATCTGCGAAATCTTCAGCCCAGCACATAACAGGAATCATAAGAAGCATAGGAAGTACTGAGGAAGTGTATGTAGTCTCGATAACCGGAATTACGCCAAATATATATGTGCATCCCATTCCAAGGAAAGTTCCGTATGTAAGCTCTGCACTGCCAGCCATAATTGTAACAAGATCAGGATAGCAAAGAGCAGCTCCTACGCCCATAAAAAGAGGAACACTGTGTCCTGTCTTTTTGGCAATGCTCCAGCCAAGGAATACAGGAAGAAAATAGAAAAACGCATCAGCAAGCGAATAGAACATCTGGTAAGTTGCGCCTGTAGAATCCATACCAAAGAACGTTGTACAGATTGTAAGCACAACCTTAAGCATACCTGTTCCAAGCATCGCAGGAAGAAGCGGTGTCATACAGCCTGCAACATACCCGAACAGTCCCTGAATAGAAAACTTCTCTTTCTTTTTAGGTGCATCTGAATTCTCGCCAAAATTTCCCAATTTGGCAAATTCCTTAAACAGATTGGATACTTCATTTCCAATAATGATCTGATACTGTCCTCCCTGTTTCATTACTCCCTTAACGCCTTTTATAGCCTTAACGGTTTCATCATTTGCTTTGGACTCATCCTTTAAAATCAGACGAAGTCTTGTCATGCAGTTGGTTGCGCTGTCAATATTTTCGGCTCCCCCAACAGCTTCAATAATATCTTTGGATGTTTTTACGTAATCTAAAGCCATTGCCTTCTCCTTTTATAATTTTGTTTTTTGCTATCTATAATCTGCAGCTACCGGGTTAAGCGCCATACCGGCATACCGCCAATTAACCTTCTATTTGCCTCCTCTTCCAAGGCCTTCTATTACAAAATGATATGCAAGAAATGCTGCCTCATCATCAAGCATGTCTATACCGTATCTGTCCTTAAGACGACGTACAGCATCTTTTCCTGCTTCATACTCTTTTGGATAGATTTTTTTGATTTCATCAAGCATCGGATTATCTAATATAATTCCCTGCTTGTATCTCTCAATTGCACCCATCATATGATCACATATCGGTAAAAGAACTCTATCTGAAACCACAATCCCATATTTATTTCTGGCATCGTCCACAACACTTTGTCCAAGTTCCAAAAGATCCTCGGGAATCTCCGAAAAAAGGATCTGCCACCTGTTGCTCTCTGCACGTGTTTCAGGATAATACATCTTCTCAACAAAGTCTTTTTGTAAATTATCCCCTTTGCTTTTCTTAAAGCCAATTCCCCTGCCCTGACAAATACAATCTTTGCCTTTGTCATCAGCTGCCAGTACCATATTGTTATTTAATGATTTAATGACTTTCATAGTAGACCTACCGTTTAAAATAAAAAAGGCAAGACACAAAGATTGATTCATACTATATGTATCAATTCTATGAGTCTTGCCTGCATGACCAGTCACAATTCACTTAAGAAATATTTACTTGTTGAATAAACTTTAGCAAACGAAGCAACATATGTAAATTGTCAATGCTTGCCGAATATTTGGAATACTTTTTGTTAATTATAACAAGAATTTTTGCAAAAAGCTTTTTATTTCATGTATGATTATCACAATCAAATTATTATTTTATACGTAATATAGCACAGTGTATTCATATTATAGTATGATAATATTGGTATATCGATAATCCTTTGGATTAGTTTACTATTTTTGGGGACGAGGTATCTTGAATGAATAAAAGGCATTACAGAATTGGTCATTTAATGGGTACTACTTTTGCGGAGTATCCTGCCTTATTATACAAAGGCGCCAAAGAAGCCACGACTGCTGCAGGGCATACGTTCGTTCGTATCGGTGATCAGGTTATTTTATCAAATAGTACTATTGATTACGAGCATGTCAGATTTTCTTTCTGGCTTGCTGCCCAAATGAATCTTGATGCATATTTGGTATCCCCAGGATCTATCTATCAGATTTTTGAAATTGCAAATGAAAAGCGCGACGTTGGCGAGCTTATATCTCTTCTTCCTCGCGAGCGTACCATTATAATGGACTCTCATCTGGACGGATACAGATGTGTTCAAAAAGATAATGAAAGCGGAATGCACGAATGTATGCAACATCTGATATATGAAAAAGGCTTTAAACATATTGGCTTTATATCAGGTCAGGAAGGCTCTACAAGTTCAAGGGAACGCGAGAAAGTTTATCGGCAGGAAATATCTAAATCCGGGCTTTTTTTCGATGAAACTTACGTTCGAAGAGCCTCTTATTGGGGACATTGCGAAGATATTGTTGATGATCTTCTAAGTGAACACCCTGAGCTTGATGCCATCGTATGTGCATGTGACAGAATTGCATATTCTTGCTACAACTCTATACGTGCAAGAGGTCTTACCGTTGGAAAGGACATAGCTGTTACAGGATTTGATGATCTTCCGAATTCGATGAATATCAATCCTCCGCTTTCTACCTCGAGATGTTCTGCATATGAGATAGGATATCTGAGCGCAATAGAGGCAATACGCCTTTGCGATGGTCTAAATCAGGACAAGTATAAAGTCAAAAGTATCTTCATAAAAAGAGGCTCCTCAGGCAGCGAAGATGAAGATATCATCCAAAAATATACCGAACTTGTTAAAAGACAGCCCTTCCCTTGGGATGAACTTGCAGAGGAATTTGCAGCCAATTCCTGGAAGCAGAAATTCGGAAAAGATTATGAGGATTATAAAACCAGCATAAGAGGTCTTTTTGATTATGCTCAAAATGCCTATAAGAAATTCAAGAAATCAAATGATACATCGATTAATTTGTTTAACGAAGGTTTCTTGACTGATTTTCTAAAGAACACAAAGGGGCAAACTTATTTCTCGCTTACAGGTCTTCAGTCTTCTTTTGTAACACTAAATCAGGTTCTTGATAACAATAAGAACGAGAAAACTCAGCTATATATTTCTAAACAGTTTGCAAGTCTCAATATGGCTATATCTCGCATATTCTTTAATGACCTTAATGAAAATTATCTGAATTATTCTACATACACAGTTACCACAATGAAAATTCTCTCTGACTCTTTCATTTATAGTGATAACATTTATAAGGCAACTAAAAACATGCTTGAGCACATAAAAGAACTTGGAATTAACTTTGCAATACTTTTCGCCCTTTCTGATCCAACCAGCATAACTCATGAATCCGCACTTGCAGAAGAAGAACTATTTATTACCGGTTGTCTTTCAAATGGCAAAATCGAGGTTTATGAGAACAAGGAGAAACCTCTTTTCTACAAAGATATGTTAAAAATAGTAAAATCATATCCTAACTCTCCAATAGAGCTTTCTACATGCTCGCTTAGCACCAATGATATTACTACCGGTTTTATTATTACGGATGACACACTTGATATGGCAAGGCAGAACTACATCGTTCAAATTCTGGCCTATGCTACAAGGCACCTGTATATGATTGATAAAGAAAACGAGATGATAAAGCTCTTAAACGAAAATAATATACGTCTTACTAATACATCCATGCAGGATGATATGACAGGGCTTCTCAACAGGCGCGGATTTATTCATGCAACAGATGCCCTTGTAGAGCAGAATATAGGTAAGAGTGCTGTATTTTTCTATATGGATCTTGATGGACTAAAACAAATCAATGACAATCTCGGACACAACGCCGGTGATGCAGCTATTAAATATACTTCAAGCATCATAAAGAAAAGCTTCGCTAAAGCCACTCCCCTTTGCAGACTTGGCGGCGATGAATTTGCTGCGTTCATGATCGTGGAGGATCCAAAGCTTCCCGATTCAGTAATCAGTAAGATTAATCTAAACATTGATGAAATCAATTCTTCAATGAACGAAGACTTTACGCTTTCAATGTCTATTGGCTATAAGATATTCGAACTATCTCCAGAAAGCATTTTAAACCTTTCACAGTACCTTAAAGAAGCCGATAAAATGCTATATATCAACAAAAAAGAGAAAAAGAAAAGAGCTACCGAGGCATGATCCCTCGGTAGCTCTTTTCTTAAATAAGTCTCTGCGGACTTCCCACTTGCCAAACTGGCGCCAGCCCTTTGCTGTTGCGCAAATGCAGGCAGTTTATAAAGTATTTCGCGTTCTTTTGAAGGTGTTATTAAATTCAGG
>ERZ842401.5710-NODE-5710-length-13638-cov-3.494662_pt1 | contig 13638 bp, 10 predicted proteins | sample MGYA00521270_ERZ842401 | MGnify/ENA primary metagenome ERZ842401 (study PRJEB31892, sample SAMEA3878208) | bioreactor metagenome | biome: Moose rumen | place: Sweden | collected 2011-10 | study: EMG produced TPA metagenomics assembly of the PRJEB12797 data set... | reverse complement strand
TCTATATAGTTTATTTTTAAATATCTATATAAGGATGACGTAAAAAATGAATCTTGATAAAATTTTTATTGGAAGAAAATTAAAAGAATACAGAAAAAAGCTAAAATTAACCCAAGAAGAAGTGTCATACAGAATAGATATTGATGAAAAACATTACGGAAAACTTGAAAGAGGGCTTTATATGCCTTCTTTGGAAAGTTTTTTTAAATTAATTAATGTGCTGAATATTCCTCTTGATGAATTTGGTGTATTAAAGCATTCCGACAGCAAAATTAAAAATGAATTAATGCCGACAGGGAAAATAAATTCCATGTCGTTAGTTTTTTTGCGCTATAATTTAGGCACTTGCGTATTTGTGCCAAGTATTTTTTATTTTTTTAACCTTAAAATAAAAAAATTTGACCAATAATAGCCATATTTGCAATAAATTTAAAACAAAAAAAAAATAATATTTTAACTGAATAAATAATTGATAATTAAGATTATATAAAGAATGTTAAAGTCAAAAGTTATGCTAAAAAAGACTCAAAACCTAAAAGTAAACAACTCATACGTCGTAAAAGAGCCTGCGGCATGTCAAATGCCATTTTCGTGCAAAAGAAAAATGCAAGAAGAAGACGACGACTACGACGATGAAGATCTCCTTGACGATGACTATTCCAACGAAAACTTTGGAAAAGACATGATTGATGACGATTACACCGACCTCGACTTGGACGAATTTGATGACGACATCGACTTTGCAGAATTGGACGATGAAGAGTTGATTTCGCACAAACTCAAGAAAAAAACTAAAAAAATAGAAGATGATGACGAAATTGACGACAGCGATTTTTACAACGATGACTTTGCTGATTTCGACGCTTTTTCTACTGCAGACCTCGATGACATTGACAACTATTTAGACGACGACACGTTTGTTGACGATTCTTACGGTTTTGATGATTATTAGAATCTAAGATTCGTAAAACAACGATAAAACAAAAAAAGTTTTCCAAAAAGACAAAACAGTTTTCCGCTTTAAAAGCAAAAAGAAAGCCGCTATTAAAAGTCTTTTTGGATATTTTTTATACAAAAAAATAAAATACAAAATAAGTTTTACAAAAATTAAATTGTAATTCTTTACAATTCTAATTCTTTTTGAATTTCTGGCAAAGCCTTTCCCGCTTTTTCACATATATAAATATCGGTAATTGACGAGGTATAAAGCGATGGTTTAGGATTAATTTCCAAAATTGTAGCACCATGACGTTTGGCAATCTGCGGAATATAATTGGCTGGCGAAACCTCTCCTGTTGTGCCGATTATAACCACCAAATCAGCCTTTTCTGCAAAATCAAATGATTTTTTATACGCATCTTCAGGAATACCTTCCTCAAAAAAAACAAAATCAGGTTTTAAAACACCACCACAACTACAACGTGGTGGCAAATCGTTAAGATTAACACTACTGCTACGATGTTTTTTTCCACACGAGATACACACCATATTGCTACAAGTACCATGAAACTCAATAACTTGCTTACTACCTGCTTCTTGATGAAGATTATCAATATTTTGTGTTATTACAGCATGTATTATACCGTTGTTTTCCCACTGTGCCAACACCTTATGAGCAGGATTTGGCGATGCCTGTCCAAAAAAATCATAAAAAATCTTCTTAATATCCACCCAAGCTTTTGCTGGATTGCGATAAAATGTACTAAGCGACAAAACATTACTATCGTATTTTTGCCACAAACCTCCTTCTCCTCTAAAAGCAGGAATACCACTTTCTACCGACACTCCCGCACCCGTAAATGCAACTGCAAATTTTGAGCGTTTTATTGCCTCAGCTGCTTCTTTTATATTTGAAACTGCCATTTTTTTTATTATTACATTAGTTTTTCTATAGCCGAATAGAGTTTATTTTTTGTCAAGGGTTTGGAAATAAAATCGTTACAACCAGCATCTAATGCTTTCTTACGGTCAGACTCGTATGCAAAAGCCGTCAACGCAAGTATTGGTGTGGTGGTATCAAACTTGCGAATCTTTTTGGTAGCTTCCAAACCATCGAGTACTGGCATTTTAATATCCATAAGCACAAGGTCAAACCAACTAATCCGCAAAGCCTCCACCGCATCGCTACCATTTGATACGCGAGTAAGATTAAAATTGGTTAATATAGATTTTATAAGTAGATAGTTGCTATCATTATCTTCAGCCACAAGAACTTTCATTGCAGAACTCTGTTCCAACTGTTCATCGCTCCCTAATGATGCTATATCTGCTTGATGGTCTTCTTCAAATGCAAATTCACAAGGTATTTCTACATTAAAAATAGTACCCTTGCCAAGCTCGGAATGTAAACTAATAGTACCACCTGATTTTTCTACTATTGCCTTACAAACAGCTAATCCAAGCCCCGCACCTTGCGCAAAGGTATTAAGCTTTTCAAATCGTTGAAAAACTTTTTCGTAGTTTTCTTTGGCAATACCTATACCTGTATCAGATACATACAATCTAATTCCCTGTTTTTCAATTTTAAACCCCATAACAACACGCCCCTTGGACGTAAATTTAAACGAATTGGTAACCAAGTTGGTAACAACCTGAGATAATCTATCTTTATCATAATTTATATGACAACTGGAATAAGGCACTTCGCATACAAAATCTACATTGGAAGGAGCACTAAGACTAAGTGTTTTCTTTAACTCTCGCATGTGTTCTGAAACATTAAATTTTTGGTAGCAAAGTTCTATTAACCCAGATTCTATTTTAGAAAAATCAATAATTTCGCTAATTAATTTTAGTAGAATATTGTTATTAGTATTAATCACTTGAGAATATTCTTCTTGTTGTTCTGGTGTAGCACCAATCATCAACGACGAAAAACCAACAATTGCATTGAGTGGTGTACGTATCTCATGGCTCATATTAGCAAGAAAAGCAGATTTTAGTTTATCAGACTTTTCGGCATCTTTTCGCGCACGGTCAAGTTCCATACTTTGTTTTTTTAGTTTGGCATTAGCATGTCTCAACCGCAAAAACAAAATAACAAAAAATACAAGCGCAGCCGCTGATATTATTATCAACACAAACTGAACCATAAAATAATTTTGATATTGCTGCAGTTTTACGTCCGACGAATCTACTATTTTGCTACCTACAGGAAGGTTAAAATCTTTTAATCCATGTTTACGCAAATTGTTAAGTCTAAACATATAATGATTATCGTTGATAAAAAAAGACTTTCCATCGTCGTTGCCAGAATAATAACGATTTATATCCTCAATAATAAATTTTACATCGTGAGAATAATTCGGAATATATCCACCTATGGCAACGCTTTCAAGCCCAACACCCGAAACTGTAAAAATAGGTAATTGCGGACGGCTATCTACAAGTTCTGGAATTATCTTGTTCATAAAATACGAACCATCCTTATCAACTCTCCAAGCACCAAGAAGAAGAACCGAATTTTCTGGTAATTCGTTAATTTTTGCATGGATAGACTCTACTGCGTCGACCCTACCATCGAGAAGAACGGGCACAAGATCTGGAAAACTCTCACGCATAACATGTTTGAAAGCTGCTTGAAGCGAAATGCCACCATAAGTATTGTCTGATAAAAAAGCAATCGACTTTACGCCGGGATAAAACATCCGCACAAGTCTTATATTTGATTCTATATCGTAATCATTCATTACTCCACCCGAACGACCACGGCTATCTGCTATTATACGTGTATCAACGCTTGTTGGATGCCAATGTCGATAATCTTCGATATATTCAGGGAGAACAACTCCATAACGACTTATAAAACATCCATAAAATGGTACGTCGGGTAGTTGGGTTTTTAGGCTTATATATACTGCCCATGCCTCTTGCCCAAGAAGAATAATGGCTCTAAGCTTATCTAAATCTTGCCTTTCGAGAACTTCGCTCATAAGTTTGTGCCACTCATTACACTCGTTGAGACCTCTATAACTCATGTTCTCTATTTTGGCTCCAAACTTAAGATTTAGTTCCGACGATGCTTTGTCAAAACCAGCAATAAAATCGGTTACTCGTTGCGAATCATAAGTATATGAGGTCAATACAAGAACATAACCATCATTAAAAGAATATGATTGCGCAACTGTCCGCTCAATCGATATAACTAACAATATGGCAAACAATGCGCAATAAAAGGTTAGCTTGGCAAAATATTTTGCAACTGTTTTAAACATTAACACTTCGTAAATATTGCTGTTTGCAAAATTAAAAAAATTATAAAGTCAAACAAATTTATAAGGTATTTTTTGCAACACAATCTCCTATTTTTAACTTTGTGCCAAAATGCTGGATTACAATGAAAACAGAAAACAATTTTTCCGAACTCTTGAAAATGATTCGCCTTGGAGAAAACCAAACGCAGGATTTTAAATTTGAAATTAACGATTCTAAAAAAATTGCAAAATCGCTTTCAGCCTTTGCCAACACTGATGGCGGAAGGTTGCTTATTGGAGTAAAAGACAACGGAAAAATATCTGGCATAAATAGTGACGAAGAATTTTATATGATAGAATCGGCAGCCACTCTATATTGCAAACCTACTGTTAATTTTGAAGCAAAACTATGGGATGCCGAAGGCAAAACTGTGTTGGAAATTTATGTACCCAAAGGAGAAAACCCACCATATAATGCAAAAAATACCGATGGCAAATGGTTAGCATACATAAGAGTTGGCGACGAAAACATTTTGGCAGACAGAGTTATATACAAATCAATGAAAAATGCGTCTGAAAAAAAAGGCTTGAAAATGAAATATACTCGTAAACAAGATTTTGCAATGAAATATCTCGAAGAATATGGCAAAATTTCTTATCACGACCTAAAAAAATACTTACAAATATCCAAATTTCAAGCAGAAAACATTTTAATACAACTTTTGTCAGCAGGATTGATAAAACCCGTTTTCAACAAACCTGATTTTTTTTACGTCCCTGCTTAAAATTTTTTACAAGAGATTTAAAATTTCTGTACCAGATTCTTTCGAAAAAATAGTGTTTTCGCTAACAAAAGTTTCGGCAAGCCCAAACTTTTTTTGTTGAAACTTTTGAATTTTTTCCTCAACAGTGTCTTTTGTTAAAAACCTATAAACCATAACATTACTTTTTTGACCAATACGGTGAGCTCTGGCAATTGCTTGCTGTTCAACAGCAGGATTCCACCACGGATCAATAATAAATACATAATCGGCCTGCGTAAGGTTTAGACCTGTTCCTCCTGCTTTTATGGAAATTAAAAATACTGGCACATTGGGGTCTTCAAACTTCTCAATAACTTTACTTCTTTGTTCTGTACTGCCTGTAAGCATAGTATAATCTATATCAAGCGTTGCCAATTGCGATGCTATAAGTTCAAGATGACGAACAAAAGCTGAAAAAACAAGTACTTTATGTTTTTGAGCCACAATATTTTGCAATGCTCTTAAAATTTCATCTGTTTTTCCAGATACATCACTGTAATCGCTATCAATAAGAGATGGGCTACATGCTATTTGTCGCAACTTTGTAAGCCCTTGCAACACCATAACCGACGATTTTTCCAAAACGCCTCGATCCATAAAATCAATAATAGAATTACGAATTTTGGATTTTTCGCTTTCATAAACATCTCGTTGTTTTTCTGACATTTCACACAAAATTGTCTGCTCAGTTAGTTCTGGCAAATCGTCAAGTACTTGTTGCTTGGTGCGACGCAAAATAAACGGATAAACAATTTTTTTTAGTTTTATAGACGAATCTTGACTATTGTTTTTTTCTATTGAGTTTATAAAACGCTTTTTAAAATTTGTTAAACTGCCAAGCATTCCTGGATTAACAAAATTAATCTGCGCCCAAAGATCAGTTAACGAATTTTCTATTGGCGTTCCTGTCAGAGCTAAACGATGCCTACATTGTATTTTCATAAGCACTGAGTAAGTTTTTGATAACGGATTTTTTATCGTCTGGCTTTCATCAAGAACAACATAATTAAATTGCTGTTTTTCAAGCATATCCACATCGTTTCTAAGTGTTCCATAACTTGTAATTATAATATCAAACAAAGGGAAACTCTTTAAGGACGAATTACGACCCGTGCCAGAATATTCCATTATTTTTATGTGTGGAACAAATTTTTTAGCCTCCGCTATCCAGTTATAAATCAACGATTTTGGAACAACAAGCAACGATGGAATTTTTTTAGCAAAAGAAAATAGCCCATCTGCAAATTCGCCATCCTGCACCCCGCTTTGCGACAAAAGCGATAATGTACAAAGTGTTTTTCCCAAGCCCATATCATCGGCAAGCACCGCCCCAAAGTTGTGATTGCGCATCATAGAAAGCCAATTAAAAGCGGTTATTTGATATGGTCGCAACGTTGCATTAACCTTTTGTGGCACAATAGATGGCAGTTTGCCAATATTGCTAAGATCGCTTTCCAAATCGGCAAGATTTCCTTTTTCCACGTCGGTTAACGGAAGTTGCAAAAGTGTCTGATATTGATAATCTTTCAACGAAATACAACTATTCGAGGAAATATTACCAAAGAAAAAAAGATCTTTAAACCTATCAAACCACACTTGCGGCAACACAAATATACGTCCATCGGGTAGTTTGTATTCAAAAATATTGTTGAGAATATAATTTCGCAAATGTATAAATGGAAACTCAAAATCGTCAAGTTTTACAACTGCATAAATATCAAACCAATCGGTTTTTCGGTCAACACTAAGAGAAATATTCACACTGCCAGTGTAATACATTTTTTCGCCAGTTTCTTGTTCCAAAACAATTCCTGCCTCTACAAAACGTTCGCGATTGATGTTAATAAAATCTATTGATGCAGAAGTTTGCCGTCCAACTTCGGATAAATCATCATTGTCAACTTTATAAACGCCAAGTTTTAATCTTGAACCAAAAATATCACAGGCGGCTTGCTCTGTTTCGCGTTCATAATCCAGATTACGACATAGCTTAGTAAAATAAAATTGACCATTATCATCAAAAAAATCAACAATCACATAATTTTCGCTATCAGGCTTAAATGTCAACTTGTTGTATCTAAAACTAAGCACAAAAACAACCTTATCTTGCCAATCGGTTTGCATAGCAAGCACTGCTTGTGGTCTTACGTCAAGAACTCGTATATCAAATCCTAAATTGTTAACACAATAATTAGATTTTATAACACTTTTAACAAACTTCTTATAATATTCCAACTCTACTTTTTTAGGCACAGAAACATATTCCTTTGTTGTAAAAGGAATTATCTTTTTGGCATCTACGTTATCAAAAAATAGCATCCTATTGTTAAAAACAATAACGCACGGTTTATTACAAAGCGTATAAATTGCCTTTTTAAGCAGTTTTATTTGCTTATCCTTGTGTTTTATGGTAACATAATAAAGTGTTTCTGTTTCTTTACGAGCAAAATTAAAAACTACATTTGCACTTTGAGAACCAATAATTATCTCATCTTTATAAAAAATACTATCCGATTTATCCCTAAAAAATAATTTAATATTATTTTCTTTACAAATGTCTATAATTTTTAATATTCTTTTTTCAATATATGGTCTAACATAATTTTCAACATAATCTTCTTTCAACGAATTTAAAAATTCAAGTGGGGTAATTTTTTTTCTTTTTGCAAAAAATTTTAAAAGTGCAACATCGCTATATTCTGATGCAAGTTTAGCAATGTCTTTCTGCGGTTTAGAATAATTTTCGGGATTATTTACTATATCTTCAGTAACAACAGCCTCCGCAATAGTAGCAAATTCATGTTCAGAATCTCTGTTTATAAAAAATGGTAACAAAACACAGCCTAAAATCCTATGTTGTTTAATTATAACTACAAACTCCTTTTTCATATATTTTTTTATTAATCACTTTAAAAATTATTTCCAATCTATACAAACACCATCACCAGAATACTCTGTTGTAATATATTTTACAGGCGAACGATAAGGACGTTTTTTTGCAGTGTCGTTTTCTATCTGATTGGCAAGTTCTAAAATTTGTTTCAAATAGTTAATATCCAATGTTTTATAAAAGCATTGCCAACGATGCCCCGCATAGAATGTCATTCCTGTATTAGCGTATGTATCATAAAAAATTTTCCCCCAATGTATTAAATCCTTCAAACTATTGTCATAAAAAAGCCAAACATGCTTTCCACTACCAATAGCATCGCCAGAAAATGTAATATTCTCGTTTTCAAGCACATAAACCATACTTCCAATTGTATGACCTGGCAACGGCATGGCTTTAAGGACTCTTCCGCCAAGATCTATAACTTCTCCACCACGCAACAAAACAGTACGTTCTAAAGGAAAAACTCGATATTGTGCAAAATCTTTTTCGGGAAGATACGCGGTAATCTCCTTTAAACCAACAAATTTGTCCACAAGCCCCAAATGGTCAAAATGGTTGTGAGTTAGCAATGCAACAAGCGGTTTTCCGCCACCAAGCAACTTAGCAAGCCTATAAAGCACAAGCGACGCTCCTGAATAATCGTTTGGATTTGAAAAATCGATAACGGCTGTTTTCTCATTACCCACAACAATATAAACATCGCTACAATTATTTACGGCATATCTACCATCTGGCGCAGAATAACGCCCAGACGGTTTCTCTTTCCAAGAATCTTCAATATTATAAACTCCTGATATTAAGGGTTTTATAGTAAACGGCTTATTTTCAAAAATATCCATCAATGTCTTTTTGCAATCAATTTTGCAAAGTTAGATTTTTTTTTGTTAATTTATATTCTTTAATTTGACATTACAAAAAAAAATGTAAATTTGCAATCATATACAACAATACAATCAATGTAAATTTAACATAAAATGTCAATATACGATTACAATGTAAAAGACGCAAAAGGGCAAGAAATACCAATTTCAACATATAAAGGCAAGGTATTACTAATTGTCAACACTGCCACAGCCTGCGGCTTTACACCACAATACCGTGGATTACAATCTTTGTACGAAAAATACAACTATAAAGGATTAGAAATTCTTGACTTTCCATGCAATCAGTTTGGAAATCAAGCCAAAGAAAGTAACGAAGAAATCCAAGACTTCTGCCACCTAAAATACAAAACAACATTTACCACATTTGCAAAAATAGAAGTTAACGGAGATAACGAACATCCACTCTACACATACCTTAAAGAACAAAAACACTCTTTATTCTCAAGAAATATAAAATGGAATTTCACCAAATTTCTTGTAACTCGCGACGGTAAAGTGGTTAACCGCTACTCTCCGCAAACAACCCCAGAAGACATAGAACAAGATATTTTGGATATTATATAACCATATTTCACAAAACTTAAAATATAAATTTTACTGCTAATTTTTAAACTTTAAATGAACAATCAAGAAGAATACTACCAGCCGGAAATAGAAACCATGCCGCGCAAGGAATTAGAACAACTCCAAGTTCAACGCCTAAAAAAAACAATTGAAATTGCAATGCAATCACCTTTTTACGCAAAACTCTACAAAGAAAAAGGCATAACACCAAACACAATCAAAACAATAAACGACATATCCAAACTTCCGTTTACAACCAAAGAAGATTTGCGCAACAACTATCCATTCGGATTAGTAGCCACCGACATGAAAAATCTGGTAAGATTACACTCATCGAGCGGAACAACAGGCAACCCAACAGTAATAGTACACACCCAAAAAGACCTTGACAATTGGGCTAACAGAATAGCAAGGTGTATGTATATGGTTGGCGTAAGAAATACCGACGTTTTTCAAAACTCATCAGGATATGGTATGTTTACTGGCGGTCTTGGTTTTCAATATGGTGCGGAAAGACTTGGTTGCCTTACTGTTCCTGCTGCTGCGGGCAACTCGTTAAGACAAATAAAATTTATCCGTGATTTTGGCACAACAGCATTACATGCCATACCAAGTTATATGTCGAGACTTTACGAAGTATTTGTAGAACAAGGTCTTGACCCCCAAAAAGATACAAAACTTCGTACACTCTTTATTGGCGCAGAACCACACAGCGACGAACAACGCAAAAGAATTGAAGAAAAATTTGGAGCAAAAGCTTACAATAGTTTCGGAATGAGCGAAATGTCAGGTCCGGGAGTTGCATTTGAATGTAAACAACAAAACGGCATGCACGTTTGGGAAGATAGTTTTATAGTAGAAATACTCAATCCAGAAACTCTACAACCTGTTCCAGACGGCGAATACGGCGAAATGGTTATCACCTCAATAGACCGTGATGGTATGCCATTGATACGCTATCGTAGCCGCGACCTCACCAGAGTAATCCCAGGAGAATGTCCATGCGGACGCACTCACAAAAGGCTTGATAGGTTTAGAGGCCGTACTGATGATATGCTTATACTAAAGGGTGTCAACATATTCCCAATGCAGATAGAAAAAATTCTAATGAATTACACCCAACTCAGTTCTGATTTCTTAATAACGCTTTTCACAACTGGCGAAAACGACGAAATGACAATAGAAGTAGAAATCAACGAACTAATTTCAGACCGTTACGAAGACCTCGAAAAACTCAACAAAGCCGTAACTCGCGCTCTCAAAGACGAAATACTCATAACTCCAAAAGTAAAATTTGTAGAAAAAGGTTCTCTACCGCGTTCTGACGGCAAAGCTGTGAGGGTCAAAGACTTAAGACAAAAATTTTAATTACACACAAATTACACAAATTACACTATCATGAAAAAAATACTTACATTAGTTTCTGTTTTCACCATTGCGCTAAATGCCGTAGCACAAAGACAAACAATTTTGATTAATCAAGATTGGAAATTTGGCTACGGCCATGCGCTTTCGTTTGAAGGCAACTATATGAACGGAACAAAATATTTCAACTATCTAACCAAAACTGGCTACGGTGATGGCCCTGCCGATGAAAATTTTGACGATAGAGCATGGCGTACCGTTAATCTTCCTCACGATTGGGCAGTTGAATTACCATTTTCGCCTAACGGAAGCCATAGTCATGGTTACAAAGCGTTAGGCTACAAATTTCCCGAAAACAGCGTAGGGTGGTATAGAAAAAACATCGAAATACCACAAGATGACTATGGCAAAAAAATAAGCATAGCATTTGAAGGCGTGTTTAGAAATTCCGATGTTTGGATTAATGGCTTTTTCCTCGGACACGAAATGAGTGGATACCTCGGCTTTGAATACGATGTAACAGACTACATCAATTATGGAGGAAACAATGTAATAACAGTAAAAGCCGATGCAGTTTTAGAAGAAGGTTGGTTTTACGAAGGCGCAGGAATTTATCGCAACGTTTGGTTAAAAAAGACAAACTACCTCAACATTGCCCCCGATGGTATTTTCGCATCTTCAGAAATATCTGGCAATAATGCCGAACTTACTGTAAGGACAAATGTTAGAAATCAAGCTGGAGAAACCAAAAACTTTACTATAACCTACAAACTCTCCGACGACAAAGGAAATGTTGTAAAAACAGAAAAACTATCACAACAAAAAATTGACGGAATAACAGAAAAAACCGTTTACAAAAAAATCCAAGCCAACGGAATAAAACTTTGGAGCATAGAAAATCCTAACCTCTACAATCTCGAAATAACCATAGAAGAAAACGGTAAACCTATTGATAATCAAACTATTAAAATCGGATTTAGGACAATAGAATTTACTACCGACAAAGGTTTTTTTCTTAACGGAAAACACACCAAAATAATAGGAGCCAACATTCACCAAGATTTTGCAGGCATAGGTGTAGCAGTGGAAAAACCTTTGCAAATAGCACGCGTTAAAATGCTTAAAAACGCAGGTTTCAACGCCATTAGAACATCGCACAACCCTGTAAATCCAGAACTACTTGATGTTTGCGATAGTCTCGGACTACTTGTACTTACCGAAACAAGACTACAAGGAATAAACGACTACCATTTTTCTCAACTAAAAAGGCTAATTTTCCGCGATAGAAATCACCCTTCAATAATTGCATGGAGCATCGGAAACGAAGAATGGCAAATAGAAAGCAATATTAAAGGCGAAAGAATAACACGAACACTCCAAAACTATGCAAAAACTTTAGATTCTACCAGAATGTACACCGTTGCTATAAGTGGTGGATGTGGCTATGGAAGTTCAGAAAGTATAGAACTTATGGGGTTCAACTATTTAGCCCAATGCGACATAGACAATTATCGGAAAAACCATATTAATCAACCCGGTTGGCTCACCGAAGAAACCTCTGGCTGTGGTACACGTGGTATATATATTGCCGACTCTGCAAACTGCCACATGACGCAAATGGATAGAGCTGGCGGCGTTTCAATAGAACGTGGTTATAAATTTGCAATGGAACGCGAATGGATGTCGGGACTATTCTTCTGGACTGGTTTTGACTACCGTGGCGAACCAACCCCATTTGCGTATCCCGCTGTAGTTAGCCAATTTGGAATAATGGACTTATGCGGTTTTTGGAAAGACGAAACTTGGTACATAAACATAAACAACTCTCAACAACCAAAAATACATTTATTCCCACATTGGAATTTCAACGGACACGAAGGCGAAACAATTGATGTTTGGGCATATACCAATTGCGACGAAGCAGAATTATTTTTAAACAAAAAAAGCCTTGGCAAAATATCCGCTCCAAAATACGGACATTGCAGTTGGAAAGTACCTTACAAACCCGGTACGCTAAGCGTAAAAGCATATAAAAACGGTAAATTAGCCGCCCAAGACGAAATAAAAACATCAGGAAAAGCCGAAAGCATTATTCTAACGCCCGACAAAACAACGTTTTCAAAAAACCAGAGCGACATTATACTTGTAACAATAAGTACACAAGACGCAAAAAAAATTAATGTTCCCGATGCTAACAATAAGTTGGAATTTGAAATTTCAGGACCAGCAGAAATAATTGGTACTGGCAACGGCGACCCGTCAAGCCTTGAAAACGAAGTGGAAATTTCTCAATCTCACCCATTGAAAATAAAAGCAACAAAAGAACTAACCATTTCCGACACTATCAATTGGAAAAAAGAAACTAAAGATGCTAAACCTTCACAATGGCGAGATGCCTTGGTTTACGACCGTAACGAAAAATGGTACGACTACCACGATACAATCTTAGCCATAAAAGCCGAATTTGATATAGACAATTTTGATACAAAAAATACATACACTTTGTTCTCAAAAAGCATACTTTTAAACCAAAATATCTATATCAACGGCGTAGAAATAGCATCCAACATACAACGAGATGCACAACAAAGTTTCTTAATAGACAACAAAATACTCCATAAAGGCAAAAACGAAATAATCTATATAGGACAAAAAATTCGTAAAGCCACACGGTGGGACGACCCCAACACAGACCCTGGTTGTATAGGAGAAACCATTGCTGCCAAACAATACAAGCGTAGTATGTTTAATGGATTGGCACTTGTAATATTAAAGACCAAACCGCAACAAGGCGAAATAAAACTTACTGCCAAAAGCCAAGGTCTTAAAACCGGAGAACTTATTTTAAGATAAACAAAAAACTTAAATCTTTATATTATGAAAATAAAACTTTCGATAATGAATTTCCTTCAATTTGCCGTTTGGGGCGCGTATCT
>ERZ842401.5709-NODE-5709-length-13638-cov-7.647059_pt1 | contig 13638 bp, 1 predicted proteins | sample MGYA00521270_ERZ842401 | MGnify/ENA primary metagenome ERZ842401 (study PRJEB31892, sample SAMEA3878208) | bioreactor metagenome | biome: Moose rumen | place: Sweden | collected 2011-10 | study: EMG produced TPA metagenomics assembly of the PRJEB12797 data set... | reverse complement strand
CCAATCCCCACAACAATTTAATTTAATTATAAAGAAAAATATACTTTTATTAAATATAATATAAAAATATAATAATTTAATAATAAAATAATTTAATAATTATTAAAATTAAATCAAATCAAAATGGCTTCAAAGACTTTCTCAAACAGAAATCAAAAATCAAAAAAAACAATAATCAAAGCAAATAAAAATTTAAAAAAAGGATATGCATTTAATTATAGTAAAATAATTCGATATTCTACAAAATTAAAAAATGAATATCATGTAAATAGAAATATAAAAGTATTCGATTTCTTAAAATTATTTCTATTTATAATATTACTCAATCCAATATTTTCAAGCAATATAATATCTTTAGATATATCAAATACAAATGAAAATTATGTCCCAATATTAAATGCAAATAATGTTGGACAACCAAAATTTATATATCTAAATAATGATATTGCTGATTCAAGCCTAATATCTTATTCTGGTGAAAAACTTCATTTTAAATGCGAAGAAGGAATATGCCAAATTAAATTAGAATGGGAATGGGAAGAAGAATCAAGTGAGCCAACAATAAACATAGACTCTGAAGAGGAAATTCCAAAACTAATAAATGCTGATGAAATGTTTAAAGATTGTTCATCAATAACAAAGATAGATTTTTCTGGTTATAATACTGAAGATATAAATTCTATGTCTCATATGTTTGAATCATGCAATTCATTAATAGATGTAATTGGATTATCGCTAAAAAAAGTAAAAAATTTTAAATATGCATTTTATAATTGTATTTCCTTAAAGAATTTAGGGATAACTTCTATTGAAACTATAGGAGAAAATGCAAATATCGATATGCAATACATGTTTGGTAATTGTTATTCTTTAGAAGAAATTGATTTCCAAAATTTTAATATAATAAATATTATAGATATGAATTCTATGTTTTATGATTGTCATCAATTAAATAAAATAATAATTAATTCATTTGATACTTCCCAAGTAACTGATATGAAAAATTTATTTTATAATTGCACATCATTAACTCAACTAGGAATAAATAATTTTAATACAGAAAATGTAGAAGATATGAGCTTTATGTTTTATAATTGTGAAGCTATACAATTTATTGACATCTTTAATTTTAAAACTGGTAATGTTAAAAATATGGAATCTATGTTTTCTGGTTGTTTCAATTTAATGAATATTCATTTAAATCCAACCGAATTTAAAGCAATAAATGTTAACAATATGAGAAATATGTTTAATAATTGTTCTTCTTTATTAGAAATTGATTTATCTGGTTTAGGAGATAGTCCAGTTACAAAGTTAGAAAATATGTTTTCGAATTGTAATTCAATACAAAATATTAATTTACAAGATTTTCATACAGAAAATGTAATTAATATGGAAAATATGTTTATGAATTGTCATTCTTTAACTAATCTAATATCAAATTTTAAAACTTCTAATAAATTAAATAATATAGCTTATATGTTTTATAATTGCCATTCACTAAAATCTATAAATTTTAATAATTTTATTGTTTCAAAAGTAAAAGATATGTCATATATGTTTACAAATTGTTATTCTCTAGAATCAGTAAATATAGAAAATTTTGGAACAACTGACTATTTAGAAAAAATGACTTATATGTTTACTAATTGTAATTCAATTAAAATTTTGGATTTGTCCAAATTTAAAACTTATAAAATTGTTGATATGAATTCTTTGTTTTTTAATTGTTATAACTTGAGCGAATTAATATTATCACAAAATTTTGATGTGAGTCAAGTTACTGATATGAATTATATGTTTAAGAATTGTAGTTCTTTAATATCTCTCAATTTAAGTAATTTTAAAACTTTAGCAGTTGAAAGCATGATTGAAATATTTCATTCATGTTCATCTTTACAAACTTTATTAATACCTAATTTTGATACAAGATTAATCACTAATATGAATAGTATGTTTTATAATTGCAGTTCTTTAGATAATTTGGATTTATCTTCCTTCAATACTAGTTTAGTTCAAGATTTTGCAAATATGTTTATGTTATGTAGCAATTTAAAAAATATTACTTTTTCTGAAAAATTTGTCACAGATAAAGCTCAATCTATGGCCTCAATGTTCGAAAAATGTTCTTATTTATCTTCATTAGATTTAACATATTTCATCACTTCATCAGTTACAAATATGGAAAAAATTTTTAGTTCTTGTAAGAGATTAGTAAATATAATTTTTGATCCTAATAATTTTGATACAACTAATGTTACTAAAATGGGATATATGTTTAATCATTGTGAAAGATTGAAAAGTATTGATATATCTTGGTTTAATACATCAAATGCTAAAGATATGAAATATATGTTCAATAATTGTAGAAACTTAACAAATTTAAATTTAAGTAATTTTATAACTTCAAATGTTTTGGATATGAAATATATGTTTAATGAATGCATTAATTTAGAAGAATTAACAATTTCTAACTTTGATACTTCTTCAGTCATATCAATGAGAAATATGTTTGCAGATTGCAAAACTTTAAGAGAATTAAATTTATCAAATTTTGATACAAGTAGTGTTAAATATATGCAATATATGTTCTCAAATTGCTTCAAATTAAATACATTAAATCTAGAAACATTCGATACAAATAATGTTGAAAATATGCATTATATGTTTAATGGTTGTGAAAATTTAACAATATTAGATTTATCAAATTTCAATACTTCTTCTGTTACTGATATGAGAAATATGTTTTCAAATTGTATTAGTTTAAATAATTTAAGCATAGATTTACAATATTTTGTTACTTCTAGGGTAACTGATATGCAATATATGTTTTCTAATTGTTTTTTATTGGATAATCTAAATTGTGATTTTGATACTAGTCAAGTTATAGGAATGAATTATATGTTTAATAATTGCTCAAGTTTACAATCATTATATTTTTCTAATAAGTTTATTACTTCTTTAGTTAATAATACTGAATATATGTTTAATAATTGTACTTCTTTAACTACTCTTTCTTTAGAATATTTTAATACAGAATCAGTTGAAAATATGGAAAATATGTTCAGCAATTGCAAATTATTAAATTCATTAGATATAAGCAATTTTAAAACATCAAATGTAAAAAATATGAAAAATATGTTTGAAGAATGTATTAGTCTCAACTCTTTGAATATAGATACTACTAATTTTAATACAAGTCAAGTTAAAAATATGGAAAGAATGTTTTATAACTGTAGTAATTTACCTGCTTTAAATTTTCAATTAAAAACTAATAACGTTGAAAATATGAATTCAATGTTTTATAATTGCTCTTCTTTAGAATCTTTAGATTTAACTACTTATTTTGATACTTCATCAGTAACAGATATGGGAAATATGTTTTCATATTGTAGTTCATTATCTTATTTAGACTTAAACAATTTTGAAACAAGTAAAGTCACAAATATGGAAAGCATGTTCGCTAATTGTAGTTCTATACAAGAATTAAATTTAAATCATTTTATTACATCAAATGTTATAGATATGCATAACATGTTTTATAATTGTTTAAATTTATCTAATTTAGTTTTTAATTTTGATACGACTCAAGTAAATAAGACCGAAGGAATGTTTTATAATTGTCAAAATTTAGAAAAATTAGATTTGAAATCATTTAATTCTGATTCTATAACTAATATTAATGCTATGTTTTATAATTGTAAATCTTTATCTTATTTAAATTTAGAAAATTTTGATACTTCTAATGTAGAAAATATGAGCTTCCTTTTTTCTGGTTGTGAATCTTTATCATCTTTAAATTTTAAAAAATTTGATACATCTAATGTTGAAAATATGGAATATTTATTTTATAATTGTTATAATTTATCTTCCATAGATTTTACAAATTTTAAAACAAATAAAGTGCAAAATATGAGTCATTTATTTGGAGGTTGTAAATCTCTAACTACAATTCAATTATCTCAATTTGATGTATCTAATGTGATAGATATGGAATATATGTTTGAATCTTGTTCAACTATAGGAAAATTTGATTTATCAAATTTTGATACATCAAATGTTATTAATATGAGATATATGTTCTCAAATTGTTTAAATTTGACATCTTTAGAACTTTCAAGTGATTTTAACACAAAATTAGTAACTGATATGTCAGGAATGTTTGCAAGTTGCCCGTTATTAACTACAATAGATTTAACTCATTTAGACACAAATAATGTAACTAACATGAGTTCAATGTTTTATAATTGTTCATCATTAAATTCAATAGATATAAATCAATTTTCCACTTTAAAAGTTAAAGATTCTTCTTATTTATTTTATAATTGCTCTAAATTATACCAAATAGATTTAACAAATTTTAACACATCATCAATAATAAATATGGCTTATATGTTTCATGGTTGTTCAAATATATCATATTTAGATGTAACAAATTTTATAACATCACAAGTTAAAGATATGAAATATATGTTTGCTAATATGGAAATATTAAAAAGTATAGATGTATCAAATTTTGATACTTCTTCAGTTGAAGATATGGCAGGATTATTTAAAAATTGTAAATTATTCAAATCTATAGATATATCTAATTTTAATACAGAAAATGTACAAAATATGGAAAGTATGTTTTATGGATGTGAAAATTTACCACAAATAGATTTAAAAAATCTTACAACATCGAATGTTTTAGATATGCAATATATGTTTGCTTATTGCAAAATAATACAAGATTTAGATTTAAAATTATTCAATACAAAAAAAGTTGAAAATATGAGAGGAATGTTTAAAAATTGTGAAACATTATCTTATTTGGATGTAAGTTATCTTTTTACTTCAAATGTAAAAGATATGGCTTATATGTTTGACTCTTGCATAAATCTTAAATATTTAAATTTTTATTTAGGAGAAGAAATTGAAAATAAAGAAGATAAAGAAAATAAAGATAATAAAGAAGATATAAAATATAAGGATATTCATATATTTACTAATGAAATTAGTTATATAGATTCATATAGCATTAATACTTATACAGATATAAGCTCTTCTCTATTTTTTGACTCTGATAGTGATGATGAAATTGGCAATCAAATTAGTGATAAAGATAATAATGTAAATAATAATGATATAAACAACTTAACTGATTATTCAGATTTATCAGATGAAATAGAATATATAGAAAATAACCTTTTCGATACATCTAATGTAATAAATATGGAATATATGTTTTATAATTGTACATCTCTTACAAATATAAATATTTCTATATTTAATGTTAATAATGTTAAAACTATGGATAAAATGTTTAGTAATTGTGTAAAATTATCAAAAATAAATTTAGAATCATTTAATGCTTTAAACGCTGAAAACACCAGTGGAATGTTTGAATCATGTTCAAATTTAGCTTCAGTTCAATTTAGCTATTTTAATGGAAGTAAAATTTATGATATGAGTTATATGTTTTCCAATTGTACTAAATTAAAATATATTAATTTATCTAGCTTTAATTTAGAACAAATTGAAGATATGAGCTTTTTACTTTATGGATGTACAAATTTAACAACAATTAATTTATGTAATCAATTTGGCTCAAGCAATATTAATATGAATTCTATGTTTTATGATTGCCAAAATATAAAAACATTAAATTTTCCAAACTCTAAAACAATAAATGTGAATGACACAGAGAAAATGTTTTATAATTGTAGAAATTTAACTACATTAACAATATCAAAATTTAACACAGAAAATGTCCAAAAAATGAATGAAATGTTTTATTTTTGTACTCTACTAAATAAATTAGACCTTAAGAATTTTAAAACATCTAATGTCATAGATATGAATAAAATGTTTACTAATTGTTCAAAAATAGAAAAATTAGATTTATCAAGTTTTTATACTCCGAAAGTTGAGAATATGGATTCAATGTTCACAAATTGCTCAAGCTTAAAAACATTAAATGTCAAAAATTTCGATACTTCATTAGTAACAAATATGGATTATATGTTTTCAAATTGTTCAGCTCTAGAAAATTTAGATTTAAATTCTTTTAATACAAGTTTGATTACTAATATGGCAGAATTATTTTATAATTGTAAATCATTAAAAACATTATCAATTAATAATTTTGATACTTCTGGAGTACAATCAATGAAATCAATGTTTTATAATTGTTTTTCTCTAATTACGTTAGATTTATCCTCTTTCGATACATCAAAAGTCACAGAAATGGATTCTATGTTTTATAATTGTTATAAAACATCTTCGTTAAATATTAACCATTTTAAAACATCAAATGTCATATATATTCAAAATATGTTTTATAATTGTAAAGGACTGAATTCTCTAAATTTATCTTTAATAGATACATCTAAGGTTATAAATATGACTAATGTTTTTAAATCATGTTTAAATTTGTTAGAATTATATTTAGATAATTTCGAAACTTCTCAAGTAATTACTATGAAATCGATGTTTGATAGCTGTCAAAAATTAACTTCTTTGAATTTAAATTCTTTTTATACCCCTCTTGTAAATGATACGAGTTTTATGTTCAATGATTGTAAAGCATTATTTAATTTAGATTTAAATAATTTTATTACACCAGAAGTTAAAAATATGGAATCAATGTTTTGTAATTGTAATGAATTAATATCTTTAGATTTAAATAAATTTACAGCTAAAGAAGTTTTGAATATGAATAAAATGTTTTTTAATTGTTTTAATTTAATTTATCTTAATTTAAGTAACTTTTATGAATCAAAAGTTACAAATTTAAATTCAATGTTTAGAGGATGCTCTTTATTGACTTCTTTAGATTTATTTAATTTCAAAACTCCAAAAGCAACAAATATGAATACAATGTTTTATAAATGTATGTCTTTAACAGAATTAAATATACAAAATTTAGTTACTAAGAATGTTACTAATATGGGCTCAATGTTTAATGGATGTTGGTCTTTAACTTCTTTGAATTTATCTAATTTTCAAACTAATGCTTTAAAAGATATGTCTAAAATGTTTTATAATTGCTTTTCTTTATCTGAATTATATATAAATCATTTTGATACTACACAAATATCAACAATGAGTTATTTATTTTATGAATGTATTTCGTTAACATCTTTAAATATATCAAATTTTAAAACTAATCTTGTAGAAGAAATGCAATATATGTTTTATAATTGCAAAAAATTAGAATCTTTAAATTTATCCAATTTCGAAATAAAAAAAGTAACTAATATGGAAAGTATGTTTGCTTTTTGTTCATCTTTAACTTCAATTGAATTACCAAAATTTTCAGCTAATAGTGTCAATAATATGAAGAGTTTATTTCAGTCTTGTTCAAATCTTACATTAATAAATTTATCTAATTTTAAAGTAGATAAAGTTATAAATATGGAATCTATGTTCAAAGATTGCATATCATTAATTTCTTTAGATTTAAATACTTTTTCAACTAATGATTTAAATAACACAAAAGAAATGTTTTCTGGTTGTAAAGATTTATTAAATATAAGCTTATCAAAATTTAAAACTTTGAAAGTTGAAACAATGAATGCAATGTTTTATGATTGTAATTCACTTACTTCCCTTGATTTAACAAATTTGGATACAGGATTAGTTAAAGATATGTCATATATGTTTGCTAAATGTATCAAATTAGAAAATTTAAATATAAAAAATTTCGATACAAAAAATGTTACAAATATGACTTCGATGTTTTCTAATTGCATTTCATTAAAATCTTTAGACTTTAAAAATTACGATGTAAGCAATGTTAAAGATATGAGTTATATGTTTAATAATTGTAGTTCTTTTATTTCGCTTGATTTATTTAGCTTTAAACCACAAAATACGATGTTTTTTGAATATATGTTTCATAATTGTTCTTCTTTAAAGCATTTAAATATTTCTAATTTTATAACGACTCAAGCAAAAAATATGAGTAATATATTTGCTTTTTGTAATTTATTAACTTCTTTAAATTTGCAAAAGTTTAATACTTTAAATGTTGAAGATATGGAATCAATGTTTAGAAATTGTGAATCTTTAACTTCATTAGCATTATCTAATTTTAATACAAAAAATGTTAAAAATATGGGAAGAATGTTTGAACAATGTTTTAAACTTGAGTCAATTTTATTCCTTAAAAATAATTTTGTTACATCCAGTGTAACAAATATGGAATATATGTTTAGTAATTGCAAAGAACTTATAAATTTAAATGTTGCTCATTTCGATGTTTCACAAGTTACTAACATGAGAAATATGTTTGAATCTTGTAAAAAATTAACTATGATCAACACAAACAATTTTAACACTCTAAGAGTTAGAGATATGCAAAATATGTTTAGTAATTGCAGGAATTTAGTAACATTGAATGTATCTAATTTTAAAACTTCTTCTGTAGAAAATATGAGACAAATGTTTGAATTATGTCCAAAATTAACTTCATTGAATGTATCAAATTTCGATACATCAAAAGTAACAGATATGGAAAGAATGTTTAGTAATTGTCAATCAATTCCTATTTTAAATATATCAAATTTTCATGTGTCATCAGCTATAAGAACAAATCGAATGTTTGAATTTTGTTCTAAATTAACATCTATTTATTTTCATTATTTTGATACATCTAAAGTGACTGATATGAGTTTTATGTTTTATTCTTGCCCTTCATTAAAATATTTAGATTTATCAAGTTTTAAAACTGATATTGTAACTGATATGAGTTATATGCTTTATGGATGCGTATTATTAACATCAATAAAGTTGGTCAATTTTGATTCTTCCTCTGTTGTTAATATGAATTCAATGTTTCAAGGATGTTCTAATTTAAAAATATTAAATTTAGGAGAATTTAAAACAGAAAATGTGAATAATATGGAAAATATGTTCAAAAATTGTAATTCATTAACTTCTTTGAATATATCAAATTTTAATACTAAAAATGTTGAAAAAATGAGTTCAATGTTTTATGGATGTTCATCATTAAGAGAATTATCTTTAAAAAATATTAAAACTCCATTAATAAAAAATATGGAATATATGTTTTATAATTGCAGTTCTTTACAATCTTTAGATTTATCATCATTTGATACCTCTCATGTTACAAATATGCAATATATGTTCTCTGGCTGTTCATCTCTAACCTCATTTGAAAAATTAAATATATTAGATACTTCACATGTTATAAATATGAATTATATGTTTTCAGGTTGTAAGAATCTTTTAGCTTTAGATTTAAGCAATTTTAAAACTTCACAAACTATAAATATGGAAGGAATGTTCCAAGAATGCTCTTCTTTACCTATTTTATCTGTTGAATATTTAGACACAAGAAATGTCACAAATATGAAAAATATGTTTTTCGGTTGTTCAAAAATTACTTCATTAAATATAAGCTCTTTTAACACTAATAATGTTACTAATATGGATTCAATGTTTAAAGATTGTGATTTATTAACAGATTTAAATTTTAATAATTTTGATAATTTTGATACTTCTAATGTAATAAATATGGATTCAATGTTTAGTCATTGTATTTCAATTAAAACACTAAATATATCAAATTTTGATACTCATAATGTTTTGACAATGGAAAGTATGTTCAGTAAATGTAAAAGTTTGTCATCTTTAATTTTAGGTAATTTTAAAACATCAGAAGTAAAAAATATGAAAAAACTATTTTATGAATGTACGTCTTTAATTTCATTAGATTTATCACAATTTGATACATCCAAAGTAACTAATATGGAATTTATCTTTTCAGGAAATAAAGAACTTATTTTTTTAGATTTAAGTCATTTTAATACTGCAAAAGTTGAAAATATGAATTATATGTTCAAAGATTGTTCTGCCTTACCTGAGATTAATCTTTCAAGCTTTAATACTAGTAAAGTATCAAGTATGGAATTTATGTTCTCAAATTGTTTTTCTTTATCTTTATTAAATATAAGTAATTTTGATGTTAAATTGGTTAAATCTATGAAATATATGTTTAGTGGATGTAAAATTTTATCATCAATAGAATTACCAGAATTCTCAAATTTATCAGTGACTAATTTATCTCATATATTTTATGATTGTCCTACTTTAAAATCTTTAAATTTATCAAATTTTGATTCATCTAATGTTACATACATGGATTATATGTTTTCAGGTTGTTCTGATTTAATATTTTTAGATTTAACAAATTTTAATACTTCTTCAGCAATTGATATTAAATATATGTTTTCAGGATGTTCTTCTTTAACAACTTTGAATTTATCAAGTTTTGAAACTGAATCAGTTAATTTAATGAATGGATTATTTCATGGATGTACTTCATTAGAAAGTTTAGATTTAAGTAATTTTAATACAGAATCTACAGAAAATATGGCTTTTATGTTTTATAAAGCAAAATCTTTGACATCTTTAAATATATCAAGTTTTAATACTTCTAAAGTTAAATTTATGTATTTTATGTTCGATGGATGCGAATCACTTACTTCTCTTGATGTGTCAAATTTAGATATATCAAATATTATTGATATGGATAGTATGTTTTCTGATTGTTATAATCTTACAAATCTTACTCTTATTAATTTAAATACAAGTTCAGTTAGATCTATGAAAAGTCTTTTTAAAGGATGCAAATCATTAGTTGATTTAAATTTAGATAGTTTTGACACATCTTCAGTTACCTCATTTGAATCTATGTTTTCTGGATGTGAATCTCTTATATCTTTAAACATTTTTCATTTCAATACTTCATCTGCAATCTCAATGGTATATTTATTTAACGATTGTTTTTTATTATCTTATTTAAATTTATCAAATTTTGATACAACATCTGTAATTAATATGGGGCATATGTTTGAAGGATGTATTAATTTTACTTCAATTAATCTTTATAATTTTAACACTTCTTCAGTCCAATATATGGATTATATGTTTTCTAGATGCTCCTCATTAGAAAATATTGATATTTCTAATTTTGATACTTCATCTGTAATAGATATGTCTCATATGTTTGAAGAATGTACATCATTATATTCAATAAATTTATCAAATTTTGAGACAAAAACTGTAGAAAATATGGATTATATGTTTGCAAATGATGATAAATTAGTCTATATTAATTTTGAAAATATGAATGATTCTAATATAAAAACTATGAATAATATTTTTCAAGGAACATTAAAAAATATGGTTTTTTGTATAGATATAAATAAAACTAGTAATTTCAAATGGCAAATTTACGAAAAAAAAAATTGTTCAACTATTAATTGCTCTTTTGATTGGATAAATTATAGATTAGTAATAGATGAAATAGATGAAGATACATTTGCTTGCTATAAAGATTGCTCAATAGTTGACAAATATTTTTATAATTATTTTTGTGTTGAAATGTGTCCTATTGGTTATACCCCTTATAAATTTGTATGTGAATTCAATAAAACATCTTTTGATGATGATTTAAATGAAAATGATACTGTATGTGAAACTCAAGAATATTTTTTGATAGAAAGATGTAAAAAAAAATTAGCTAGTGAAACTAGAGAAAATAAGCAAAAATTTATAGAAGCAACAAAGAATGGTCTAGTTAAAAGAAAATTAAAAGATATTTCATTAATGGCAACTGAACTCGGAAAATTTTTCACTATTAGAACTCCCAGTGAAATATATCAAATTTATTCTTTAACTAATAAAGAAAGAGAAGAAAATTTAACCTATGTTGATTTTGAACAATGCGCTATTTTGTTAAATAAAAAGTATGGATTGAATAAATTAGATGAAGTTATTGTATTTAAAATTGAATATTTATCTAGTAATTATAAGATACCAATAATAGAATATCTTTTGTTCGGCAAAAAAGGAAGGATTAAATTTCGATTAGAATTTTGCAAAAATTTAAAAATTAATTATTATATTCCTAAAGAAATAAATAATTATGAAGAAATTAAATATAAATATGACCCAGAAAATCAATATTATCATGAATATTGTTATCCTCATTCTGAAAATAATAAAGATTTAATAATATTTGATAGGAGACATGAATTCAATATAAATAATATGTCTTTATGTGAAAGTAATTGTAAGTTCAAAGGATATATAAATCATCAGATAATATGTGAATGCCAAATCAAAACAAAATTTAATTCGTATTTGAATAATAATACTAATGCAGATAAATATAATTTGATACATAGATTTGATACAAAGATATCAGAATATTCATTTAATATCTGGGTAATAAAATGTTATAATTTATTATTAAAAAAAGAAAATTTACTATCGAACAAATGTGCTTTTATTATGATATCAGTTTTGATAATTAATTTTTTTGGAGCAATAATATTTATTTTTTATGAATATGATAAATTGATTAAAAAACTTCAGATGACTATATTATTAACAATTGAAAAATTAGGAAATAAAAATGAAGAACAAGTAATAAAATTTTGGAACATGAAAAATAAATTTAATATTAAAAAACTAACATTAAAAAATAAAATATTTCAAAGTAAAGGGACAAATATATCTAATAAACAAATGAATCAAAGTAAAGAATTAAGCTCTTTTTCTTCTTCATCAAATAGAATAATAAAAGAAATTTCTTCTAATAATGTCCTATTTCAAGATAAAAATATGATTCAAAATAATATTTTAAGTAAAATAAAAAATCTAAAATTATTAAGAGAAAAAGATGAAATTAAAGAATTTTTGATAAAAACAGATAATGAGTTGAATTCTTTAGAATATAAAGATGCATTAACATTAGATAATAGAAAATTTTGTGGTTATTATATTTCATTAATAAGAATTCATAATATATTAATTTTCACTTTTCATACTAAAAAAGATTATAATTCTCTTGTAATTAAAATATGCTACTTTTTTTATATTTATGCTTTAATCTTTACAATGAATTTATTATTTATAGATAATTCAACACTGTATCATATTCGTTTAACAAATGGTTTTGTTAATATATTTCTATTTAATTTCGAAAAAATAATTTATGCAACAGTAATTTCTTATTTTTTAAAACTAATCTTTTCTTATTTGATTTTCAGTGAAGATATTTTTTTAAATATAAAAAATAAGACATATTTCCAAAAAAAAGGAATTATAGGCCATTTAGGAATTAAATATGTTGCTTATTTTGGTTTAGCAATAATTAGTCTTTTATTTTTTATATATTATAATATGTGTTTTTTCGCAGTTTTTCCGAATATTCAAATATATGCTATCGAATTGTCATGTATAAGCATAGCTTTACTCATGATTATACCTTTGATTATAAATATAATTCCGGCCATTATTAGAATGTATTCTTTACAACCGAAAACAGACCGAGAATTATTATATAAGTTTTCTCAAATTTTGCAAATAATATAATAATTAAAATATTTCAATCATTTTTATGTAGAGTTATTTTTGTGTTAAAATATTTCAAACAGAAATTCATTTATAAACATAATTAGTTTAAATATCTTTTTAAATATAGTGATTATTATATTTTATATATTGAATATTTTTAGTGTTTAATTTAAGTTTCTTTATATTTAATATTATTAAAAGTGAAAATATAAAAAAATTAAAATAAATGGGGATTGGGGATTGGGGATTGGGGATTGGGGATTG
>ERZ842401.5708-NODE-5708-length-13643-cov-7.140639_pt1 | contig 13643 bp, 8 predicted proteins | sample MGYA00521270_ERZ842401 | MGnify/ENA primary metagenome ERZ842401 (study PRJEB31892, sample SAMEA3878208) | bioreactor metagenome | biome: Moose rumen | place: Sweden | collected 2011-10 | study: EMG produced TPA metagenomics assembly of the PRJEB12797 data set... | reverse complement strand
CCATGGCGGAGAATGCCGTTCGCGCCAAACTCACGGGGCTGTACAACAACCGGGGCCGCACTTTCGGCAACGCCCGCGAAGCCCGCAATCTCTTCGACGAGGTGAAAGGCAATTTGGCGGCGCGGCTTGCCGAAGAGGGCGGAGTCCATACTGCCGAAGAACGTAAAACAATAATGATGGAGGATGTGTTATGATACAGTGTCCTGAATGCAGACAGAGTCTTCCCGACGACAGTGCTTTCTGCGATCAGTGCGGGAAGGAGCTCAAGTGGTGCCCGGAGTGCGGGCGGCCGAAGCGCGGGACGGAGTGCCCCGTGTGCGGCAGCGATCTGGTTCCCGGCCGGAAATGGCTGGCTGCCGGTTCAGCTGCAGCACCCCAGAAAACAGCAACGGCAGTGAGCGCGGATGGGCCGGGAGCGCTGGTGGGGAACGGATGGCGGCTGACTCTGCAGGAAGGGGCCTTCGGGCGCGCAGGCGGCATCTGGCCGGAACTCGGCAGCAGCCCGTACGTGTCCGGCAGTCACGGAAAGATTGTCAAAGACACGGCTGGCTGGAAGATCGTGGACAACGGCTCCACCAACGGAACCTATGTAAACGGCATGCGTATACAGAATGCCGTCCTGAAGAAGGGCGACCGCATAAGAATTGCAAATCTTGAATTTACAGTAGAATGAAACTCGACATCCAGGCTATCTGCCACAAAGGGCTCGTGCGCGAGAACAACGAGGACGCCGTCTCCGTAGGCGGTCTGTTCCTTCGCGACGATTCCACCGAACTCACTGCGAATACCCCGGAAGACGGATTCTTCTATCTGCTGGTGTCCGACGGTATGGGCGGGCACGAAAAGGGTGAGGAGGCCAGCGAATTCGCCCTCGACGAAATCAAGGAGCAGCTGGCGCTGCACCAGATCCAGCCGGATTCCTTCGAAGACGACATCCGCGAAGCGGCACACTACATCACCTTCAAGCTGAACCGTGCGGCTGCGGACCGCGGGCAGCAGAAGCCCATGGGCTGCACCCTTACCGGAGTAATCTGGCACTATGGCAAGGTCTGGCTCGTCAATGCCGGCGACAGCCGCACCTACCGCTTCAGGGGCGGTATGCTGCGTCAGCTCACTACCGACGAAACAGAGCGCGGCATCACCGGCGATCCCAACGCAAGTAAACTGCTGCTGAACTGCCTCGGAGGCGGTTGCGACGGACACATTACCGTAGAAGATATCGACGGCAAGCTGCTCGAAGGAGACACCCTTCTCTTCTGCTCCGACGGCCTCTGCGATATGGTTTCCGATGAGGAAATCGAAGCTGCTCTCACCGATGGCGCCACCGCCACCGACCTCCTCCGTATGGCCTGCGAAGGCGGCGGAGACGACAATATTTCCATTATTTTAGCCAAAGTTCTTCAATGAAAAAAGCACAGATCATCATCCTGCTCACACTCGCCGTGCTGGGGAGTTTCTCCTGCAATGGCAAAAAGAGAGAGAAAATCACCGACCCGGTGCAGCAGCAGGCCCTCAGGACCCGTGACGGGAGTATTCCGATCGACTCTCTGTTCACCGGACCCGCTGTAAAAAAGATTGCATCTCCTTTCAAGCGGATTGCAATAGGCAGAATGTTTGCCGACGGCAGGCTCGCTTACCGCGAATCCGCCGAGAAGGGCGCAAGGGAGAAATACGCCGAGAAGCTCCGCAAAAAAGACAAGATGGAAAAGGAGGATGCGGCAAAGGCGGCGGAAAAAGCGGACTCCACAACCCTTGCCGACTATAAGGCCGGGGTTTTCAAGAGGTTGGAAATAAGCTCGCAGAGTATGCCGAAAGAAGAGTACAGTCCGTCCCTCACCTTGTATTTCCTGCTGGTACTTATAGCCTTTGTGGTCATTTTCTCGATACGGGTTTACAGGGCCTTCTTCGTTTCACCTGAAAAGTTATGATTATGGAAGACAAATACTTGCGCCACAAAGTGCTTCCCGTGGACGAAGCGGCCCGCAGGAGAGTAAAGGATATGATCAATGCGTATGCCGCAGAGTCGGAAGGACATCCCTTCGGGCAGTACGGCGACCATATCACCCTCAAGAATTACGAACTCTGCCCGATATACGTTCTGCATCTGCACACGCAGTTCGACTCACGTCCGGTCAACGACAAACAATATCCTTACACCGGCGGGAGCATTTATTCCCGCAGGTTTTACTCAAAGGGGGATGTGGATGTCTGGGGATACGACCTTCTTACCACCGACAGGTTCATACACAACGGCAAATCTTTCGAAGTGCCCGGGTCACATCACTTGGAAAAATGCGTCAGATGCTCCGGCGAAGGGCGGATTGACTGCCCTTCCTGTGGCGGGCGCGGAACGTGGGAGTGTACATACTGCAATGGAAAAGGGACTGTACGCAAATCCGAGCAAGTGTGGAAAAAAGTTGGCACAGAATACTGGTACGAAGGTTATACAAGGAAAGAAAGGGACAAATATGACTACGTTACAGAATACTATGACGCGGCCTGCCCTAAATGCAATGATGGCAGAGTAACCTGCCAGAACTGTGATGGCAGGAAGAAAGTCCTCTGCACAACGTGCAACGGCAAGGGTAAAATTGTCCACTGCTACTCAATCGACCAGGAACTTGAGGACGTACTTGCCACGAAGTTCTTCTATATAGACACCATTGGAGGAATCAAAGAAATCTTCGACAGCAAGCTGGACTACAAGGGGGAGATACTGTTCCGCATACGTGACAAAGCGATACAAAAAGGATCCTTTACCGAGGAGAGCGAGATTGCGGAGTCTCTGGACACATATATTGCAAAACACGATGCTGAAACAGGAAGCCGTTGTCACATCCTCTTCCAGGAGGCCGATGTAATCAGAGTGGACGCCTGGTGGGTGGAATATACCTATAAAGGCAAGACCTACAACGGATGCATCTCATCCGCACTTGGCAAAGAACGTTTCTTTGCAGGCGTGTCGCCCATTACCGAATATTCCGCCAAACTTTTGAAGGATGCCGACAAGAATGTGGGAGGAATAGGTACCGTGAAGGCCAGGGAACTGCTTGAAAAGGCCGAAAAACTCAAAGTATATGACGACAAAGGCCGCGTCAACCGTCTCAGGGAACTGGTGACGACCCATCTCAATACACTGTACAATCTCGGAAACGACTTGATGTTCTGGCTGATCGCATTGTTCGGCACCCCGTTCCTCTACAATTTCTACAGCGAACTGAACCCGGTAATGCGCTATGCCTTCTTCACCAACGACCCGTCATGGCCTCCATACGGTTGGATTCCGGCAATGCAGTGCATACTGTTCCTCCTGCTTCTGTGGATTGCGAAGTTCACGATAAAGCAGGATGACCACAGCAAGGCGCGCCATGCCACCGTGTTCGGATATGTTCTCTCCGGCCTGGGCAGATACCTTTTGATCGCCATCGGCATACTCGCCATACTGATGGGTTTGAATTATCTCGGGCTTTCAGTAATCACCTCGTGGGCGGGATATCTGGTGTGTATGGCCATCCTTTATACCATTGCCATCGTTTATATACTTTGTGCCGTTGCAATCCAGATCCTGGGATGGTTCTGGAAACTGTTCCTTAAACTCTGGCATCTGATATTTTAACATTCGCTGATATGGGTTCTGCAGCAACCAACTCCTGGCGCCGATACAACATCTTCATATCCTCCACATTCAAGGATATGGACTTCGAGAGGGACGTGATCAAGTTCCGCATCATTCCAGAACTCAACCGCAGGTTCCGCGACCGCCGCGTGGAGCTCCAGGCGATTGACCTTCGCCTCGGGGTGAACACCTCGGGCATGAGCGAGGCCGAGAGCGAGCGCAAGGTGCTCTCCGTGTGCACATCCTGCATCGACAGCGCCCGGCCCTTCTTCATCGGCCTGATCGGCAAGCGCTACGGATGGATTCCTCCCGTAGAACGCTGGAAGGAGTTCATAGGGCGTCTGAATCCGGAAGAACAGAAGATACTTTCGGGTACGGCCGGATGTTCCGTAACGGAGATGGAAATAGTGTACGGAGCCCTCTCCCAGGGCAGTTTCGACTCGTCGCACGTGCTGTTTTATCTGCGCGACGACGCCTCCTACGAAGGCATGCCGGCAGAGCAGTTGCCCACCTTCTGCGACAGCGATCCCGACAATCTTGCAAAGCTGGAGGCGCTCAAGAAAAAGGTCAAGGATCTCTTCAGCGAGCGCGGAGGGCAGGACGACCGCTGCACGCCCTACCATCTGAGCTACGATGGCGGGAAGTTCCGCGGCGACGAGTTCGAACGCATCGTAACCGAACAGCTCGCAGCCCAGATAGAGCTCGAAACCGCCCGCGAAGAGGAGCAAGGCGCATCCACCTGGTGGGCCCAGGAGAAGGAACTCGAAGAGTCCACCCTGCTGAGGCTGCTGCCGGGCTCCATAGATCTTGACCTCTCCCCCGATGCAAGCGAACTCGACGAGGATGACGAAGAGCTCTTCGAAAAATACGATGAAGCCACCACCGACTTCGCAGTGTGGTTCGTGCCGGGATTCGGGGCGAGCACCCACATGGCGCAGAACTATTCGCAGTGGAACGGCGACGACGAGGTGGTACGCCTTCTCGGAGTGTTCGGACTCTCGCAGTACAGCAGTTCTATGCGGCCCGTGCTGGCCCGATGGATACATGAACTGGCTCAGGTCTGCGGCGCCGAAGAGGGACTCCCCGACGATGAGCAGCTGCTGTCGAAGATGCCCGGGCCTGAGCTGAGCGCCCTGCTCGAATCGCTCGTACAGAAGGCGCGCGAACTGGACAAGTACATATATATCTATATGGACGACGTTGAATCGCTGGAGATTACGGCCGCCAAGGACCTTTATATGCCCTGGCTCGACCGGATCGCGGACAGCGTGAACGTCTATATCAATCTCGAAGACGGCAGCGAAGCCCGCGAAAAGTTCCTCCAGGCTCATCCGGACCTTGCCCGAAAGATGGTGCCCATGGTTCAGGATGAGGAAGATGCCGAGGCGTTCATCGCTGAATATGAGAAGAATTACTTCCTTGAACTGCCCGCCAAGGTCCGCCGCGACATCATCGCCTCCGCCGAAGACGAAGACGGCTTCTTCACTCCACTCAGGGTGCACAGCATCTTCCGCCTGTTCGAATCGCTCACCCAGGAGGATTTCGCGCAGATACGCTCGCGCGAAGGCAACCAGATCGAGGCCATCAACGGCTATCTGCAGGACATCTGGGACGAGATGCCCGACACGCCCTACGACATCATGACCTTCATGGTGAATCAGATAGTGAAGAACCTCGGCCTCGGAGACAAGCTCCGTTCGGCGATTTGGACCATTGCCGCGGCTCCTTCCGGACTGCGGGAGACGGACATCGCCCACTTTGCCGGGGACGACTGGGACGAAGTGCAGTTCTACCGCGCCATGAACTTCCTGCACGACTTCTTCTACGAAGACCGCACCCGCCATACCTGGAAGGCCAAATACATTACCCGCTTCGAAGACGGCCTGCAGGACCGCCAGAAGCAGATTTCCGAGTATATCATAACCCTCGACAAGGAGGATTCCCTGCGGGAGACAATGGGTCTGTACTACGCAATAGGCGGAGGAGATCCCTCACACTTCGCAGCTTATATGGTGGAAGGCGATTATCTGCACGGGCAGCAGATGAAGGAACTGACGCAGTTCCACGGCCCGCAGATGCGCCAGCTCGCCCGCGAGCATTTTTTCGAAGGAGAGGAATTCGAGACCTATGCCAAGGCTCTTGAGCCGACACAGCGCCTGCAGCTCGCGATGGACGTGATGACCGCTCTCGCCGACCTTCAGGACGAGCGGATCAGGATATCGAGGAAGATGGCTGACTTCTTCGACGATGTGGATGCCGACAGCCTCTCAGACGTCGATGCATTCACATACGCAAGCGCGCTCGCCGGCAAGAGCGACTCCGAAAAGCATCTGCTGAAGGCCCTGCATGCAGCAAGACGCAGCATGGATCTCGGGTTCCCGACTGCCAGGCAGCTGGTTTCGATGACAGGCTCCCTCCTTCATATCCTCTACACCGGCAAAGGGCGATTCATCAAAGCTGACAAGCTTAAGAAAGAGCTTGAAGACGTGCAGGAGAAGAGCGCCTCCGAGCGCTTCACCGCCCTGTACCCGCTTTTAGGCCAGGTTTCGAAGGAGCCATCCAGGATAGACGAGTTCTTCGACCGGTACTATGCCATTGTGGATTCGCTGGACGGCAGCGACGGCGAGAATTTCAAGGCCAGGTTCAATTCCGCGAAGCTGGTTCTGTTTGCCTGCAACATCCTGCTCGCCGCAGGGCGCACGCAGCGGCTGCTGGAAGAGTTGATGCGCTTCATGCCCTCGATGCGGCTTTTCTACAGGGCAGGCAACTTCTTCAGCTGGCCGGAGGCGCTGGAACTGTATATCCAGTACCATCTTGCTTTCCTGTCCGCCGCCCAAAGCCTTGGCGGGAATTTCAACATCATCAAAGACAACGGGACCCCGCTCCAGAAAATAGGGAACCTTAGCTTCCTCGCCGCGAACGAAGGCATCCTGCGCCTCAAGGAAGCGGATCCGGACAGCAAGTTACTTGCCTCGTCCCGCGCATCCTTTACGGGCAATACCAAGGAAGACGTGGACCTCATCCGCAAATATCTGGAGCTTGAAGACGTAGCATTGAAAGATATAGACAAACTGATAGAAGAACAGTACGAAGAATATGTTAAGACGAAGATTTGACCGCCTGCTCTCGGATGGAGAGGGAAAACAGCTGGCCTGGCTGGCCGCATTGGCTTTGACTCTGTTTCTGCTTCTGGTTGTCATCGGAAGTATATGGGCGCTGGGATGGACGGAAATCCTGAATCTTTATCTCGATCCCGGCAGCTATCCACTTGAAACCAAGGGGAGCGGAAGTCAGGGCTCACTGAACATTTTCAGCCTAATCATCGCTTTCGGGGGCATACTTATCCTGAATGCACTCACGATATCGGCCTTCTCCAACGTGTTCGACAATATTTCGGACAAATACCGCAAAGGAGAACGCAGATACAAGTTCAAAGGGCATATTTTGTTTCTGGGTGCAAACCACCTGCTCAGGGACATGCTGCCCGCAATCCGCGGCAATTCCGATTACGACGGCAAAGACATTGTGGTGATGACTTCCGGCGATGTTGAAGCCCTGCGGGAAGATATGGAAACATCCCTGGACGATTCCCGCTTCTGCTCCCGCATCACTTGGTACAAGGGCGAAAGGGATAATCTGGAAGACATTGAAAGCGCCTGCGCCGCGCAGGCTTCATACATTTATGTGATTGGTGAGGATGGCGAAGACGCGCACGATTCCATAAGCATCAAGTCTCTGGACCTCCTGCGCGGGATCTGCGGCGGAGACGGATCCCCCATCCCATGCTACGTCACCCTCGACATGCACTCCAGCCTGGACGTGTTCCAGTATCTGCCCAAAGAAGAAGGCTCCCTCCTGCGCACGGAAATAGTGAATACCAGCGACTATGCCGCCGAGCAGCTGCTGGTGAACACCGGCTTCCTCCCCGTTCCCTCCGAAGAGAAGTTCCTGCATATAGTCATTGCCGGTTGCACCCGCACCGCCCGGGCATTTGCGAGCGTCGCGGCGCAGATATGCCACTTCCCTTCTTTCGCCGCCGGCGGCAGGAGGACGGTCATTTCCTTCGTAGACGGAGGAATCCGCGCCCAGATGGACAATTTCGTGGCCAACCACCAGAGTCTTTTCGACCTCTCGCACTACGCTTATATTTCCCCTGACGGGCGCGAGGATTACTCTCCCCTGGCGGAATACGGAGACTTTTTGGATATAGAATGGGAGTTCGTAGACGGTCCTCTGGCTTCTCCCTTCGTGCGTGGGAAACTGCTTGAGTGGGCCTCGGACCCTTCCCAGGAACTTGTGCTGGCCTGCTGCCACGAAGATTCTTCCGTGAACGTATCCGCCGCCCTGCATCTGCCGAAGGCTCTCTACAAGGCCGCGATACCCATCGCCGTGTATCAGAAGGATCATGCCGAGATTCTGGAGAAGGCCGTACAAACCGGCATGTATGGCGGGATCGTATGCTTCGGCGAGGCGAGCCCTGCGAACGATGCACTGTTCCTGCGCCGTTCGCTCATGGGGATGCGGGTGAATTACCTGTACGACCTTGAATATGGCAATCCTCCGGCCGCATCCGCCGAGGAGGCGTGGGCAGGACTTTCATTCGCCCACAAACTATCGAGCATAGCAAGTGCCAATTCGATACCGATGAAGATGCGTTGTTTTGATCTGGATGAAGCCAATATTGAAGCTCTTTCCGAGGTGGAACACCGCCGCTGGATGACTTCCGTGCTGCTGATGGGCTACTCCGCCGCGCCCGCGGCGTCCCGCCACGACCGCAGCCGCTTCAAGGAGCTGAAAAACAAGGAGTTCGTGCATCTCGACATCGCCCCTTATTCGGAGCTTTCCCACGAAGCCGACAAGGATATGCTGATAGTGAAGAATATTCCGTATATTATCGGAGAAAAGATTGACAGATGAAAAAGATTGCAATAACTGTTGTGTCGCTGATACTTCTGACAAGTTGCCAGGAGAGTATGAGCCACCTGAGCAAAAGGGTGTTTGAGTTGGCAGAGGGCCAGATAGAGCTGATGGACCAGCGGGTCCCCGACGGGCAGTATGCCGCATGTTTTCAGGGGGATTCCCTCTACTGCGTGAACAACAGGCTCTGGTGCGCCGGTTTCTTCCCAGGCACGGCGTGGCTGACTTATGAAAAGACAGGTGATCCCGCAATTCTGGAAATTGCAACCAGACGCACTGAGGCCCTGGAGTTCCTGAAGACACGCACCGACACCCACGATCTGGGATTCGAGATGATGTGTTCGTTCGGAAACGGCCTGCGGGTAAGCGGGAACGAACATTATGCCGAGGTTCTCGACACTGCCGCACATTCTCTCATCAAGAGATTCAGCCCGGTAGTCGGATCCATACAGAGTTGGAGCAACAAGTGGAACACCTATCACTTCCCCGTGATTATCGACAATATGATGAACCTGGAGCTGCTCCTCAAGGTCTGGAAAATGACCGGAGACGAGCAGTTGAAAGATGTTGCAGTGACGCACGCCAACACTACTCTGGCCAATCACTTCCGCCCCGACAACAGCAGTTTCCACGTTGTGGATTACAATCCTGCCGACGGCTCGGTTCTCGCACGGGTGACTCATCAGGGCTACTCCGATGATTCGGCATGGGCGCGTGGCCAGGCCTGGGGCGTCTACGGCTACACAGTGATGTACAGATTTCTCCGTGATCCAGCATATCTCGCTCAGGCAGAAAAGATTGCAGACTACATCCTCAGTCGCCTGCCGGAGGACATGGTCCCCTATTGGGACTATGACGATCCGGCCATTCCGGATGCCCCGCGCGATGCATCTGCCGCAGCAATCACAGCAAGCGCGCTGATCGAACTCGACGGATACATCCCTGCGAAAGGCTACCGCAAGAATGCCGAAAAAATCCTCCGCTCTCTTGCCGGTCCGGAGTATCTCTCGAAACCCGGGCAGAACGGAGGATTCATCCTCATGCACAGCACCGGGAACAAGCCCAAGGGGGCGGAGATCGACGTTCCTCTCAGCTATGCCGATTATTATTTCCTGGAAGCTCTGGGCCGCTTTACTTCGTCTTGCAGGTAAAACTGTGAGTCTGCTTTCCGTCAGGATCGAAAGTCTTGAGGGAAATATCCTTCTTTGTGGCCGTGACCTCCATGCGCTCACAATCGTCGTTGATAATGACGGGGAAGTTTGCATCCGACATCTTGCCGGGGTCATCTACGCGCCAATCATGCCTGTGAGCTGCGATCCATAGGCTGACACCCGCCTTGTTCAGGATGGGAACGAAGAACTTGTTCACGTTGTCGTTGCCGTGCCAGCTGCCCTTCTCGGGGTAGATATGCCCTATCACTATGCGCACATCCGCATCCCTGCACTCCTTCGAGTTAACTACTCCCTCCAGCCAGCGGGCCTCCTCCTGCAGATAGGGGTCCGACAGCATGGTGCCGCTGTATTCGATGTCGTTGTCGGGCTTGTCTTCGCAGGTGTCGAGGAAGATGAAGAAGAACTTGCCCCAGCCGGCCGTCCAATAGGGTTTTCCTTCCGGCAGGTCGGCATAGTCGAACCAATGCTTCGTGGCGGTACCGCGGAATTCGTGGTTGCCTCTCAGATTGTAGAGCGCGACTTTGCCCTGCAGGTTCTTCGCTCCGGTAGCGAGGTACATGTCGCGAATTTTCTCCTTCCATGCCAGGGAGCTCACCATATCGCCGTTGAAGGCAACGAAGTCGAGTTCGTCCATCTTTGCTCCCTGCATCAGCACATTCAGGATCGAATCCTTCTGATGGATGTCGTTATAGACGTCGAAACGGACCTTGTCATAATCTGTTTTGAGTGTAGTGAACGTGTAAGGTTTCTTCGTGTAAACATCGCTTCCCCAGGCCTTTGTGTATGTCACATCGCCCGGGCCCTTGAACTCGCGCACTCCTTTCATCATGATGCGGTAACGGTAGGTGGTGCCGGGCTCGAGACCGTCGATGCGGATCTTGTGCATGTTGCTGATCACCTGGTTGCCGAATCCGCGGAGATCGTAGTATTTCGTGCGGTCTTCGTTGTAGAAATGCGTGCCGTCGTCGGGGGCGACTTCCACCCAGGCTATGGCATCCATATTGGTCTCCCACACCACCGTGAATCCGGTAGCCGTAGGATTCTGGATGTATGGTCCGCATACAGGACGTACCTTGTCGGGAGTCTGCTGGGCCGGGGCGGTGAGTGTCAGGCACAGGGCCAGGAGGCAGAAGAATCTCTTCATCTCAATAAGTATTATTAGTGACAACAAAGGTACGAAAAAAGTATTCAGTTTCAATTCAGTTTTCGTTCCTTTTTGGTTTCAGAATTATTTCGGAATTCCGTCCGGATTCCGAATACCTTATAATACGTATAATCCATTCACGATGCTATTACTTTTGTCGCCGAAATTATCCGGATATCTCACGATACACTATTTGTTTTATGAAAAAAGTAATGTTATTACCTAAGGTTGGAGCATCAAGGATGTTCCTCCTTCTTGCAATTCTCATTATTGGAGAATTGAGAACCTATGCGCAGCTGCGTATGGGAAATGAACCGTCACGGCCCTCCGCCGACTCCTGGGAAATGGTGAAGTATGGAGAGATTGAGCCCTCTTTAAATACCGGCACCATCAATCTGCACATCCCTTTCTATACCTACAAGGACAACGACTTTGAAATCCCGATCAGTTTCAACTATGCCTCAAATGGCTGCATCCCCAACAGCCGCCCGGGGGTTCTGGGTCCTGGGTGGATATTGGAAGCCGGTGGAGTTATAATTCGGGAAATAAGAGGAATACCAGACAATGTGGATGAAAACAGTATTGCCGTAGGTTTCTGGTACCCATTTTCACTACCGGATGCGCCTACCTCCAGATGCTATTCAGAAACTCAGTATCCAGTGTTCTATTTATCTAGTGAGCAACCTAACACTTTCACGATTCAAAATGAAGGCACTTACCATCCGTTCCATAATGGAGTCATGTACACCACGGGAAGTGCAAATGGATCCGCGCCAGATGAAGATGCAGAGCCCGATGTTTTCCATTTCAATTTCATGGGGTACTCAGGGTGTTTTCGCCTTGATTACAACCATTCCATTGTTATCTATGACACCAATTTCAACTCAAAAGAAATGAAAGTCGAGATTAATCTTAATACATCGAATACTGTCAGAACTCTCTTCTTTTCTGACGCTGCTCCTACTGTGGCAGAAAGTGACCGTTTTGCATCAATCATTTTCACAGATTCGAAAGGATACCGATATGTATTTAATGGCGCGACCACAAACAATGGAAACGACCCCGAAAACGATTGTTCAAATCTGGACATCATCTACGACACTCCTACAAATTACGAAACAATTTATGCCCCAGCTGATATCATCGCATGGCATTTGAGTAAAATCGTCGCTCCAAATGGCAGAACCGTATCGTTTAGTTATAGCCGATCTTCCCCATTAAAATGCGTCAGGCCTGCAACTTTTCGCCAGAATGAGTCATGTCACTCCCAAAACGGCAACACCATCTTTAATCACGATTTACTTACTGATTGGTATTATAGCGTTTCAGAAAACGCATTGCTACAATCTATCATAATAGATAATGGCGGCAGCATTGTATTCTCTTACGGTGAAGACTATTATGACTCTTTCTCTTCTGGCACCGAACCTGCTATACGACTTGAAAGCGCAGCAATTAAGTATGCCTCAGACACTGTCAAATCTGTAATACTATCCTACGAAAATGCCAAAAATAACTCGGATCCGTTTCTTTCCACAATGCATATAAGTGGTGAAGGAGAATACTCTTTTCGATACTATAATTTGAATACTTACCCATCTATCGGAGAAAAGAAACTGGATCATTGGGGGTATTTCAATAACAGGTCAGAACTCCCGATACCGACTCCTCCGACAGACCCTGATGACACTACATATTCTGTAGAGTATGCAGATTTTATAAGAGAGCAGAATTCGCAAGTTAAAGAGTCATTATATTATTATGGAACAGTTGGGCTGCTTAGTAGAATATACTACCCTACAGGAGGATACTCCCGATTTGATTATGAGGGGAATACCTACTCAAAGGCTATTGTAAGAGACGATACAAGTGATTATGTGCCTGTTTTAAAAGACTCAACCAATTCTTTCGGTTGCGGGGGCGTCAGAATAAGCCGAATAAGGAATTATGATGCAGATAACACTGTGCAATTCGAGCGCAGTTTCAGTTATTCGCTGACTAACGGCAAGTCCTCCGGTCTTCTTACCTATATCCCTTTGAATGAATATGTATATGAATGCGAAGGCGCTTCCATCATTTTCGTAATTGCAGGATCGAATATGGGATACTTCATTCCATATGGGCAGGTTCTCGGCAGAGTTGAAGGCAACAATCTGACAAAATATAACTCGACGCACATAGAGTATTCACATGTCATTGAAACCAGAGGCGATGGGAGCAAGATTGAGTACACCTTTTCCACAAGCGCCACTCCTGGGTTGCTTGACACGCTTGTTATCGGCAATGCATGGATGGATCCAGGTTTCTCTATGCCCCAGGCGTCATTGAGGAACGCTTGTAGATCTGTGGCTGAAGCCATGTCTAAACAGTGTCTGCGGGGACGGCTTATTTCGAAAAAATACTACAATGAAACAGGGCAATTGCTTCAAGAAGATATTAACGAATACGGAGACCTGCGTCCAAGTTATATCTCCGATTATTGCAGATCAGTACGAACCTGTATGGAGCGCACCACCTTTACGGGAGACGATAAACTTGTCGCCACAGGAAAGAACACGTATTCGAACGATGGGCTATTCAATGAAAGCACTGATTATACTTTTAACAGCGCCGGGATGCTCGAGTCCTCTTCTTCGACAGACAGCAAAGGGAAGACCAGAACAGAAGTATTCAGTTATGTTTCAGCCTCAAGCCTTGACCCTATTGAAAAAGCCATGTACGACAACCACGTAACAAGATATCCCATGCTGGTACAAAGATCGGAAGAGCACACGTCTGAACTCCAGTCACGGCT
>ERZ842401.5707-NODE-5707-length-13645-cov-10.150258_pt1 | contig 13645 bp, 1 predicted proteins | sample MGYA00521270_ERZ842401 | MGnify/ENA primary metagenome ERZ842401 (study PRJEB31892, sample SAMEA3878208) | bioreactor metagenome | biome: Moose rumen | place: Sweden | collected 2011-10 | study: EMG produced TPA metagenomics assembly of the PRJEB12797 data set... | reverse complement strand
CCCCAATCCCCAATCCCCATTATTTAAAATAAATTTAAATTCATATTTTATTATATATAAAAACGTTGTTTAAACTAATTATCCAAATTAATCTATATAAATAATTCCATTTAAAAAGTATTATATATATAAAAAATGGAAAAAGAAAATTTTTATTCAATATTAGACGAAATGTGTACTTATAATTTAAGTACATATTTTGAAAACGCCGAATGGTATAAAGAATCCTTAGCATCTCAAGTCGAGTCAGAAATGCCATCAGAATCTGCAAATCAAAACACTTTAAGAGAAAATATAATTTCACATATGGATGATTTACACAAAAGAAAGCTTAAATTTTTTGAAAAAAAATTTAAATCTTATCAGGAATTAGAATCCAAAGAGCCTCATTTAATTCTTATAGCGAATCACCCCGCGGAAAGATATATATATTTTCCTTGGATAAACTGGGATAAATATGACCCGTTAATTAATGAAAAAGAATTACCTTTATTATATAAGGAATTAAAAAATAAAAAATTCAATGAAATTTTTTATCAACCTATAGATACTAAATTCATAGATAATTTAGAAATTTTCATAAAGCAAAAAATAAACGATGAAGATGATACCGAAGAAATTAATAAAGAACAAGAAAAGCCTAATGAAGACAAAGAAAAAGAAAAAGAAAAAGAAAAAAAAGAAAAATTAAAAAATGATGTTAATATTAATAAACCTTTATGGATAATAGCATTAGATATTTATTATATATTAAATATATATCAAGGCAATTATTTACGAATGTCAAATTTTCACAAAAATATGAAACAAGAATCAAACAAATATCCGAAATATTCTTTATATTTAGAAAAGCACTTCACTTTAGTCGACACAACTTTAAAATTAATTTTGAACAAAATTTTTTTATCAGAAAATAATAACAAGCCTTATCCAATAATGCGTAATTATGCAATAACAGATATATTTAACATGACCAAAAATATTTTATTCGTTCCGAATAAAGGCTCATACAATTTCGAAAAGCTCCCTTCAACAGCAATTTGCACTGATTCGAAATATTTATATATTATACTTTATGGTATTTGTGGCGGTATATTTAAAATTGGCACAGGCAAAGGAGGCACAATAAAAGGAAAAGTTTATATTAAAAATATTGTAGTGAATACGATGGAACATAATCCAATGATGGTCTATGTTAAAAACACTAATAGAATATATTTAAAAACGAACCAAAGTACTTTAGGACATATTAAAGTAATAGACCCAGAAAATTTAACTATTGAAAAAATTATAAATTTAAATATACCGAAAGAAGCGAGGACGAAAAACGTGATAGGGAAAAACCAGAATTTTATTTTACTCTCAGACGATGAATTCCTTTATACAATAATGTTAGAAGAAAGAGACAAAGACAAAGATAAAAATATAAATCCATCTTTGAACGATAATGAGTATTACCCGAAAGAAAAAGACTACTCGTTTTTTTACGATAAAAAATTATATCGTGATAAAATAATAAATTCAGATTCATTAAAAATATCTTTATGTTTATATAAATATTCCTTAATCGAATCCAAGACAAATCCAATCGAAACAGAGAACGATAAATTAGTTAACGAATTATTCGAAAGCTTTTCGTATTTATTCCCCAAAGAGAAATGCAAATATGCTTTAGAACAAAAATCATATGATATGGAACAAGCCGCTGAATACTTAATAAAAACATCGAAAGAAAAAAATGAGGTCATTAATAAAATAAAGCAACAGGAAGAATCGTATAAAAATTTCGAAATATGTAATAAGGTGATTTTGTATGAAGGTTCTTGTAAATTAGATAATTTAAATAAAACGAATGATTTAATGATATTACCTGAATTAAAGTCTAAATTTGATTTGTCAAAATTCGAATGTTTGAAATGGTGCTTAATAAAAAATAAATTATACGCTTATAAATTAAAGGACGGCGGTGCTTTTGTTTTTAGTACGAATAAAAACGACGAAAAAGAATTCACGATGGAATTTAATGAAACTGTAATTAATAATAAAGCACAACAGACTTATTTGGAAAAAAGATTCGGAAAATCGAGAGGAGATCTGTTGTGGAAATTTAAAGAAATTCAGAATAAATTATTAAATGATAAAAATTTGAACGAAAATGATAAAAAAGAAATTTTGAGAAGAGTCGACGAAAATGAAAAAAAATGGTTTGGAAATTTAGATAATAAAGATAAAGAGGATAATAAGGATAAAAAATTCGGAAGATTCAAACGATTCGGAGATTATATGGAAACTTATGATAGGGAAAGATTCAGGCTAAAAGAAAGAATTTATCTCATCACTCAAGAAAAAAATCGACTACTCAGGAATAGAAATAGAAATAAGGATAATAAGGATAATAAAGATAATAAAGATGATAAGAATAATAAAGATGATAAAGATAATAAGGATAATAAGGATGATAAAGATAATAAAGATGTAAAAGATAATAATAATCCCAATTCTAATGTTAATAATAATAATCAAATGGGCAATCCATTAAACCCTCCACTAAATCCTCCCTATCTTCCTATAAACATGATGCCATTTAATCCAAACATGAATAACATGAATAATATGAATAATATGAACAACATGAATAATCCATTAATTCCAAATCCAATAATGTTTAACCAATTCGGAAATAATAACATGAATAACATGAGACCCCCCAATTCAATGATGATGCCCCCCATGATGCCCATGATGCCCTTCCGCAGAAATAATTTAAATAATTTAAACAATTTTTCTTTTAATCCAATTTCAATGATGAATAATAATATTAATGAAATGAATAATAATATGAATAATATAAATCAGCCAAATAATAATAATAATCAGCCGAATAACCAAGAAAATAATAATAACGAAAATAAAAACGAAGACAAAGATAAAGAAAAAGAGAAAGAAAAAGAGGAAATGATCAAGGCTTTAAATCAAGAGAAAAATAATCTGTTAATGAACATGCATAATTTAATGAATAACATGGAACAATTAAATAATAGTATGAATACTTTAAATAATATTAAATTAATGTACAATAATGATTTAAATAATAAATACAAAGAAGAAAAGTCCTTATTCAATGACAATTACGATGATAATTATACTTTCGAACAAGACAAAGAAATCATGGACGATTTTCTTTTCGAAAAAAAATTCGAAGGCAAAGACGAACTCGATAATAAAAAAAAAGAAAAATTAAAATCGAATGAAAAATATAAAGGCACTTTTATTAATGTAATTCATTGCTTGAGTTCGAATACTTTGCAAAATATGGTAGAAACTTTTTGCTATGATGAAATGAATAGTTGCTTTTATTTATTAAGTGTTTCGATATTATCTATATCAATATTCGTTTGTGATACTTTCGAAAAACAATTCGAAAATGAATTTAATATTTTAGAAAAAGAATTAAATATTAAATTAAAAGATATACTTAAAAATAAAGCTGAATTTATACTGGATAATTTCGGAGATAAAATAAATATTTTTTTGAAATGTTTCAAAATGGATTTACCTTGGAAATATTCAAACAATAATTTCTTTTATTCTTCTTTGGCTTTAAATAATTTAAATAAAGATGAAAAAACGAAATATGCTATAGGGGAATATCCTCATAGATTATTCCACTCAAAAAGAAATAATGACTTCGGCTTCGCCGAAGTCTTCAATGATAAGATCAAATCCACAGTTGAAAAAAATCAGAAATTTATTTTCGATAAAATAAAACAAATATCTGATAATAAATTAGAATTAATTGAATCTGTAGATAATAATAAATTTGACTCTCCTTCACAATCTGAAAATTATAAAAAAGAAAAATATTATGAAAATAAATTACCAACAGTGTCAAATTCTGCTTTTAATTGGACTTGTAAAAATTTCATTTCGTATAAAGTTAAATATATGACTAATAATCCAGAAGAAGAAAAAGAGATATTAAATATTATCAATTCAAAAAATGAATTATGTTTATATAATACAAGATTTTTCTATGGACAAAATAATAGTGATGAATTTACAAAAAATTATAAATTAATTTTGGAAGAAAAAAATGGTAATAAAATACTATTTTTATTAAAATTAAAATATCTTTTACGAGATTGTCAATATTATTATTCTTTCGAAAATAAAGAAATTAAAAATATTTTAGAAGAATTAAATACTTTAATTAATGAAATATTACTTGAAAATAAAAATAATAAAGAAATTTTAGATATGATATTTAATATAATAGAAGAAAATTTCGAATTAATATTTGACACGGAAATAAAAAGAGAAAAATTATATATGACTTTGAATAAAATTAATCAAGATTCATTTTATATTAATCTGACTTCTTTCGAAAATATTATTTCACTCAAATTAAAAAATTCTTTTTATCGAATTAATAATTATAAAAGTTTATATTTAACAAGAGATCTTTTATCCAAGACTCATCTTTTAGAAAACGTAGGAAATAAAAAATATATTTCATCTTTAGGTTCTTCCCCAAATAATAGTTTAGATATGGGAAGTAATTATGACGAGAATTATTCAGATGAAGATAAATTTTATAAGGAGATGATCAATGAAAAAAATAGTGTTAATTCAGTTGATGAAAATAAAACCGAAAAAGAAGTTAAAGAAATAAAAGATATTAAAGAAAATAAAAAAATAATGATACAAGGTAATTTTAGTGAAATTAATAAAAAAAAATATTTCGGATTTAATTTTTTCGAAAATTCTGAATACGGGGTGCATATGGATGAGCTAAAAATTTATACGGTAATAAAAAATGAAATTTTGGAAAAAAATAATAAAAAATATTTTTATTATTTCATCGAGTGTTGTTTACATAGTTTATTTTTACCGAATATAAATATAAAAACAACAAAATTAATTATTGATAATATATATTTATTAATAAAAGAATTATTCAATAAAGAAAATAATGACGAAAATATTTTGAACTTATGTCATTTATATTTCCTTGCAAGTAATTTCTTAAAAAATAAACTAAATTTAAAAGAGCTTAATAAATTTATTAATAATTATATAGAAATATTTGAACTATTATGCAATAAACTTAATAAAAACATTCCTGAATTTATTTCAAATACTGAATTATTAGGTCCAACTCCCGAAAATAAAAAAGTATTTGAATATTCATTAAATACTAATGATCTTAATTTCCTTCATGAAATAAATTTCGCAAGTAACGATTTAATCGCAGTTGAAATAGAACTTATTAATAGAAATCCTGAAGACTTATATCCTTCTAATAGGGATATATTACTATATACAAATTATAATTCAAAATTAACACAAAGTAAACGAAATACAACGAAAAATAATTATAAAGATTTCGGAACATGTTTCCTTCATAAAATATCAGGTGATCCCATAGTAGAAAAAAAAATTTATATTTTATTCGGAAATATCTTATGTTTATCTACAGTTGCCTCCTCCCTCGGCTCAAGCGGGGGGGTTCCTTCCTTAATCGATTTAAAATTCGTCGCGTCGCAAATACCTGAATTTAAAGGGAAAGAATTCAGCATTGTTACAAAAGTCACAAATGAAAAAAATGAAGTGATAAATCAAAAATTAAAAATACCACTTAAACCAGTCGATACTAAATTAAGAATTACTTGTTATCCTTTCAAAGGAGGAAATTTCTATGGCAAAGGACGATTTGCTATTGATAATGCGAATATAGAAAAACAACTTAATTGCTTAGATGAAGTTAATTATGTGATAAATAATTTTTATAAAATGTTAATTAATGTCGAAAATAAAAATAAAAACAGCGATATTGAAAAATATAAGAATATACTTAAATTAAAAAAGGATAATAAAGCTTCATTATATTATAAGAACATCATCGAAAAAAAAAATTTAGATGATTTAATATTAATTAACCAGAATAAAAAATATTATATATACGATAACGAGACAAATCCGGTATTGAATATATTAAAATACATTCAAAATAAAGACCATTATAAAATTATCGAATTAAATGACGAAGTGAAAAATATAAATATTCCTAATTTGCGAGGGTTAGATAAATTATCCCAATTTAACTCATCTTTATGGAATATAATTAAAAACGGATTATATTTATACACGAATAAAGACATCGAATTTATTTCTCAATTTTTAAATCAATTAGCTATGAACATCAAAAGAAAAAAAGGAACTTATGATATGATAAAAAATTTGACTTATGATATTTTAGATATGTTAGATAAACAAGATAAACAAGACGAGAAAGATAAAAATGTCGATTTAAAGAAAAATATCGAAGAATATATAATAAACGAAGTTAAATCAATGTATTTCAATAACGAAGCAGCACTTGATGAAATATGTCAAGTGAATAATATACAATATGAAAAATTAGGAAATGATATTAAATTAAAAAACTTAAATTCATTTTTCTTATCTGAATTAAATCTTTTAACCAAATATAGTAAATATACAGACTATGACTCAGAGCAAAGAAAAGAAATCGAAAATAAATTAATTTTAGAAAAATCGCCCTTCATACATCCCTTGGTAAATATAATTCAAAAAATTGTTATTTTGAATCTTTTTGAAATAGAGTATATATCCGAAGAAAAAAATTTACTAAAAGAATTTTTATTTGATCAAGATTTAAATTTAGATAATTTAGTAAATGATATTTTAAACAAATATAAAAATACAGCGATTAAATTATACGGATTCGATTTATATTATAATTATATTGTTCAAATAAAAGAAAATAAAGATTTTATTTATAAATTTCTATTAAATGATTATAGTTTAATAAATATGGATTTCTGCTGGGATTTAGATATAGATATAATCAAAAATATTATTAGCAAAGAAAAAATAAATGAAATAATAGATACAAAAATGCAATTGTTATATAAAGTTTTAACGAAAGATTTGAACAAAAAAAATATTACTTATCAAATAGGAAAAATTATTTTAATAATAAATGATATAATTAAATTATTCCCAGTGCTTGATAATATAATGAAAAATTATATAAGTAAAAAATCGATTGAAATGCTCAAAATAATTTTTAATGACCATAAAAAATTATTCGGAGAAAATAATTTCAAAGAATTTATAGAATTATTCAATAAATTATTAATTATTTTAACAAAAGATATTCCTTCGATAATATCCGAAATTATAGAAATATTTATTAAAGAAATTAACATTTTATTCCAAAATACGGATACTAAAATATTAAATCGCGATGAGGAAATCGAAAAAAAGAAAAATATATCTTTAATTCTTAGTTATATAATAAAGTTTTTACAAAATATAAATTTAAAATCGAATGAAAAAAGTGCGAACGAATCTATACTAAAATTATTAGACGTTATTTTCTCAGTAATTACTTCTTCGAATAAAAAAGAAATTTTAAATTCTTTAATATCCATAGTAAAAACAATAATGTCAAATATAAACCAAAAAGATTTCCGACCTGATTTTAGTAAAATATATACCAAATTAGGTCATTTATATTTCCTCGCTGAGAAATCTTCATTAAATAATAATAATAATAATAATTCTTCCCAGAAAATTTCGAATAAAAAATATAAATTAATTTTCAATGCAGCAAATTCAGAATTAGATTATGGTATACTAGTAAACGCCTTATATTATTTCGAAGAAAAATACCCTACGGTATTAAGCAGATATCGCTTAGATAAAAAATTCGAAAAAAATTTAGAAAAAATGACTTTGGAAGAAATAAAAAAATTTAATATAATAGAAATGGAGTCTTCTTCAGTATATAACCCTGCTAATCTTTTAGTAACTTTGGATCCAAAAATGCAAAAATTAGAAGAAGATAAATTCGCCAAAAAAGGAACCTTAAAAGAAATAGTGCCATTTACTAGTGTTCACAATTTATTAAAAAATGCCACTTCACATACTGTTAATCCAGGTATAGCACGATTGAGAAATAAAAAATTAAAAACGTGGAAAATGACTGATAAAGTGAATAAATACTTGATTGAATTATATAATAAATTAAATGAGCAAATAATAAAAAATCAAAAAGAGAAAAAAAATAACACAAAAAAAATTTTGGAAATTAAATTAGATATAATGCATATAAAAAGAATTCAGCAACATATTAAAGTCGCAGAAAAATTAGGTGATCTCGCTTGTTTAAGAGGACATTCTGTTCTAAGTAATAAATATACTTATGAACAAGTTTTATATTTCTCCAATTTAATTCATCAATGTTTGAATTTCAAAATAATGTCGCCTCCGATTGGATTAAATAATACCAAACCTTTATTCGTTTATGAAGATATATTTTTAGCTTTGCCGAAGCCTGAAGAATTAATCGATGGATATACCAATGTCATTAAAGAGACGAGTGTTAATTACGCGAATGTAACTATAATTAAAGAATCCTTATATGAAAAATTAATTGATATTAAAAAAGAAAGTATTAATATTATTAACAATACAAAAAAAGAATATATATTAGATGAACAAATTATGAGTACTATTAGTCAATTAACGCAAATTATTTATTACTATTTAAATATTGATGAAAATTTCTATAAAAAAATTATTGAGGAATTATCAGAAGAAATGAATAAGGAATTAGATAAAATAAATTTAGAAAAAATTTTAGGGGTGCTTTATTTAATTTCTGGCGAATATAATTTATTAAAAACGGGACAAAAAGTTTTGTACAATGGAAAAAAGGCAATAATTAGTGATATATTTTTGAATAAATATAATCAGTGTGAAATTCAATTAATAAAAGAAAATGAAGAAAATAAAAATTTCGAAGTTGTAAGTCAAAAAATGAAAGTAAATTATAGTGAAATAATAACGCAAAATGCATATACTAAAAAATTAATACATGAATTAAATTTAAATGATTTAATTAAATACCTTCTTAAAATAAACGAATCAAAAAACAAAAGCGATTTATTATTAAATATTATTCTAAAAATATTATATCAATCAAACAAAGAAAAATTATATTCAATCAACGAAGAACTCAGGAAAAAATTAATAGATACAATAACACCGTATTCATGTTTTATACAATCCCCAACAATATCCGAATTAGAATTCTCCTATACACAATCATTATTTTCAAAATTTGAAAAAAATTACAAGCGTCTTTATCAAGACATCTTCATCCCCAGGTACAACACATACATACCACCCAATTCCTCCCCCGAAGGGGCAATTAAAAAAATTCAAAATCAAGTACTTCCAGAAAGTGACTTCATTTCATGTTTGCCTCAAGTATCTTTAAATAAAGGTTTATCATGTCTGCAAAACGCGATAATCTTTGACAAAATTTTCGTAGAATTAATTATTAATGCTTATCGACATGATAAATATAAAAACGCAGTAGCAATGAGTACTTCGCAAATAAGATCGCATTTATTAAATGGTAACTTAAAAAGTGCTTATGATGATTTATCAATCGTTTTCGAAAATGCACCTGTGAGTAATATTTTCGATGACAATTATAATCCGAATCGAGTTTCTATGGAAAAATGTATCACAGGGAAAATGTTCTTATGTCACGATAAAAAATTACAAAAAGAAAAATTAGTCATTATACTCCTTTGTGATTTCACTAATCGATTATGCTTAGTAATGACTCCCGGATCCGAGGTTAAAATATTTTGGACCTCGTATGAAAATTTAGACATGATTAATACTAATTATTCTCCTTTATGTTATTTAACGAACGAATTAGATAAAAAATTCAAAATTAATTTAGATAGATTAAACGCAGCTTATGCCAATAAGATTTTAGTACGATTAAATCAGTGTGGAAATATGGACGAAAATAAAGATATGAGCATGGTTAAATTAATCGACTGGAATGAAAATTGTAAAGATAATATAATATATTCCGAGATTGATAATAATTCAGGAACAAATATTGGCAATTTATTAACAAATGCAAATAATAATGGTTTAATTAATGATAATGAAAATTTATTAAAAAATGTCGAATTGCAAAAAATAATTTTGAATCAATGGAAACAATTACATGATGATATTAAAATATATAATATTAATTTATTCCAAAATATTAAATTAAATAGTGGCTCATTATTGCCCTTAAGAAAATTATGTATGAAATTAGACGATAAAGATGATGATAATATTTCCACAAATAATAAATATAATAAAATAATTATCTCATTTGATTCAAATGCATTTTTAGGTCCTCAAGCAACTTTGCGTTTTTATTCCGACGAAGAAGGCAAAAATTTACTTTATGAAATTCAATCAATAAAAAAAGAAAAATACGGATTGCAAAGTATTCTTATAAATAATTCAGAAGTATATGTCGAATATATCCCAGGTACAACAGTATTTTATTTAGGCGAATGGTATTTACATTCTCGAGATTCGGATCTTCCTTGTATAGTGGCGTTTATTCCGAATAATTTCGATTGTCTAATGAATATGACAAATAATTTGACGAATATTGTAATGAATAATCAAAATATGTTAAAAGAATTAATCACTTGCATAACATCTAATTGCATTAATGATAATTTCCCGATATTACTTCAGATGAATTTGTTTAAATTATTAAATAATATTTTTAATAATTTATCAATGTATTTTAATAATGATAGTAATAAATATAAAGAAATTTTCGAAAAATGTGACACGATTGAACAAAAATTAAACGCAATAGGATTAAATAAAAATATTTTCGATAAATTTAATCAGATATTTACCGAAAAAATGGACAGTCATAATAAAGATATATTTTTCGCGTCACCTTATATAATAGAATTATCCAATTGCATTTTGAATGTCATTTCATTAATTAATGAACCTATTGAAAATACTAAAACTATTTTGATAGAAGAATTCAAATTATTTAATTTATTAAAAAAAATAAAAGAAAATAAACCAATCGATAATAAAATTCATACTGATATAGTAAATAAATTAAAAAATTACGCGAGTCAACAATTAAAAAAAATATTATTAATAGAAAATAAAAAATCAATTAACAGAGAGGGGGTGATATCCCATCTCGAAGAATACGGGGGTGTGGTACAAGATTATGACAGTGATATAATATCATTAGATGGAGGTAAAATATTCGGAATTATAATAGATCAATTTAATATAGGAAAATTAACAAGATTAATAAAACCAGAAAAAAAAGAGGAAGAAAAAAAGGAAGAATCACCTGAAGATCAAATGTGGGAATGTGCCGCATGTCATCAATTAAATGATAAAGATAATGAATCTTGTGTATTTTGCGATGGTCCTAAGGTAATAGCACCACCAAAAAAAGAAATAAAGAAAAAGGTGGTAAAAAATGACGAAAAAAATAAAATTGATATTAATAATTATAAAATCGATGAATGCTTAGATATTATTAAACAAAAAATTGCTAATGATTTCAATATAATAAAAGAAGATAATGTTAATTATAATAAATTAATGAATATTTTATTAACAACACATTTTAAAAATATGAAAAATTTCTCAGAAAAAAAATCAGAAATAGAATTTTATTATAAAAATATAAAAAAAGACGAAGAAAAATTGAGCCAAATAAATTCAGTATTAAATATAATAAAAGACGGAAAAGAAATATCTTTATCAGATGTAAATAAATTATTCGAATATGATATCGATATATATTTAGACATATTTACATCAAATGATGATACGATATCAATAGATAAAATAAATGATTTAGGAAAAATAATTTTCTCTTTACAAAAATTACCAAATTTAATTTCTATATATGATTTAATTCAAACACCATCAATATTTCGTTCTAAAGAAATACTGGTTAAAAATAATACTTTATATAATATGACCATAGGTGAATTAAGATATTATTTAAATATAATTTCATTAATTAATGATTCATTCACTTTATCAATGTCTTTATTACGTCCACCAGAATTAAAAAAATTATCCAAACAAAAAGAGGACCAAAAAGATGAATATTCTTCCCTAAGTACATTAATGACACAATTTAGATACATAATATCACCAAAAATAAAAAATGAAATTTTGCAAAATATTATAGCATTAACTGAATACGATGAAGACCTGATTCAAATACCGTCATTTAATGTCGAGAGATTAAGTGATGATAAAAATGGAAATAATAAAAATAATAATGGTGATCAAATATTTAAAAAATTCATAATTAAACCTTTGCGAAAACCAGGAGGTGAATTCATTTTCCAAAAAATAAATACCGCCCCAGATATAATATTTAAAAACATGACCGAATTTAATCAAGTCTATGAACAATATTTACAAGTGGATCCAGCCTGTTTTAGAGTAAAGCGTTTCGATTTAGTGCATGTGGCGTTTAAAATAAAATATATGAATGAATTTGTCCAAGGGTTAAGTGGCCCTTATCGTCAATTCTTTTCAGATATTGCAAACGAGTTGGAAAATTCGGATAAGATTAATTTATTATGCCCAACACAGAATAATATAAATAAAAAAGGAGAATATAAAGATAAATATACTATCAATCCAAAAAGTGAAGAATTTTCCCAATTTGAATTTTTAGGAATTTTAATGGGATTATGTATTAGAACAGGGGTGTATTTACCTGTTAATTTATGCAGTTTAGTTTGGAAAAAAATAATCGGGGAAAAAATAGAAAAAAATGATATTTTAATTTTCGATGAAGGTTTGAATAAAATGGGCGATTTATTATTCAAAAAAGATAATGAAATAAATCAGGAATTATTAACGAGTTCATTCGGGGAAAATATTTCATCAATATCACTCACAGATAATAGCGAAAAAAAATTATCAAAAACATATACAACAAAAGATTTAATTACTTCAAAAAAAGACCGCATCGATTTATTCAAAGAAATTCACACTTTGCGTTTAAACGAATCAAATTCGCAAATTTCTTCTATCATTAAAGGAATAAATAAAATCATACCTATGTCTGTATTACAATATTTCACATGGGAAGAAATGGAACGCCTTGTATGTGGTAAGAAAACAGTCGATATTGAATTGTTAGAAAGAAATACAGTAATTGCGCCTGAATTAGAAAAAAAAAATTATCTTGTAAAATGGGTATGGGAAATCGTTAAAGAATTCAGCGAAGAAGAAAGAATACAATTTGTTAAATTTTGTTATGCTCAAGAAAGATTACCTTATACTCAGGAAGAATATGACCAGAAACAAATACAATTTAGTATTAAATTTAATGCCAATTTTCATAAAAATGGATTACCTAGAGCAGATACTTGCTTCTTCTTTTTAATATTGCCAGATTATACTTCAAAGGAAATTATGAAAAAAATGATTAGCATTGCGATTAAGATGGATAATGTTGGAATGAATGGAGATAAAGAAAATAATGAAAATAGAAGACAAGATAAAAGAATTTCGAGCTTTGGTAGATTTGATAGATTTGATGATGATAATTACTTTGATGAATGATTTCTAAGCATGAATTAGAATAATTTAGAATAATTAAATAATTAGTCATTAAATTTAGATTTAACTAATAATTGAATTTATTAATTATAAGAATCAAATTATTGGTATAAAATATATTGGGGATTGGGGATTGGGGATTGGGGATTGGGGATTGGGGATT
>ERZ842401.5706-NODE-5706-length-13647-cov-5.901413_pt1 | contig 13647 bp, 7 predicted proteins | sample MGYA00521270_ERZ842401 | MGnify/ENA primary metagenome ERZ842401 (study PRJEB31892, sample SAMEA3878208) | bioreactor metagenome | biome: Moose rumen | place: Sweden | collected 2011-10 | study: EMG produced TPA metagenomics assembly of the PRJEB12797 data set... | reverse complement strand
CAAGCGCTCTAGCCAGCTGAGCTAATCCCCCTTGCTTTGCGACTGCAAAGTTAATGCCTTTTTGTCGAAACGACAAATCTTTTTGGATATTTTTTTTGTTTTGTCTCCTTAAAATCATTATATTTGTAGTTCGTTTAGGGTATAAACAAATAACAACAGAAGCAATATGAACAGGAAATTCATGATTACGGCCATCGTAATGAGCATCGCGTGCGTGTGCGCAAAGGCTGAACCTGTCACACCTTCGCAGGCAAAGTCTATTGCTGCCGCATACATGAAGTCTGCTGACGCTCCCCGACTTATCAAGCGAAAGGCCGCCGTTGCAGAAACCGAGGTACAGCCCCTCTATGTCTTCAGTCGTGGGGTAGGCGAAGGCTTCGTTCTGGTGAGTGGGGACGATGCTCTGCCTGCTGTCATTGGTTACACAGAGACTGGTGATTTTGATGAGGATAACCTTCCTCCAGCCTTGCAGGACATGATTGCTTACTACACGGGTCAGGCTGAGAGTCTGCAGACTAAAGGCAATGCTCCTCGACGGGCACCCCGCAAGGCAAGCGGAACGAAAGACATAGCTACGCTGATGACCAGCCATTGGCATCAAACCTGGCCTTACTACAACCTTTGTCCTTATCTCACGGGAACCACTAATCACGCCGTTACAGGTTGTGTGGCTACAGCCGCCAGCCAGATTATATATTACTGGCGCAAGGATTTGGACGATAGGACAAAGTACGGTACACCCACTTATGGTTATGGCGATGCACCTGTCACCCAAAGTATTCCCTCAGGAACTCCCTTGAAGTGGGACTTGATGCGCGATTCTTATTCAGGTAGTGAACCCGAAGAGTGCACTACGGCGGTGGCCACGCTGTTGGCTTGTGTGGGCGCGAGTGCTTGGCTCACCTATGGGTCGAGCACCAGTGGCCAGATAGACAATTGCCGTCAGGTGTTCTCTGGGCAGATGGGCTTGAATGGCGGTGCTACCGTTTGGAAGGGAAGCTATTCCCAGACCTCGTGGGAAAAAATGATTATCCAAGACTTGGAGGCTGGTCGCCCGATACTCTATAGCGGTGTACATCCCAGCAACGGAGGTCACGCTGTAGTGATAGACGGTTATCAGCTGAAGAATAACCTCTTCCACTTCAATTTTGGCTGGGGGGGCGGCAATGGCTACGATGGCTATTACACGGTGGATGATGCAACGGGCATGAACGGTTTCAACGAATCGCAGGGAATGGTATGGAACATATATCCCAAGACTCCTAACCTGACAGGAAAACTTTCAGTGCCCGGCTCACGTCTGCTTTCCCGTTTCGCCAATAAGATTACGGCTAAAATTACTAATAATGGTACGTTGGCACAGAAGGGATTTTACCTCTATTGCCTGACAGGCGCAAACGCTGTGCCCAATTCCAGTTCTTCGGCACAGGATAGCGACACCAAGACGCTGATTGAACCAGGGGAGAATGCAGAACTGGAGTTCTCTTTCACTCCTTCGGGAACTAATACCTATACCATTTATCTCTGTGATGCGAACCGTAATATATTGGCTAAAGTTTCTGACGTAGAAACGGAGGCGAGCGTTGCGGATCTGACGCTGAAGAAACTGACCATTGACGATGGTGGAGAATCAGAATCGTTAACTCTTGACGGAGTAACGTACGATGTCAAGCACATCTTTAACTCCAAGAAGGTGGACGTGACAGCTACTTTTACGAATGGGCAGAATGGCACGAAGTGCTCGCCCAGCGTGCAGGCCGTCATTTACAAGTTGGAGAACGGGGAGTTCGTAAAGAGTACTACCAAGACAAAGAAGAATGTGCCTTTCAATGTGGGCGAGACAGCCGATATGGTTTTCGACCTGACCAGTCTGACTGACGGTGAGACATACAAGTTTGCTTTGGCAGGAACGGCTTCCACCAACAAATCGTTCGATATCAATTATGCAACCAACGACACGGCATTGTACTTCAAACTAATGGGTCCGAACCTTTCTCTCACGACCAGCGAGGATGGGCAAGAGGCTAAGGTGACGGGTAACTACAACTCTGCTGTGTTTGCCTCGCTGAGCACCGATAGCACAGTGAACCGTTACGATATGACCGAGGTCAAGGGACTTGCTGCTCCTCTGACAGCGGCCAATAAGAATGCGCTCTTTTATGCCGATGCTGCACAGCAGGTGGCTGGTCGAAACATAATTACCGACCAAGTGTGTGAACAATTGGACCTGACTCCAGGTTACAACTTCCTTCCTCGGGAGGATTTCAAGGCACTCTCTGCCACCTATCATGCCACACAGGCCGTTGGTATGTATGGTACAGCCGTTCTTCCTTTCGATGCAATTACGCCCACAGGTATGTTTGCCCGAAAGGTAAACCTCATAAAGTCGAACTATCTGCAGGAGGTGGATTCGTGCAACTTAGAGATGAAGGGCGGAACACCCTATATCATTCTGACTGGCGAACCCGTTGACGTTACGGCTAAGGCTGTAATGGTAAGCATCAATACTCCCAGCCTCTCAACTGACACCATTCGCGGAACGTGGGTCAATCTTGTTGCAACGGAGAATAACAAGATTCCCGATAATGCGGAGACGCAATATTTTGATGAGTGCACGGGAACTGTTATTCCTGCGCTGACGGCCTATTTGGAGTACGACCGCAAGGTGCGACTAAACAGCTATGCCTACAGCATGAAGGACAAGAAAGCCCGTCAGCTGGCAGAGGCGATAGCAGAAGCATTGGTTACGTACAATCTCTATGAACGTGTGAGTTCAACAGAGTCGAAGAAGACCTTCCTTGCTGTCCTCAGTGAGGCGCGTGAGACACTTCGTACTCAGCCGGTGACGGCAGAACAGACAGCCCAAATCAATGCGTTGGAAGCTGCCGCTACAACCTATGTGGCCAATGCGGCTGTGAGAGCGGAGAACGGCTATGTGGACAAGACCGCCTATATTGCCAATCCCTCGTTTGAACAGGCCAATACCAAGGGATGGACTGCTACAGGTGCTTCGATTCGCAACATTACGGGTTCTCTTACGAATTACATGGGTCGGGCTGATGGAAGATACGTAGTCAACATTCCAAAGGACAAACATGTCGAGCAGACCCTCACGGGAGTTGAAAACGGCAAGTATCAGCTTGTTGTATCCGTTGCTGCAGAATTGGAGAACCACATCACCGTATTTGCGGGAACAGATTCCGTCACTGTTGAGTCCACAGACTTTGGCCCCATGTATATGGCAGATGCCGTTGTTGACGACATCGAAGTGACTGACGGTACGCTGACCATCGGTGCGCTGAGTGTGGAGGATTGGGCAAAGGTTGATAATTTCCGCCTCTATCAGAAAGAGGGTCCCTCAACAACGGTGGAGGACATTGTAATTGCCGATACTTGGCGGATAAATCCCGTCGTTGGCACCTTCGACCTTAGCGGACGCAGGGTAAGCAGTCAGAACCTGCCTCGAGGCATCTACATCCGTGACGGGAAAAAGATTGTAAGATAATCCCCCAAAAATACATAACTTAATAGAATACAGCCTATGCGTTATATCTCATTTCTTATATGTAGTCTTCTCACCCTACCTCTTGTGGCGCAGGAGGATGAGGGGGAGAACTGGTTAGGCAACGGACGTCCCGAGTGCAACGTCCAACTGCTTGGAGAGTCCATCCGTAAGGCACCCCGTCGAATAGGAAGCCAGGCAACCGCCCCCCTGAAGTCACATGGCGTGCAGAAAGTACCCGTCGTGTTGGTTGCTTTCGATGACAAGGATTTCATTACGGCCGATGGTGTTGCCTCGGAGGTGAACGCTTTCTATCAGAAGTTCTGCAACGGAACGATGGATGGCCAGCTTTATAAGGGGCATGGGAGCTACGGCTCCATTCGTGACTTTTTCGTCGAGCAGAGTGATTCCGCTTTCTTACCCGAGTTTACGGTCATGGGGCCTGTTACGCTGAGTAAGGGCTATGCTGACTATGGTAAAGGATACAAAGACACGGCTACGGGGATATCCGCCTTTACCTCAGAGGCAATTACAGCTGCACAGGCTGCCTACGAGGGTGACTGGAGCGATTTCGACAATGACGGGAATGATATTATCGACTTTATTTTCTTCATTTATGCAGGAATGGGAGAGAACAATTACGGAGAGGACACTAACCTCATTTGGCCTAAGGAACAACGCACCTCTATTACTATAGGAGATGTAACCTACGGAGGATATGGACTCACCTGTGAGTGTAGGCCTGTATGGGATGATGACGGGAATCTCTCGGGTACAAAGACGGATGGGGTAGGAGTGTTCATCCATGAGTTGAGTCACGGACTCGGCCTGCCTGATTTCTATGACACCCAGAATGTGGCCTTCGGCATGGACCTTTGGAGTGTGATGGACTATGGGGAGTATGGCAACAACGGATACAATCCCGGAGCCTATACCGCCTATGAGCGTGACTTCATGGGTTGGCGTCAACTGATAGATTTAGAAGAGCCTACAGTGCTCACCATTCCCTGTTTCACCGATGGGGGCTATGGCTATCGTATACAGAACGACAACTCGGCCAACGAATACTATATAATCGAGAATCGTCAGGCAAAGGGCTGGGACAATCTGGTTTGTGCCTTTGGTGGTCACGGCTTGATGGTCACCCATGTCGACTACAACGCCACCCGGTGGAGCAATAATACGGTGAATACCGATGCCAGTCATCAGCGTATGACCATCGTAGCCGCCAACAACGACTATAGGGGAACTAACACGAAGGGCCTGACCCAAAGAGAATGGCGTGAAATATTGCGTGGACAAACTTATCCTGGCACAAGTTTGAACTATGCACTTACTGACGAGAGCACCCCTGCGGCTGAGGTCTATGTGGGTGGTTTCCTGCATAAACCCTTGCGGAGTATTGTTGAGAAAAGCGATGGAACGGTAACAGTTTGCTTCCGTACTAATGGACAGCTGGATACACCTGAGCCCAATGAGGCAGAGGACATACACATGAACAGTTTCCTCGCCAGTTGGCCTACGGTGGAAAATGCTATTGAGTATGTGTGCGAACTCTATCGCGACGATATGCTCGTGAGTTGTGATACACTCTCCGATACATCGAAGTTGTACGAAGGACTGGAGGATGATAGTGCCCTGAAGTATCGGGTAAAGGCTTTGGCTGCATCGCCCGAGGACTATCTGCCCAGCGAGTGGAGTGAGTATGTCTATCTGCACACTATTCCGAGCTATATCGGGAACATTAGTGAGAGTGAGAAAATAGTTACTGTCTACAATTTGGGCGGTATGCTTGTCTGTCGTTGTCGTGCCGATGAGCTTGGCCGCATAGCTCTGCGTGAGGGGTTGTATATTGTGAAGTACAGTAATGGAGCAAGCAAGAAAATAATACTTAAATAACGTGAAGAAAGGATTAACCCTTAGTCTGCTGTGCTTGTGTTGCGTAGCAAGCATGATGGCTGTGCCTGCTAAACGGGTAAAGAAAACGATTATGCTCGGTGACGGAACCATCTGTGAGGTGGTCCTGTGTGGAGACGAGAACGGTCACTATCTGCAGGCGGCCGACGGAACCATGTTCCAGATGAAAGAGAACGGAGAGTATGTGACCATTAACAGGGAAAAACTGTCTTCCCAGCGTAAGGCTAAGCCCAAAGCTGCTAAGGTGAAGCGTCGTGCCACTTGGGGATTGGAGCGTCAGGACTTTCGCGGTGAGAAGAAAGGTCTGGTCATCCTGGTCAACTTCTCAGACAAGAAGATGAGCCATACCCGCGATGAGTTCGACGATTACTTCAACAAGGCTGGTTACAGCATCAACGGAATGGGCGGTTCGGTACGTGACTATTTCCTGACCCAGAGCTATGGGCAGTTGACTATCGACTTCGATGTATTGGGCCCTGTGACTGTCAGTCAGAAGATGTCCTACTATGGAGGAAACGATGACAATGGCGACGACAAGGCTCCTGCCACGATGGTCTGTGAGGCCATCAAGGCAGTTGATAGTCAGGTGAACTTTGCTGATTATGACTGGGATGATGATGGTTACGTCGACCAGGTGTATGTTATCTATGCCGGTTATGGTGAGGCACAGGGGGCCAGTTCCAACACTATATGGCCCCACGAGTGGGAACTCTCGTCGGCTGCATACTATGGTGACGGCGATGGTGCACTCACGCTTGACGGTGTGACCATCGAGACTTATGCTTGTTCCAATGAACTCTATGGAAGTGGTGGAAGCACGAAGATGGATGGTGTGGGTACGGCCTGTCACGAGTTCAGCCATTGTCTGGGTATTCCTGATTTCTACGATACCAGTGGCAGCAACTTTGGTATGAACTGCTGGAGCATCATGGACTATGGCTGCTATGGTGGCGACGGATATGTCCCCTGCGGCTATACCAGCTATGAGCGCATGTATGCAGGATGGATGAATCCCATAGAACTTACCTCCTATACTGAGGTGAACGATATGCCGTCCATTTCCAGCGATTCAGTGGCTTATCTTATACGTAATGCCAAGAAGCCATCGGAATACTACCTGTTGGAGAACCGTCAGAAGACGGGTTGGGACAAATATCTTCCTGCCGACGGACTGCTGGTGCTGCATGTCGATTTCGATAGCGACATCTGGATAAACAATTCCGTGAATACGACATCCAGCCGCCAGCGCATGACCATTATCCCGGCTGATGCTAATGCCAATGAGTCAAGCACTTCGGGCGATACGTGGCCTCGTTCAGGAAAGACAGAACTTACGGATAACTCCACTCCGCCTGCTTCACTCTACAATGCCAATACCGACGGGCGTAAGTTGATGAACTTCCCCATCTGCGATATAAAGAAGAATACAACGAAGAAGACTGTCTCCTTTGTGGCTGGCCACTACGAGATGGCAACGCCCGTTGCTACGGAAGCTACCGATGTCACCAACCAGAGCTTCCGTGCCAACTGGGATGCGTTGGACGACGCAACCAGTTACGAAGTGGTCCTGACTATTCACGACCCTTCGGCAGACCAACTAAAACCTGACACCCTGCTGGTGGAAACCTTTGAAGGATTTACGAGTACCAATACGACGAATGTGACTTCGTCGCTGAATCAGCATACACAGACAACGGGTTGGAGCGGGACATATATCTATACTACTATCGATGGAGGAGTCCGTCTGGGCTCCTACAGTTCTGCCGGAAGCATAACTACTCCTACGCTTCCTGCGCCCGAAAGCGGGGAGGCTACCATATCCATCACTTGCAAGGAGTACGATACCAATCCGCTCACCGTCACTTGCAACGGCGTTCAGATAGGAACCATCGAACTTACCAGCGAGATGGAGACCGCAACTATTACTTTCCCTGTGACTACTGATTTCTATCTGACGATTAAGGCCAACAAACGCGCTTACCTTGGAGGACTTGTCATCTCGACCGCCAACACAGGAACTACTAAGACCGTGGTTACTACTACGGATAACTACTTCGACTTCAGCGGTCTCGAACTCGATAAGGAGTACAGTTATGTGGTCTATGCTTATCACGATGAAGCTAAGAGCGAGGAGAGCAATTCCATCAGCGTCTTGCTGGATGCGGATTATAATGCTATCGACGCTATAGTTGTGGATGAATCCGCGGTTGACGGTCAGGTCTACGACTTAAGCGGCCGTCGTCAGACAGGCAGACTGACAAAGGGAATCTATATTGTTAACGGCAAAAAGAGAGTTGTCCGATGAAGCATATTTTGGCAGCCACTCTGTTGGCACTATTCGTCACGGGAGGTCTCGGGGCGAAGCCCTCGAAGCTCGTGGGGCAGTGGAGTAATCCGGAGGGCGTAGCCTCCTATTGCGAGGACGATAGGGATACTAACCCATCGGACGATGCCTCCTTAGGCTCCGTCATTAGGGTTATAGACCATATCGTGGAGGCTATGGAGGTTCGCGACATAGTGGTCACCTTCACGGACGACGGGCATGTTTCCGCCTCGGTTCAGGGGAATACCATCGAAGGGGAATACACGTTAGAGGGCAACACGCTGACCATCACCTCCAACGGGAAGACATTCCCCGTGACCATCCAGATGAGGGACACGCAGCTGACCTTCCTATATCCGCTGAGCCGTTGTCCCCAGCAAGTGCGTCAGTACTTCCGTGACATTCCCACTGAAGGCCTCTGTCTGGGAGTTCGTCTCTATCGTAAGTGATTCGTTGAGATACAATAAGGAAACGCCCCCACAACCATTGAAAGGTGTGGAGGCGTTCTTCTTTGTCTATGTCTTCGCCGCTTACTTCTTACCCCAGAAGTCTTCCTCAGCCTTCTGGCGGGCGATGTAGGCATCGTAGGCGGCTTTAGCACGAGCGTTGGCTGCAGCATTAGCCTGTGCGCTGCGAATCTTCTCGGCCAGACGGTTGGCAGAACCGCTGACGGTGATGTCTGCCTCGGAGGCCTGATTGCAGAAGGCGAGAGCCTGGGGATACTGACCAAGGGCGGTATTCACCACAGCCTTTTTCAGATAGGCCTGTCCTGCCAGGTCTTGGTTGTAACCGATAGCGCGGTCGAGGTAAACGAGTGCACCAGTGTACTGCTTGCCGTTGATAAGGCTGCTTGCGATATTCATACAGATGCGGCCACGTGTGGCATCGGTCTGGCAGAGTTCGAGAGCCTTATTATAATAGGTAAGCATCTCGTTCATCCTGCCTTCCTTCTTGCTGTACTGAGCCATACCGATGGCCGACTCGTAGGTGGGCTCTATCGCGTAAGCATACTCTGCAGCCTTGTAGTAGACATCGGTGTCGTCACAGTCGTTGCTGGCCAATACAGTCATGGCACTGCGCAGATAGTTCACGTTATCCTTGTTCTGCTCCACCTTGGGAGTGTACATTGCAACGAGCTGTTCGCGATTGGCTGCTCCTGATTCGGCAAAAGCCTGTTCGATGATAGCCAGCGGACGGTCGTACTCATCCACTATCTTTTGCGCCTTCTCGGGGTCAGTCTCTTCCTTAGCCAGTTGGAGCATCTTCTCGCATACTTCCTTCGACTCCAGATAGTCGTTGAGGAACTGCTCGCGGTAGTAGTCGTTCGAAACCTTGAAGAGTTCGTAACTTACGGAGAAGAAGTACTGAATGTAGAGTCCCTTCACCTCGCGACCACCCTCTTGGTTGATGAACTGTATACCCTTGGCATACATATCATAGATGGTGTTGTAGGTGTAGTTGGGGTCTACGCCATAGCCGTAGATGTGATAGTAGTTGGCCTTGGCAATGAGCACGTCACCCTCTGTGGCGCGTCCGCGCTTACCCTCTGCGATACTGGCATTCAGATACTTGAGATACTTCAGCCGTGTGTCGAAGAGGCCCATCAGTTCGTCCAGATACTCTTTCTTCTTTGCTGCGTCGTTCTCACTCTTGATGAGTTGACCCAGCATCACAGCTCCACGGGCATATATGCCAACGGTGGCGATGGGGGCGTTCTGGATGAGCCATTTCCAGTTCTCATGCATGTCGGCCCAGTTCTGACCGTTATAATGCATCTGCATCATGGTAACATATCCGCTGACCAGTTTACCCGGGTCGGTGGTGGGCTCTTCACCGATGTAGGAAACGCTCCAGCGTGTCTCGTCGTCAGTAAAGTCGGTATTGCCGTCATACTTCTCGTATTGTGCGAAGGCAGGTAGTGCCATAGCAGCAACTCCCATTGTAAGAACGAATTTCTTCAGCATTATCTTTCCTCTTTTTAGTGAATAATCAGTTTGGACTGCAAATATACTGCAAATTATGCAAAGTGTACAAGAATGTGGGCGAAATTGTGCCTTTTTTCACTCTTTTTAGGCTTTCTGCGTACAAAAACGTAAGATTTAGTGCTTTAGTTGGCGGAATGGAAGACGAGTTTGGAAGGTATCTTCACGAGCTTTCGGTTGACGGCTTTCTTGATGACGTTGCCATCCGTCTGCTCAAACAGACAGGTGGTGTCGTTCTGCAGGGTGAGGCGTACGCTTTGGGTTTCGCTTCCCAGGTCGTTGGAGAGGTGGATGGTTGCTTCCTTTTCCGACCTGATGTCGTAAGAGGTGACCATCCAAACCCCGTAGACTCCCTTGCCTGCCAGATAACCGTTCATGGGGCCGAACATGTCCATTCCCGGCACATCGATGCTCTCCTCATACAGGTCTATACAGAGGTCTATCTGGGCCTCTTTACTCGTCATGCGGAACTTCCAAGGACCATCGGCCAGGAGCAGGGTGGAAAGCGAGAGAGCCGCAGTAAGTAGGAGTGTCTTTCTCATAATGCAAAGTTACTGGATTTTGTCGTAACTCTCGTCAGTCCTTGTGTTATTTATCTTTAAAATCCATGAGAGGCTTGACTTATGTCAAGATTTTGCCTCCCACGACAGGTAAAGTCAAGGCGTTGTGCCCTTTGTCTCGTGAAAAAAGCGTAACTTTGTTCAGTTTAAGCAATATATTGTTAGTTTTTTAATGGTAGAAGATAGATTAAGCCCTGACTTTATTTTCGAGTCCAGTTGGGAGGTCTGCAACAAGGTGGGAGGCATCTACACGGTGCTTTCCACACGTGCGAAGACCCTTCAGGAGAAGATGAAAGACCACCTGGTGTTCATCGGACCTGACTTCTGGAAGGGCAAGGAGAATCCGCTGTTTGAGGAAGACCCGAAAGCGTTTCCCAAATGGGTGGAGAAAGCAAGGAGAGAAGGCGTGAGCGTACGCACAGGCCGGTGGAACATCCCGGGCAAGCCTTTGGTGGTATTGGTTGATTTCACTCCCTATTTTACAAGCAAGGACGAGTTGTATGGCGGCCTGTGGACAGACTTCCAGGTAGACTCGCTTCATGCCTATGGCGACTACGACGAAGTTTCGATGTTTTCCTACGGTGCCGGTAGGGTGGTGGAGAGTTTCTACAACTACTATCTGCGCAAGGGACACAAGCGCGTAGTCTATCAGGCTCACGAGTGGATGACTGGTCTGGGAGCCTTGTACATTCGTAAACACGTGCCTGCCATTGCTACCATCTTCACTACTCATGCCACAAGCATAGGCCGCAGTATTGCAGGCAACAACAAGCCTCTCTATGACTATCTCTATGCCTACAACGGCAACCAGATGGCTCAGGAACTGAACATGGAGGCCAAGCACAGCATCGAGCGGCAGACGGCTCACAACGTGGACTGCTTTTCGACGGTAAGTGATGTGACGGCCAAGGAGTGTGAACAGTTGTTGGACCGTAAGTGTGACGTTGTATTGATGAATGGTTTCGAGAACGACTTTGTTCCCTCCGAATCAGCCTTCTCAGGTGCTCGCAAGCGTGCCAGACAACGACTGCTTGGTGTGGCCAACGCACTCACGGGCTGCCAGTTCCCCGACGACACGCTGATAGTGGCCACGAGTGGGCGCTATGAGTTCAAGAACAAGGGCATTGATGTCTTCCTGGAATCGATGAACCGCCTGCGTAGTCGTGATGACCTGAAACGTCAGGTGTTGGCCTTTGTGGAGGTTCCGGCATGGGTTGCCGGTTATCGTGAGGACTTGCGTCAACGGCTGGATAGTGGCCAGACGTTCACTACTCCGCTGGATTGTCCTGTGATTACCCACAACCTGCACGACTCGGTTAACGATAATGTGCTGAACTCCCTGCGTTGGTTCAATATCTGGAATCAGGCTGACGACCGTGTGAAAGTCATCTTCGTTCCCTGTTACCTGGACGGCAAGGATGGCATCTTCAACCTCTCGTATTACGACTTGCTCATTGGCAACGACCTAAGCATCTATCCTTCGTACTACGAACCTTGGGGCTATACTCCGTTGGAGTCGGTAGCCTTCCATGTACCCTGTGTCACCACCAGTTTGAGCGGTTTCGGCATGTGGGCCAACAAGGAGAAAGGGGCGACCAGTGGGATTGCCGATGGGGTGGAGGTCATCAAACGCACGGACTACAACTACAGCGACGTGGCTGACGCTATCGTCAACACCGTCTGTGAGTATGCCTCCTACAACAAGCGTCAGACAGACGCTGTCCGCAAGTCGGCAGGTGCTTTGGCACAGAAGGCGTTGTGGAAGTATTTCATCGAGTATTACTACGAGGCCTACGACAAGGCCCTGCGTAATGCAGAGTATAGAAACGAATAGAAAAACCAAAATAAACAAAGATTAGCGATTTATGAAAATTAAAGCAAGTAATGCCAATTCGGTTACTTTCCGCCCCATCACGGTGAAGAGTCATATCCCTGAGGAGCTGAGTAAATTGGAGGAGTTGGCACGCAACATGTGGTGGGCATGGAATCACGATGCCCGCAGTCTGTTCCGCAACCTCGACGAACAGCTGTTCGAGGAATGTGGTGGCAATCCCGTATTGATGCTGGAGCGTCTCGACTATGAGAAATTGGAAGAACTGGCTAAGGATAAGGCCGTACTGAAAAAGATGAACGACGTGTACAAACAGTTCCGTACCTATATGGACGTTGAGCCCGACAAGTCTCGTGCAAGCGTGGCTTACTTGTGCATGGAGTTTGGTCTGAACCAAGTACTGAAGATTTACTCAGGTGGTCTGGGCATCTTGGCTGGTGACTACATCAAGGAGGCCAGCGACAGCAATGTGGACATGTGTGCCGTAGGTTTCCTCTATCGTTTTGGTTACTTTACCCAGACGCTGAGCATGGACGGCCAGCAGGTTGCTAACTACGACGCGCAGAACTTCGGTTCGCTGCCCATCGAGCAGCAGATGAATGCAGACGGCACACCCATGGTGGTGGACGTTCCTTATATGAATTATCACGTACACGCCTACGTGTGGCGTGTGAACGTGGGTCGAGTGAAGCTCTATCTGCTGGATACCGACAACGACATGAACTCCGAGTTCGACCGCCCCATCACTCACGCCCTTTATGGCGGTGACTGGGAGAACCGTCTGAAGCAGGAGATTCTGCTCGGTATCGGTGGCGTGCTGCTGCTCAAGCAGTTGGGCATCAAGAAGGATGTGTACCATTGCAACGAAGGTCATGCAGCCCTCGCTAACGTGCAGCGTCTGGTAGACTATGTCCAGTCTGGCCTCAGCTTCACGCAGGCCCTGGAACTGGTGCGCGCCTCCTCGCTTTATACGGTACACACTCCCGTACCTGCTGGTCACGACTACTTCGACGAGGGACTCTTCGGCAAGTACATGAGTGGCTATGCCAACATGCTTGGCATCTCGTGGGACGAGTTCGTAGGCATGGGCCGCATGAACCCAGAGGACAAGAACGAACGCTTCTGCATGTCCACCTTCGCCTGCAACACCTCTCAGGAGGTGAACGGCGTGAGCTGGCTGCACGGCGAGGTGTCGAAGAAGATGTTCTCCGGCATCTGGAACGGCTACTATCCCGAGGAGAGCCACGTAGGCTATGTAACCAACGGTGTGCATTTCCCCACCTGGTGTGCCAACGAGTGGCGTAAGCTCTATGCCAAGCACTTCGATGCCAACCACATCTACGACCAGAGCAACCAGAGCATCTGGGAGGCTATCTACAATGTGAGCGACGAGGAGGTGTGGAAGACCCGTATGCAACTGAAGACAAAGCTGATAGACTACATCCGTGAGCAGTTCCGCGACAGCTGGCTGAAGAACCAGGGCGACCCCTCGCGCGTCGTCAGCCTCATGGATAAGATTAACCCCAACGCCC
>ERZ842401.5705-NODE-5705-length-13648-cov-51.105495_pt1 | contig 13648 bp, 9 predicted proteins | sample MGYA00521270_ERZ842401 | MGnify/ENA primary metagenome ERZ842401 (study PRJEB31892, sample SAMEA3878208) | bioreactor metagenome | biome: Moose rumen | place: Sweden | collected 2011-10 | study: EMG produced TPA metagenomics assembly of the PRJEB12797 data set... | reverse complement strand
TGTTACCCGTTCCACGGATTGAGGCCTTCGCATTGCCCAGTGTTGTTGAACGAGCAACGTCGAAGCCCACGCCGATATGTTATTTTCCCCTAAGCATAATTCACCCTTCATTTATAAAGGCAGAATTGCTAGCAAAGGGGATGCGTATAAACACATCCCGAGGACATCTACCGCTGCTATGTTCGTGACAACACTTGAAGTTTGCGAAGTTTCAATCCGTCAAGAACAAAGCGTTGTGTAAACGCCTTTTATGTCATGACTCTCTTCCCACCCATTGCCCGCCTTAAAATTCTATCCTTCACAGGAGTTTCCTTCCTCGGCTCGGCGTAGGTCTATTCTTTACTATGCTTGAAGGACACGTCCAACACCGCATTTAGTTCAGAACTAATGAGAATCTGCTACAAAATTACATATTTCTTACAAAAAAACAGGTATTGAAGGCTTAAAACTTCGCAAAAAGGAGAGTTTTTAATATTTTTTAATCATAACTCAGCCTATTTGGGCATTTCTACATAAATCGTGACTCGTAATTATATTCTTGTCGTAAAGAATGTGTGAATAGCATTTGGTTATTTCCAAATAAAGTTGTACCTTTGCACCCGACGATGGGTCACGAAACAGGCGGTGGCTCCGAGTCGGGTGCTCTTTCTGGCAATTTATAGCAGAACATTGAATTGAGAACGGTCTCTATTTCGTAACCCTGAATTTTCTCAATCCTCTGCATCGCTTTTATACAAAGAAATCCTGCAATTTCTTACAAAGTTACGAAAAAACGAGTGAAATGCAAAAGGAAAACTTGTTTTTCTTTTCATTTCTGAGTGCAAGTAACTTCGGCAAAGCCAAAGTTACGAAAATATATTTTAAAACTTGATGCATAATGTCAGAATTTTGATAAAATCTTCGTAACTTTGCAGGCCAAACAATAAACTATACAATGAGCCGTGGTTTCATCCACGGAAAAGAACAAAGGAAATGAAGGATAATCTGCAAGAGATATTCCCAATAGTAGATGAAGAAGGGACGGTAGTAGGCAAGGCGACGCGTGGTGAGTGTCACAACGGCTCGCGACTGCTGCATGCCGTGGTGCATCTGCATGTTTTCAACGCAAAGGGCGACGTATATCTGCAGAAGCGGCCTGAGTGGAAGGACATTCAGCCAGGCAAGTGGGACACGGCCGTCGGAGGACACATTGATTATGGCGAGACACCGGAGGCGGCACTACGGCGTGAGGTTAGCGAGGAGCTCGGCATGACAGATTTCGAGCCTCAGTTTGTTGGCAAATATGTCTTTGACAGCAAGCGCGAACGCGAGTTGGTGTACGTCAACAGCACGACCTATGACGGCGAGATACGGCCCTCGAAGGACGAACTGGACGGCGGGCGCTTCTGGACGATGGCCGAGATTGGCAAGGCCATTGGGCAGGGTGTGCTGACGCCCAACTTCGAGAGCGAGTTTCAACGATACTTCAAGCATTTGCTGACCAGATGACGACCCTGCAATAACACATAGAACGCCATCCGCTGGCGTTCGAAAAGGAGGTAGCGGCATAAGGCAAGATGTTTACAGAAATAGCATTGATATGATAGAAATACTGAACCAGATAAACGACGCGCTGTGGGGCTATGTCATTATTGCCGCACTGATAGGTTGCGGGCTGTGGTTTACGTGGCGAACGCGCTTTGTGCAGTTCCGCATGGTGGGCGAGATGCTACGGCTACTGACGGACTCGTCGGTGAAACCACAGGGCTCAGAAAAGCACATCTCGTCGTTCCAGGCCTTCGCCGTATCGCTGGCCTCACGTGTCGGCACGGGCAACCTGGCAGGTGTGGCCACGGCCATTGCCGTGGGCGGACCGGGTGCCGTGTTCTGGATGTGGGTCATGGCGCTGGTAGGCTCGGCAACGGCTTTCGTGGAGTCGACGCTGGGCCAGCTGTTCAAACAGCACCACAAGGACTCGTTCATTGGCGGTCCGGCCTACTACATCCAGCGCGGCCTGCACTGCCGGTGGATGGCTGTACTGTTTGCCATATTGATTACGGTGTCGTTTGGACTGGCCAACAACTCCGTGCAGACCAACACCATCTGCGGAGCGATGGAGGGCGCCTTCGGTTGGAATCCAATGGCAACGGGCGTGGTGCTGATGGTGCTGACGCTCATCATCGTCTTCGGTGGCATACAGCGCATTGCGAAGGTCAGTTCGGTACTGGTGCCGGTGATGGCTGTGGGCTACTTCGTGCTGGCAGTGGTCATTATCATGATGAACATCCAACTGATGCCCCACGTACTGAAGGTGATAGTAGAAAGTGCCTTTGGTCTGGAGCAGGCGGTGGGCGGAACGCTCGGCACCGCCATCATGAACGGTGTGAAGCGCGGCCTGTTCAGCAACGAGGCAGGCGAAGGCAGTGCCCCCAATGCTGCAGCCACGGCAGCCGTGTCGCATCCTGTGAAGCAAGGACTGATACAGGCGCTGGGCGTGTTTACTGATACGCTGGTGGTCTGCTCGTGTACGGCCTTCATCATCCTGATCAGCGGCCTCTACACGTCGCCCGAACTAAACGGCATCATGCTGACGCAGGCGGCGCTGCAGTCGGAAGTGGGCTCGTGGGGGCCGGTGTTCGTTGCCGTCGCCATCTTCCTGTTCGCCTACTCGTCGATGATTGGCAACTACTATTACGGCGAGGCCAACGTACGGTTTATGACGCAGAGCCGAGGGGCCATGACCACCTACCGCCTGCTGTCAGGCGGCGTGATGGTGCTGTTTGGCGCGTGGACCACGCTGGAGGTTGTGTGGAGTATGATAGATCTCTGCATGGCACTGCTGACGGCCTGCAACTTAGTGGCTATAGCGCTGCTGGGTAAGTACGTGTTTCGTCTGCTCGACGATTATCGGCAACAGAAACGTCAAGGCATCAAGGAACCGACGTTCCACCGCAGTCTGTTGCCGGAAATAGAGCAAGATATAGAATGTTGGGATTAAATTATGAGAAAGATAGGATTGTTATTAGTGGCACTGCTGACAATGAGCAGTGTACACGCTCAGGAAAAATTGACACCGAATGCGCAACAGGCGCGACGCATGTTCATGGACATCTATAACCGACTGTTCGGTGACGAAGGCGGATCTCTGCACTACAAAGTGAACATCGTCGGCATCTATAAGACCGAGGGCACCATCTGGATGAAAGGCAAGAAAAGCAAGTTTATTGACGAGCGCTATATTGCATGGAACGACGATGTGACCTACTACCGTCTGGAGCGCAAGAAGAATACGGTGACCATCTATGATGCCCACTCGGACGAGCGTGACAAGTATGCCACGAAGTTCAAATTCAGGCCTGACAACTACGCCTACAGCATCAAGGACTCTGAAAAGGGCTACTACATCACGCTGAAGGCAAAGAAGGGAGTGAAGGGTATCAAGGAGGCGCGCGTGCTGATGAACAAGAAGACGCACTACCCCGAGAGCATCCGCATCAAACTGGGCATCTTCCACACAACCATCAAAATCAGCAACTTCAAGCTGGGCGGCATAGAGGACAACCTGTTCAAGTTTCCAGAAGAAAAATACAAGCAGTGCGAGTATGTGGACAAGAGATGAAGAGCGTCACACGTTCTGCCAGCCACAGTGAGGACAGGTGCCCTTATGGCGGAGAGCTGCACCACAGTGGCCGCAGGTATAGCGATAGTGGGCATAGCGGAAGTAGCGCCATAGTGCGTAGGTCACATAGGCGATGAGGAGGAGATAGCCCACGTAATAGAGGGTGAAGATGCTGAACACCACATAGACCACGGCACAGACTGCAGCCAGTCCGGCCAGATAGAGCACGGCATCGACTCCTGAGAGTCGGCGCAACACGTCGTCAAGGGCAGCAACGGCCACAATGATGATAGCCCATACGGAGGCAATGAAAATGCCCAGATGGAGCGGCAGCGCAAAGGGGTTGAGCGAAGGGTGGTAGTAGAAGTGCCGCCAAGACTCCGGGCCGAACATCTGGATAGAGGCGTAGAGAGTGGCCGAGACAGCCACCAAGAGGCATAGCAGCGTGGGATAGAAAGAATCAATATCGTTTAGGTGGACTATATAGGCATTATGGCGCAGCAGTCGGCGCATGGCATAGCCTCCCCCCACAACGACGCAGAGCGCAAGAAATATAAGCAGGTGAGTGTCGGAGAAGAAGTCGATGAACTGTGAGATAGGGTCGTCTGGAGACACACCCTGCAACAATTCGCTCTCACGAATCCAGCCTTGGGTTATCTGGTCTCGGGCCACCTTGACCCATACAGAGTCTATGCTGTCAGTAGGCACGGTGGTAATCTCAGCCACCACGACGCGCTCGCCATGCGTCACATAGAGCGTGTCGAACACCATGTCGGGCAGTTCGTCAGACAGTGGCAGGCTGGAAGCCGTCACCAGAAAGTTGAAGCCCTGGGTGTAGTGGTGTGTGGTGGAGAAGGAGATGGAATCCAGTTGCTGGCGAGTCAGGTCCCACGCGTCAGAGGTATGCTGACGGTGATTGTAGCAAGAAGTAAGCAACAGAGCCGCCACGAAAAGGAGATAGTATTTAGCGTGCTGCATAAACATTCATCTGACAGTGTTTACAATCGAACTCCAATGGAAACATACGTCCATCGGCCAGTCGTAGTGAAAGGGATTGCTTTACCCCACCCTGTTTCAAGCAACAGCCCAAGGCATAGCGCAGACAATGGCGGCACTGCATAATTGGGCGATGGTCAGGATGCAACTCGTAGGCTGTCAAACGGTCAGCATGATAAAACTGCTGTGCCTGACGGTTGGAGATGTTATAGACAGCAGAGGAATCGTCGGTAAGAGGCGAGTGGGTAACAGTCCTGACAGTACAATGTACAGTAGCCGGAACAGTGGGGCTGGTCAGGGCAGCTACTAATTGACGGCGGAGGTCGCTGAGCAGGCTGCTGGGGATGAAATAGCCAAAGTCGTCGGGAACTTGTACCCCACTACACTCGTAAGGCGTACCTCCCAACTTGGATAACTGACGGAGAATATTGTCACGCTGGGGCTTTTCAGCCTGCTGGTGCTCACAAGGCACGCTGACAGTAACGCCTTCGGCCGAAAGCGAGAATCCGTCGTCAGTTACGCCAAGCTGCATCAGAAGGGGCACCTTGCGCTCTGCACTGGGGCGCGAAAGCGTGCGCTCCAGTTCTTGGTCGTAGTTACGATAGAGCGCCATCCCTGACCGCAGGTGAGCAGGCATCTGCTGCGGATAGAGCCGATTGCCCTCAGCCCTGTTGACACGAAAGCCCTCCAGTTCGTGGTCAGCATTGATGAAACAAAGCCCGTCACCATTGGCAAAGGACGCTGTACCAGCCACATTGAAAGAGTCGCGGCGGACTTCTTTGACGCGTCCCACATACTCGCCCATGGCTTTAGGAGTGTCTGGTGAAAAGATGTCAGCCGGTCGGCCCAACAAGTCACCATTCTCCGAACGCTTGGAGGAAAGGAAATAGTTAGTGAACCCTCGGTTGAAAGTCTTCTCCAGGCAAGGCGTGAAAGTATAACGGACGGGATGTCCCTTGGAGGCTCTGCGATACTTGTCTGGATGGCGCGCAATAATCTGGTCCAGCAACTGGCTGTATGCGGCTACTACATTCTTGACATAGGAAGCATCCTTCAGACGCCCCTCAATCTTAAACGAAGTGGCACCGGCACAGATGAGTTCTTCCAGGTGCCGGCTCTGGTTAAGATCTTTCAGGGAGAGCAGGTGACGCTGGTGTTCCAACTCACGGCCATCAGCATCTACCAAGTCGAATTTCATACGACAGAACTGGGCGCAGGCCCCACGGTTGGCAGAGCGCCCAAAACAGTGCTGGGAGGCATAGCACAGTCCGCTGTAGCTGACGCACAGGGCACCATGAACAAAGACCTCCAAAGGCATTTCGGGTACCTGACGGTGGATGTCTGCTATCTCGTCCACAGACAATTCGCGGGCAAGGACTGCACGCTGGAAACCTGCCTCATGCAGCCAACGAACCTTCTCTGCAGTGCGGTTGTCCGTCTGGGTAGAGGCATGAAGGGCTATAGGAGGAAGCGACATGCGAAGAATGGCCATGTCCTGTACCAGGATAGCATCAACCCCTGCCTCGTAGAGCTGGCTTATCAGCTGTTGCGTAGCCTCCAGCTCGTCGTCGTAGAGCAGTGTGTTGACCGTGACAAAGACCTTTACGCCAAAGGGATGTGCATACAGGCAAAGCTGCCGGATGTCATCAATGGAGTTGCCCGCTGCCACACGCGCTCCAAAGCGCTGTGCTCCTATATAGACAGCATCAGCACCATGGTCGATAGCGGCCATGCCGCATTCCAGATTCTTGGCAGGAGCCAGCAACTCTAAAGAGGTCATCTTATCTGGTTAATATCGTAAGGAGTCTCCTGATAGACGTAGTAGTTGACCCAGTTACTATACAAAAGGTTGGCATGGGCGCGCCAAGTGACCAGAGGCTTGTTGGCAGGATTGTTGTCACGATAATAGTTCTTGGGCAGTTCCACGTCATCACGAATATCCTTGTCGCGCTTGTACTCGTTGTCCAGCGTGTTGGGGGCATACTCCAGATGACCTGTTACAAAGAACTCACGTCCGTTCCGGGCCATCACCATACTCACCCCACAGTCTGGTGACTCGGCAATGAGCGTCAGGTCGGGATTGGCGAGAATGTCCTCGCGGTGGATTTCCGTATGTCGGCTGTGAGGCATCTGGAACACGTCGTCAAAGCCGCGGAAGATGGGAAGCTGTGGGACTAACGGATGCTGTGGGAAGACGCCGAACATCTTCTTAGGCAGCGGGTACTTGGGAATGCCGTAGTGGTAGTACAGTCCGGCCTGAGCAGCCCAACAGATGTAAAGCACACTGGTGACGTGGGTACGTGCCCATTCGAAAATCTCAGTCATCTCCGACCAGTAGTTAACTTCCTCAAAGTCCATGGTCTCTACGGGAGCGCCTGTAATGATCATGCCGTCATACTTCTCCAGACGCATCTGGTCGAAGTCACGGTAGAACATCATCATGTGCTCAATGGGCGTATTCTTAGGAGTATGGCTCTTGAGCTTCATAAAGCTGATTTCCAACTGAAGCGGTGTATTGGAAAGCAGGCGTATCAGGTCAGTCTCCGTCGTAATTTTCAGCGGCATGAGATTGAGAATAGCAATCTTCAACGGACGGATGTCCTGCATGTGAGCACGCGAGTCGTCCATCACGAAGATGTTCTCCTGCTTCAGCAGTTCAATAGCCGGGAGCTTATCGGGCAATCTTAAAGGCATAGCTCAATCAACTTTAAAAACACATACGGAAACATTGTCATAACCACCGGCCTCAATAGCAGCCTCACACAGTGTATTGGCATTGGCATTCTGGGCCATCAAGAGCGTTATCTTCTCGTCAGGCACCATGTCGTTCAGCCCGTCAGAACACAAGATATAAGTATCGCCAGAAAGGAAGTCGTCAGTAAAATCAAACATATCCATATAGGAATTCTTACAACCGGCACCAATGCAGTTGGTAATGATGTTCGAGTGCCTCTTCTCACCCCGGGCCTGGCTTAACGAATGGTCTGTGGTCACCTGTGTCAGCTGACCGTCGCGGTAACGATACAGACGGCTGTCACCGCAGTTCATCCAGTAGTATTTGTTGTTATAGTAGACCACACCTACCAAAGTGGTTCCCATATCTGCCATCTCCGGGTTAACACGCCCCTTGGAGTCGATAATCTGGTTGATGGACTGAAGCCACTCGCCCATCATCTCATTGAACTCTCCAGACGAGAGGCCAGAAGGCAAATCACTCAAAAAGAACTGAAGATTGTTCAAGGCGTCGCTGCTGGCTACTTCGCCAGCCTTGTGTCCACCCATACCGTCAGCCAAGGCAATGACAAACCGGTCGTGGTTCTCTGTCATGAACTCAGTCTTGTATATATCACTACGCACAAAATGGTCGTAGGCAAGGATCATGTCCTCGTTATTGCTTCTTACGCATCCTACACGGCTGGCAGCCGTCAATACGATTCTACTCATATACTCAAAAATATTCTCCTCTTAATACTATCTTCTATTTTTATTTAACTTACGCTCACCTGCAAGTTGATATTAGCCAGTGTCACGATATCACCACTCTTGATAGACATCGGGACATCAGGCAGCAGATCGCGCTGATTCAGTTTCGTACCGTTGGACGAGTGCTTGTCAATGATGCACCAGCCGGAATCAGGCTTATAGATGAGTTGGGCATGTACACCCGAGACATACATATTGCCGTCGAACAGCTGTGCATAGGGTCCCTGTCGGCGCCCGATAATGGCCCCGTTGATACCTACCATACGGATGTCAAGGCTGGGGTTATAGAGTGTCAACGTCGGGATGCCATTCTGTGCAGGCATTGGCTGCGGAGTATCGGGCATTCTGACAGACACCTGCGGATTGTGTGTAAACGCTGCACCCGCAACATCCGAAGCAGACGATTGCTGGGAGGGATTGCGCTTCTCCATTATTTCGTCGGCACTAATCATCAGGCCACCACAATACGTGCAGCGGCGCCCCATTCCAACACGTCCACAGCTACTGCAATAGACTAATTCCTGTCCACACTGGTCACAGAAGTGTGAATCGTCCTCTATTTCTTCTTTACAACTTGGGCAAACTATCATAATTATTCTCTAATATCTTCCGGCATAATCAATTGATACGTCTCCTGCGTAACTTCCGACTGCGGTATCTGACTGACACGCATGGAAAGCTGCTGGATAGTGCTATCCAGCATGTTACGCATTTCACGGGCATTGCCAAACGACTCGCTCTTGCTGATGACCTTGCGACAGATGAGATCCATCAACTTGAACTCAGCCTCAGGCGACAACTTGTAATTATCCTTGCTGGCCATTTTCTTGAAGATTGCCAACAACTCGTCCTCATTGTAGTCGTCAATGTGCATCTTGTGAGAGAAGCGACTGGCAAGACCGGGATTGACCATCAGGAATGTCTCCATCTCGTCCTTGTAGCCTGCAGCTATGACCACAAACTTACCACGGTCGTCCTCCATGCGCTTCATCAGCGTGTCAATGGCTTCCTTGCCATATTGGTCGTTCTCGGACGACAGTGTGTAGGCTTCGTCGATGAACAGGATGCCACCCATGGCTTTGTCGCACATGTTATTGACAATCTTTGGCGTTTCGCCCATGTACTTTCCAACCAGTGTGGCACGACTGGCCTCAATGACACGGCTGGTAGGCAGGATCTCCATAGACTGAAGCACCTCGCCCATCTTGCGTGCTATAGACGTCTTGCCTGTGCCGGGATTTCCGGTCAGGATAAAGTTCATAGACATCTGCTGTACCTTGCCGGCACCGGCAGCTGCACGCTGCTTCATGAACATGCTCTGTACGGCCAGACGGCGTATCATGTTCTTCACAGAGCGCATGCCAATAAAGTCGTCCAGCTCGTTCAGCACTTCGTCCAGCGGACGCACCTGCTCGCTCTGAGCCATCGGCAGGTCTGCGGAGGTGATACGGTACATATCCTCCTGCTTCAGATCAGGATTGTTGATTTCATTGACCAAACGCTGGCTCTGCTTCTCGATTGCCTGGTCGAAGATGCGACGTGCTTCACGGGCATTGCCAAAGTTCTTGTCACGACGCAGATAAAGCTGTTCAAACTGTCGATGAACGGCCCCCTTGGTCTCTTCGTCGACGGTGAAGTTCTTGCCTTTGGCCAGGTTGATGAATATCTCGGTCAGCTCGTCAGGTGTGTAGTCGTCGAAGTGTATCGTCTGTGTGAAGCGGCTCTTCAGGCCGGGGTTTGTGTCAATGAAGTCGTGCATCTGATCGGTATAGCCGGCTACAATACAGATGAACTTGCCACGGTCGTCCTCCAGACGCTTCAACAGCGTGTCAATGGCTTCAGCACCAAACGAGTCCTGATCGCTTGACTTCAGCGTATAGGCTTCGTCGATGAAGAGGACGCCACCCATTGCCGAGTCTATCAGCTGGTTGGTCTTGATGGCGGTCTGACCAGAGTAGCCAGCCACCAGCTTGCTGCGGTCGGCCTCTATCAACTGGCCACGCGACAGGATGCCCAGTGTACGGAAGACATCTGCCATGATGCGTGCCACCGTTGTCTTACCCGTTCCAGGATTACCAGTGAAGACGTAGTGCTTGCCCTGGAAGGTGTTGGTTTCTCCACGGCGTATCTGCAGGTTGAGGAAAGCCGCCAGATTGGATATTTCCTTCTTGACGGCAGCCAGTCCCACCATACCATTAAGTTTAGCCAGACACTCTGTGTAGTCAACGGCCTTGGGAGCCTCGTAGGGAATGTCGGCAACATCGATGGTCATCAGCTGCTCGTTGGTCAGCGCAGACATGTCACCCTTTTGCAAGCGTTCTGCCTGTTTGGAGCATATCTTGTCGAACAGCTGGCGCATGGTACGCCCGTTGGCAAAGTCCTTTTCACGCGAGTTGTAAAGCTCCGTAATCATCTTCAAGGCCAGTTCTTCTGCTTCCTTTGTAAACAGATACTTCTTCTCCTTGGCAAAGACCTGCATAATCTGGAAGAGCTGGTCGGGATTGTAGTCCTCTATATTAAGGAAATAGCTGAAACGGCTGCGTACGCCAGGATTAATGCGGAAGAGATTGTCCATCTCCTGCCTATAGCCGGCAGCGATGACCACAAACTTTCCACGATCGTCCTCCATGCGTTTCATCAGCTGTTCCAAGGCCTGTGCGCCCTGCTGGTCACGGTCGCCGCTCTGGCTGACGGGTGCAAGCGTATAAGCCTCGTCAACAAAGAGAATACCTCCCATGGCCTTGTCACACAGCCGGTCAACCACCTTGGGCGTCTCGCCCTGATAGGGACTCACCATCTTGGAACGGTCTACCTCGACAACATGACCGCTGTCCAGATAGCCAATAGCCTCCAGTATTTCGCCCAGTTTGCGGGCTATGGTCGTCTTGCCCGTACCCGGATTACCTGTCAGCACGATATGTATTCCTGCCTTTTCCTGTTCGCCCAATCCACGCTGTGCGCGTTGCACACTGTTGTGAACGGTGAAGGCAATCTCGCGGACGGCTTTTTTCACCTCGTCCATACCGATGTAGTGATCAAGGTCGCTCAAGATGTCGTCCAGCGAGCGCTCCTCGGGAACATATCCCTGAATATCCTGCTCTTCCACCATCACAGCATCGGCACCACGGCTGATGAAGGAGGTAAAGATGTCTTCAGCTGTCTTGATGGCTACATGAGCAAAGCCAAAGGTCTCGTCCTTGATTTTGACCTGATACTGGAAGTAGCGCAGCAGCTTGCGGTCTGCCTCCGGGGTATATGCCGCAATGCCATACTTCGTGCGAAGTTCCTGTTTGCAAATGTCGCACAGCTCCTGATAGCCTGGAGACGGTAGGCGGAAGGTGTACTTGAACCTGTTCTGTGCAGCAGGGTTTGCCGAAAGGAAATCGTCCAAGCCTTTAGGAAGGCCGGCAATCATCACAATAGGATTCTCATCCCATTTGTCCATTTCAACAAACAGCTTGTCAAGCGGGTTCACCTGATTGGAGTATCGGTCAGGCAACAACTTCTGCACATTGTCGAAAAACAGAATGCCGCCCCTTGCCTTTTTGACATTATCGTCCCACTTCTCGACAAACCGCTGATAGTCTACGGCATCGACCATCGTCAACTTGGGCTTGTCGATAATCTTGTGTTGATAGAAGTAGTCCCGGATAATCTCTGCCAGAGCCGTCTTACCGGTACCCGTCTCGCCAATAACTATCGTATTGACGCTCAGGCGTACGTTCATAATGTCTTTGCGCGAATGCAGATAGGTATATGTATCGACAACCGTCTTCAACTGTTTCTTCACATCGTCCAGTCCTATGAGTCGGTCCAGCACGTTTTGAGAAACGAGCGGCTTGCCACAGTACTTACAGAACTTGGCTATCGAACGGTTTTCTTTATGGCAGTGCTCACATATCATAGTTATTCTACGTCCTTTTGTATTTGTTTTACAACATTCGACGGACTCACACGCATGTTATCCAGATCGGGATTCTTGCAATTCAGCAGCTTAGGACTAAACACTATCATTTCCATAATGAGAATACAAACCATGGCACTCCACAGGATATAGTGTACAACAGACTCGCCACTGATGGAGCGAACCTGGTTCGTCACATCGTCAAGCATTCCGAACTTTGAGCCTTTGAACTTGAAAGACTTTTGCTTAAAGGTATAATACAGCGGCTCCAGGAGCGTAGACTTGATATCGTCTTCCATCACTTCGTTGATGAGCTGGTTGTCGCCTTTGGTGTCACTACGGAAATCGGTCACATGACATACTGCCATATATATTAAGGTAATGATGATTGCTGCCGGAATGAACCATTCGGGGGACGCCTGGTCGACCGTCTTCAGTATCGTGATGGGCAACCAGGATGAGATGAAGCCCAGAAGTCCCCACAGGCACGACATGATGAATCCGTAGCCACGGAAATAGGCCCTCAAGCCGACGATGACGGCAGTGATACCGCCAACGGGCAGCGCTATTGCCAAGAAGGAATGGCGGAACAGATAGTCACGTCCGGAGACGCCAAAAATCAGCAGCAGCAGAATCCATAGCGCACACAGGCCATAGAACGTATAGCGCCAGCGGGACTCCTTGGCCTTGGCACGCTGATAGCCCATACGTACTTCCTTGTATTTCTGGGCCGTCTCGTCCTTGGCATTGATGAAACGCTTGAAGTAGGTCTGGTGCTGGTCTATCTCGCCCAGACTGAGTATCCACTCTTCCAACTTACGCTCATAGCTGTATGTCTCTGTAAAATCCTGCGTCGGGTCTTCGTGATAGAAGACGGCCATCCATTGGCTCAGCGAGCCCTGCCTGATGGCGGCAAGCAGCTGAGGACGATAGGCCACCTTATCGATATTGGAACCCGATTTCAGCTCTGTGCCGTCTTCCAGCAGATAGGAGGGCGTGGCACCGAGGATGCGGCAGAAACGGTAAATGGCAGTACGATAGTCGTAGGCTCCCAAGCGGTTGCGGTTTTCGTCACTCTTCATGTCAAAGCAAGCACGAGCCTTGCTGATCTGCTCGAACCATCCGTGCAGCTGGGCAAAGTAGTGGAAGCGTCCGTCCGGGTCAGCATAGTCCATGACCTGCTCCTCGTACTCGGCATCGCTCAGGTCCTGCCACTTTTTCAAATCCTCGCGCAACACCTCGCCCACCTTGTAGGGAGAATCGGCATCGCGCAAATCGTAGGCAGCCTCGCGGTCAATATTGTAAAGCACCTTATAGCCTAACGAACGAGTGGGTTTCTTGCCGGCTGTCATAATGCGAAGGGCCTCGCAGGCCATGTGGTCCTCGTGGCTGTACATCCACGACAAGAGACGTCCGTCGCTCAGGCTGGTCCACTCGTCATCCGAGCAGTCTTCGTAGCCAAATGCACGTACAATCTCTGTCAGGCTGGACGACGGATACTTGGCAAGGAAGGGTATCTCCGGGTCCATTTCGTACACCAGCCTCAAGATGGCCACCCGCTTGTCCATAGGCTGCTCTTGCGAGAAATAGCTGCGCAGCCGGTTGACATCAGCCTTGGTGTGAGACTCCAGATACAGGAAGAGTGTGTCGTTGGGATTGGCCAGTGC
>ERZ842401.5704-NODE-5704-length-13653-cov-4.095088_pt1 | contig 13653 bp, 10 predicted proteins | sample MGYA00521270_ERZ842401 | MGnify/ENA primary metagenome ERZ842401 (study PRJEB31892, sample SAMEA3878208) | bioreactor metagenome | biome: Moose rumen | place: Sweden | collected 2011-10 | study: EMG produced TPA metagenomics assembly of the PRJEB12797 data set... | reverse complement strand
TGTTTTTGAAAGCCGCAAACTCTCCTTTGCGCTATTTTTTTATAATTTTTGCCTGTTTTATATGTTCGGATTTATAATGCGTTTGCCCTGGCCATCTCCTGCTAAAAAGTTGAAATACCAGCAGTTCTATAGTATAATCATCTGATATGACAAGATGTTTTGCTATGTTAAAGCCGGGCGTATTGAATCGCCGGCTCGTTGGTGAAGTTATCAGCCGCCTTGAAAAAAAAGGGCTGAAACTCGTTGGTCTTAAGATGATGAATATCAGTCAGGAGCTTGCGTCCAATCATTATGCAGAGCATGCGGAAAAGGCGTTCTTTGGTGATTTGTGCGATTACATTACATCCGCTCCTGTGGTTGCCATGGTCTGGCAGGGAGATGACTGCGTTACGTTGGTGCGCAAGCTTGTAGGCGCTACAAAGCCAAGTGAGGCCGCTCCTGGAACAATTCGCGGCGATTTTTGCGCGCACACGAATTTCAATGTAATTCATGCTTCTGACTCCGATGAGAGCGCTGAGCGTGAGATTAATTTGTTCTTCAAAAAAGAAGAATTGTTCGATTGGAAGGACAGCCTTTCTGACTGGATCTAAAAAATCTTAAAATCTCTGAAAAAGAAGGTATGATGATGGAATCAAAATCTGTTGCAGTTCTTGGTGGTGGAGCATGGGGAACTGGTCTTGCACAGGCTCTTGCCCATGGTGGTCACAAGGTTCAGATGTGGGCTTTGGAGCCGGAAGTTAAGGACTCTGTAAATAATGAGCATGAGAACAAGCGGTATCTTCCGGGATATAAGCTTTCTGAAAACCTTACGGTTTCAAATGACATTATTGAGGTTGCCACAGGAAAGGAATTTATCATAATTGCCTCTCCATCATTATTCCTTGCGAGTACAATCAAAAAAATCGTGGACGTGCCGAACATTAAGGACGGCTCCTCGGTTTTTGCCGCGCTCACAAAGGGCTTTGTGCCAAGCGCGGACGGTCCTAAGCTTGTGCTTGAGACGATTGAGAGCGTGCTTCCTGAATTCTACAAGGGAAACACCGTATACGTTGCAGGTCCAAGCCATGCCGAAGAAGTTGCAATGGGCAAGCTTACCGGTCTTATTGCCGCCTGCGAGAACCCAAAGAATTCTATCCGCGTGCGCGAGCTTATGCGCGTTCCGGGTCTTATGGTGTTCTCCAGCTTTGACGTTATTGGCGTGCAGATTTGTGCGGCGGCAAAAAACGTCATTGCGGTCATCTACGGTGCCATGGATGCGGTTTCTGAGCATTCGCAGATTTTTGGCGACAATTCAAGCAGCCTGCTTATGGCAGCTGGTCTGAACGAGATTCAGACGCTTGGAATGGCGCTGGGCGCTTCCCACCCGGAAACGTTCACTTCAATTTCTGGAATCGGCGACCTTGATGTTACCTGTAAGAGTAAGTTCGGACGCAACCGGCGCTTTGGTCAGGACATCATAAAAACCGATATACTTGCCAACTTCTCAAATATTGACGATTTGATTGCGAATATCGGAAAAATCGGCTACCTACCGGAAGGTGCCGTTGCCTGTAAGTACATTCACGAGCTGTGCGTAAAGAAGGACTTGAAGCTTCCTCTTTGCAATGGCTTGTTCCGCATCCTTAATAAAGAAATCCGCCCGCTTGACTTTCTTGATGAGCTTTTGAGCTGGGCTTCAAATTAGGAATAAAAAATGCTTGAGAAAATTACGGGAACATTCAGTTCGATTGTACGCTCCTTGAGCGGAAAATCCACTATCACCGAAAAAAATATAGAGGAAACCGTCGAGCAGATAAAAATGGCTCTGCTTGAGGCGGACGTAAACCTGCGCGTCGTTCGTCGCTTTGTGAACAGCACTATAGAAGAGGCAAAGGGCGAGAAGGTTCTGAAGGCGGTTAATCCGGGGCAGCAGTTCGTAAAAATCATTCACGACAAGATTGTTGCCATGCTTGGCTCAGAAAAACAGGAACTGCGACTTAAGGGACCGGACACCACCAGCGTTATCCTTATGCTTGGTCTTCAGGGTGCCGGAAAAACCACTGCCGCGCATAAGCTTGCCGCCCGTCTTAAGGCAGACGGTCGCCGTCCATTGCTTGCCGCCTGCGACTTGGTGCGTCCAGCCGCGGTTGAACAGCTTTCTGTGCTTGGAGAAAAAATCGGCGTTCCTGTGTACAAGGAAAATGCCAAGGACGCGGTAAAAAATGCCGTTGAAGCCCTTGCATACGCAAAGAAAAATCAGTTTGACACCTTGATTGTCGACACCGCCGGACGGCTTCAGATTGACGAGGCTATGATGGAGGAGCTTGCCAAGATAAAAAAGGCGCTTTCTCCTGACGAGGTGATTCTTGTTGCCGACGCTATGACTGGTCAGAATGCCGTTGACATTGCAAAGTTCTTTGATGAGCAGCTGGGACTTACCGGCATTATTCTTACCAAGTTCGATTCAGATGCCCGCGGTGGTGCGGCGCTTTCTCTTAAGACCATAACTGACAAGCCAATTCTGTTTGTTGGTACCGGCGAGAAGACCGAGGATTTGGAGCCGTTCCATCCTGACCGCATTGCAAGCAGAATTCTTGGCATGGGCGATGTGGTAAGCCTTGTGGAAAAGGCGCAGGAAACCGTCGATCAGGAAGAGGCGGAGCGGCTTCAGAAGCGCATGATGAAGAATGAGTTCACGCTTGAGGACATGCTCGCGCAGTTCCAGCAGGTAAAAAAGATGGGCTCAATTCAGTCGCTTGTGGATATGATTCCGGGAATGGCGAATCAGCAGGTCGACACCAGTGCGATGAAAAAACAGGAGGCAATAATCCTTTCGATGACAAAAAAGGAGCGCTCTAACCACCTTATAATCGGCCCTAGCCGCCGCAAGCGCATTGCCGCAGGCTCCGGCACAAGCGTTGCCGATGTGAACAAGCTTATCAAGCAGTTTGAGAAAACCAAGCTTACGATGAAAAAGCTTACGCGCAACAAGGGGCTTCAGAACCGCATGATGAGTCAACTTGGAATGGACGCTTCCGCATTGCAGGGAATGGACATGAGTAAACTTGGTGATATGGCAAAGATGTTCCGCCGATAGTGTTTGCGTGCGGAGATGCAGGAAGAGGGCCGTCTAATAAGTTTCGTGCATACGGTCATTGAGCCTGTCGAAATGACCAGATGCACTATATATGGTGGTTTCGACACGCTCAACCACCGAGATTCATTCTTTTTAGACATCCCCTTTTTTATTCTACTTCGATGACGGAGGTAACGCGCCCCTCGTCTGACCAGGATTTGCGCGGGTTTGTCTTGTCGGTAATTGCCGTCATTCCAAGAAAATAATTGTAGTAGTAAGTTCCCTTGGGAAGCGGAAGTTCCAGCTCGTACAAGCCCGGCTCCTTTTCCTCAAGCTCATAAATCCAGCTGTCCCAGTTGGTGAACGTTCCGCCAAGGCGCACGGTCTGTCCGGGCTCGCCGTTGTAGATGAATTTTGTTATGTGCTGTGCCTTTGTTCCCGTCACTTCTGGCAGCATGCCGCCCAAGTCCAAACGCGAAAGCGAAACGCCTGTGTCCTCGTCAAAAAAACGGTTTGGGTTCAGCGGGTCTGCCGTCCACAAGCCGTCTATAATCAGCCTGTAGGTAATTTCTGTTTTGTCCTTTGGGCGGTCAAGAACAAAGAACAGCAGGGAGCTGGTTATGTTCTCCTCAAAATCCCTTGTGTTTTTTATCTGGAATGGGTGAATGACGCGGTACCCCTCAAAATCAAAGGCGATTCCGGCAAAGCGCGGGCCGTTCTGCTGCGTAAAGACGATGAATTTGTCCGTTACAAAAGGTGCCTGCACGCTGGTAATGGTGGAAATAAGGTTCGTAAGCTCGTATGTGTCAGGCTCGTCTGCGGTCTGGGCGTACATCGTGCCAAAGCCGACGAGCAGCAGGGCAGCGGAAAGCACTACCTTAAGTTTTGAGAATCTTTTCATATTCTGTCTATCGGAAAAAACGGTGGCGGCTTTTAGCAAAAAACTTTCTTTAGTATAAAATATAAGAATAAAGTGAGCGAAAGAAAAATCCGTTAATCTAATTAAGAAACCGTGTGGTTCAGATACTTTAAAAAAAACGCACAATGGAGTATTCTTAATTTATGCCGGGCTTAAGTCAGCTAAAAAAATTCAATGCAGATATTCTTTCTTTGGGAAACGAACCCGGACTTCGTGCGTCAAGGGGCGAAAAACCCGTTACGATTCCTGTTCCTACGGACATTGAGGATAAGGACGATTCCGACGACTTTGTTGCGGGAATGCCCGAGCCGGTTGATTACGACGTAAGGCCTGCAAAGGAAGTTCATGTAGAAGAGGATTTTTCGGACATTATGGGAACCTCTTCCGCGACGACGGCATCTTCTGCGGAGGGCGGAGACAGCGCCGCAGGTCTTGTGGTGCCGGATTTGTCGTCCTTGGGCGATTTGGGAGCCTTTGATTCTGACGGCGGCGATGACGGCGGTGCGCCAGACCTTTCTATGTTTGCAGAGCCGGTGGAAGAAAGCGAGCCTGAACCAGAGCCGGAACCTGAACCAGAACCTGAGATTTCTGATTTAAGCCTTGAGGATTTGCTTGGTGGAACCGGCTTTGACGGCACTGCGGGAACCGAGGAAGATCAGCCTGAGCCAGAGCCTGATACGGAAGCGCTCAACGTTCCTGACACGGTAGACAACGCCCAGCCTGTTGAACTTGATGACATAAATGCGAAGCCTGCGCCCTCTGCTATGGACGAGGCGGCCTCCCTTGCCGACCAGATTATTGCGTCCGCGCTTAATGGCAAAAACGCCGGGGCGGAGACTGAGGAGCGACCGGAGCAGAATGCACTGGGCGCGACTCATGAGCAAGCCGAACCTGCATCTGGTGTTCCCGACATTGATTTTGCTGCCGATGATTTTTCGTTCGGCGACGGAAACGATTCCATAAAAGAAGGCTCGTTCGGAGAAGTTTCCGCTGACGGGCTTGACGATTTTTCTTTGCCGGATGCAGATTCCTTCAGTTTTGACGAGCCTGCCACTTCTGAACCGGTCTCTTCTGACGCGGTGCTAAGCGCGGAGGATTTTGAGCTTCCTGCACAAGAGGAGGTTTCGCTTGAGACTGGCGAACCAGCCTCTGCTGATGATTTTGACCTTCCGGAAGCAGAGCCTCTGACAGAGCCGTTGGCAAAAAGCGAGGAAGCCTCAGAATTCACAGGAGATGACCCTGCGGATGCCATCTTGCCGGAAGCAGAAGATTTGACGGAGCTTTCTTCTGAGGGCGATACCGCGGATTCCTTTGGTGCGGATGACATGTTTGGCGACATTCCTATTGAGGAAGTCGACATCCCGGTAGAAAGCCATGCTAAAAAAGCTCTTGATGCAGGAGCTTCCGGCAGTGCCACAGCAGCCCAGGAGGAGCAAAAGAAGCGCATCTCAAAGCCTCTTGCAGAGCTTACCACTGACGACATTCTTATTCCGGGCGAGGACGGCTATGATCAGCTTGCTGATGTTGAGGCGGAGCCGCCTGTTTCCAAAGCGCCCGCACCAGAAGCAGGAGATGCCTTTGGTGACATAAATATAGAAGAATACGAGGAGCCGGAAACTGATGCGGACGTAGGCGCAGCTTTAAGCGACGACCTTGGTGAGCCTGGTGCGGAAGCTGACGGTGAAAGCGTACCCGACGGACTTTTTGATACCTCAGACATGGAGCTTCCCGACTTGGGCGAGGGAGATTCTTCTGAATTTTCTCTTGATGATATTGATTTACCGGATTCCGGCTCTGCTGAAGCTTCTGGGGAAGACTCTGACGCCGGCTTTGAGCTGGATGCGAGCATTCCGGCTGATTCTGACGATGAGGCGGATTCCGCTTCTTCCGACGATTTTGGACTGGACGGAATGAATCTTGACCTTCCTGACGAGGAAAGCGATTCCACCATTGATGCGCCTGCGCCTGATGCCACTGACAGCGACGGCTTTGACCTTCCGGAAGACGGATCTGATGCTGGAGCTTCTGACAGCTCTGATGCATTTGCCGGCATGGACTTTAACCTTGACGACATGGATGCCCCGCTATCTTCCTCTGAAGGCGCAGGTGCGGACGGACTGGATGCGCTAGCGCTTGACACGGCTGCAAGCCCAGCTGGTGATTCCGGCGATGACTTTGGCTTTGGCGACCTTGATTTTGACGGCGGAGATTCCCTTGACTTGGGAGACGACAATTCCATTGCTGGCGAGACAGCTTCTAACGCGGAGGAATCAACCGGACTTGGCGATGATTTTCCGTCGGATTTTAATTTTGATTTGAGCGATGCCGCAGACGACACCGCATCTTCCACTGGCGAGGTGGACGACAGTGTTCCTGCTGAGACCTTTGACACGTCAGAGATGGATGGTCTTGATTTTGGCATTCAGGAAACGGACAGCCACATCAATTCAAACGGCGACTTTGAGCTTGGCTCTTCTGACGACTTTGACTTTGACAACGGTGATTTTGAGATTCCGGGCTTTTCTGATGTGGACACCGTTGAGGTAAACAAGAACGGAAAGATAAAGGTTCCAGAAACTGAAAAGGCAAAGGCAGAGGAAGCCGATGAGAATGCTGATTTACCGCCGAACACGCTTTCTGATGCACAGTACGAGAAATTCCTTAAGAATCTTTCGGGCTATCCGCTGAACGTCCGCATTGCGATTGAAGAGCTTATCGTTAAGAATGAATTCACCGATGAGGCTGAATTTGAGATTATCAAGAAGGTTCTGAAGAAGGTTTCTGCCCGCCAGCTTGCGAGCGAACTTGAGAAGATGCTTGACGTATCAATTCCTGTTCCACGCGATTTTGAGCGCCGCACTGCAGAGGAATACGAAGCGTACAAGCAGTCGTTCCAGTATCAGCTTCGCAACAAGATTATTCCGGGAACGATTGTATCCATTGCGGCAATAATCATCTGCTTCTTCCTGTTTGAATTCACAAAGAATTTCATTTATAAGCCAATGCGTGCCACCTCACTGTACAAGCAGGGCTACGTGCTTTTGGAAAGCGAGGATTTTCCGCAGTCGGAGACAAAATTCAACGAGGCAACGAAATTCGCGCTTCAGAAAAAGTGGTTCTTTACATACGCGCGGGGCTACCGCAATCACAAGCAGTATGTGCGCGCCGAGCAGATGTACCGCAATATTCTGACTTGCTTTAAGCACGACAAGGCTGCGGGGCTCGAATATGCGGGAATGGAGCTTGATGAGCTTGCCAACTACGAGAGCGCCGAGCAGATTATCCTGCGCGATGTGCTTGACTTTCATGTGAATGACCCGGACGGAATCCTGCTTTTGGGCGACACCTATCTTGAGTGGGCGACGGAAAAGGATCCTTCCAAATTTGACGAGGCACGTAAGCGCTATTCTGACTTGATTCAGCTGTACGGGGCAAATCAGAAGAGCATGGATTTGTATTCTTCGCGCATGATGCGCTATTTTATCCGCACAGACAATCTGCTTGAGGTGCTTACGCTCAAGGAGCGCTTCTATCCGCGGGCAAAATCCCTTGGTGCGGAGGACTGGACAGATTTGAGCGGCTATCTGCTGGACAAACTGTACGGTCCGCTTTCGCCGTCTGACGAATATCTTCGCACAAAAATTGAGGACGTGAAGGAAATGCTTACCCGCGCGGTAAAGGCGGACGGCACGAATCCTCTTGCGCATTACAATTTGTCTAAGTATTACGTTCACATGAAGAACGGACTGTATGCGCGCAATTCTTTGGAGTCGACGCTTTCTGCGTTTGATGCCGCACGGACTATAAAGCGGCGCGATATGTACAAATACATCGACTCCTACCGGCTTTTGGGCGAGCAGTATGTGCGCGATGCCGACTACCTTAAGGCGATGGAAGCGTATTCCGGCGGAATCTCATTGTTCAGAACGGAGCATGTGGGAAACGGACTTGAAGGAAATGCTGACGTTGGACATCTGTATTCAGATTATGGCGATGTGGAGTACTTTGTTGCCGGAGACATGGACGGTGCGCTGGAAAGCTATCAGGACGCGGTTACAAATGATTATGACCGTGGCGAGATTCGCTATAAGATTGGATATATTCAGTATTCAAAGGAGCAGTACGCGGATGCCGTCGGCTCCTTTATGAAGGCGGGCGAGGATTTTGATGACGACCAGAGCCTTCTGCTTGCGATGGGAAACACCTTGTCGCTTCGTAACGACAATTATGCGGCGCAGAGCTACTATCAGCGGCTCTTGAACCAGCTGAACGCAGAAAAAACGCAGCGCGGCGTGCTGTTCCCGCAGACCCACAAGGAAGAGGCGGAGATAGTCGACAACTTCCTTAAGGCAACGAACAACATGGGCGTAACGCTGTACCGTCTTGCCCGGCGCACCGGAAGCAGCGCGCTTAACGCCCAGGCGATGGTTAATTTTCAGGATTCCTTGCGTGCGTGGGATTCCCTTACGCGCAATCAGGAAACGATGGTGCGGCTTGGGGGCAGCAACCTTGCGGAGCAGAACATAAAGTACGTTACGCATCCTATGCCTGACTACGAGCCGGCAATCTACACGGAAATTCCGCGCACGCTGAGCGCAGAGGACGGTATCATAAAATGAAAACCTTTTCGTTCAATGCGGGCGTTGCGTTCAAGCAATATAAAATAGGAATCTGGAAGGAATTCTTCCGCAAATCGATACATTTGTGCAGCGCGTTCATTCCCACGCTGCTGGCTCTTGCCTATTATCCAGTGCTTGTGCTGCTTGCCCTTGCGCTCGTGGGCTACTGCATTGCGGAATTCCTCAGGCTTCGCGGCAAGGAAATTCCGTTCGTGTCAAAAATAACTGCCGTTGCCGCCCGAAAACGAGACGAGAACAAATTCGTGCTGGGACCGGTAACCTTAGTCATAGGCATCATAGGTGCTGCCCTTTTGTGGGAGCCGCAGGCTGCCCGTATAGGAATCTATTCGCTTGCCTTTGGCGACGGGCTTGCAAGCCTTGTAGGTAAGCTCATCGGACTGGTTCATATTCCATTCACGAACGGAAAAACCGCCGCCGGAAGCCTTGCCTGTTTTTTTGCCGTGTTCGCCTCGGCGTTCGCGGTGTGCCAGAACGCGACTGTCGCGCTCCTTCTTGCACTGGTTGCCACTGTGGTTGAGGTGCTTCCGCTCACCGATTTTGACAACATCATCATCCCTATCCTTGTGGGCGGCATTGCGCAGACAGTGCTATAGGCTAATCCCACAGATATTGGCTGTGCAGTCCCTTAAGGTAGAAGTACGTTCCAAGCCAAAGCGCAGGTGCGCCTATTCCAAACTGAACAAAATTAATCGAATCGGTAAGCAGAAGGTAGCCTATTGCAAGCAGGCTGAACCCTATGGGAATGCTCGCGCTCATGTTTGATGTGCGGCATTTTACGGTAAGCGCGATTATGGAGATAACAAAAATCAAGAATCTCATGCAGAAAAACGTTCCTTCCAAACCGGTCTGAACCTTTCCGGTGGGAAGGATGAAGCTGCTGTTCAGCGGCGCAATCAGTGCGGAGCCAAGCGCAAACGCCACCAGAATCAGAATGTTCTGTTCCTCATACTGGCGGCTCTCAAAATTGCTGTAAAGCACCGAAAACAAAAGGCTTGCCGGCGTAAGCATTCTTCCAAAGATGATGGTGCGGGTTGCCGCAACCGCTATGAACGAGCAGGAATCCCATAGGTTCAGCATGGAAAAGAGCAGGCGCACCGGCTCCATAAGGCAGCCTATAAGAAAAAGCGAAAAATACACTATTTCCGTGGAACGCGTTTTTTCAAAGGAGATGTTTATATAAAGAAGAAATGCGAACACGTAGACGGCAAGAATGAAAATGGAAGACACCACCGCGTAAAAATTAAGGCGGAACAGCGCGTAGTCCTGCAGAAAATGGTAGGGATTTCCCGGATAGGTGGAAATTCGCCCCTGAAAAAGCTCTATACCGTAAATGAGTCCCAGCGATATAAGCAGAGCCATTGAGATGAACATAAGGAACGTAATGATGTTGTTTCGCGTCTGAATTTTCATTTTCTGAAATAATAATCCCATTGCTCAGAAAAGTAAATGCGTTTGAAATTGCGAAATACTTGTAAAGAACATAAAAAAAGCGCCGAAAATAAAAGTGATAGTTTTTCAGGGGGAAATATGAAAAAGCGATTGTTTGGCGGATTGATTTTTTGTGCGGCGCTGTTCGCAATGCACGCAGGAGATTCGGCTGTTCTTGTGGATAACGGCTTTTCTTCTGACGGCCGATATTATGTTTTTGGACAGTACGGACGCACTGACAAAAGCTTTCAGTCCTGGGCGGAGCTTTTTACCGTTGATGTAGAAAAAAACGTGTATGTCGACAACGAATTTTATAGAATAAAGCCGTCGCTTTCTACGGCAAAAAAAACAGGAAAGGAACTGTACGATTCCTTGGTTGATCTAAGCCGCACGACCGTTCAGAAATACGACTGCAAACCGTGCGCTCCCGACCAGATTCTGTATATCCGTGAGGAAGAGGGCAAAAGCGGAACGGACGAGATTGTGTTCAAGGATTTTACCGGTTCCGTGAACGCCGACCAGTCCTACTATCACGTGCGGCTTGTTCCTACGGTAAGCGGAAGCGGCGTGAATGTAAAATCCTCCTTTGTAATCCGACTTGAAAAGCAGGACGAAAATGGAACCGTGCTTGCCGTTCAGGAGATTGGAACACCTTCCATTGTGCGAAAGGGCGTAAAAAGCTACAAGATTGAGCGCATTGTTTGCGACGAAAGCGGAAAGAACATCGTGTTCATCGTGGAGAAGACGATGGAAGACAAGACGGGAATCAACATCCGCTTCATGATTGAGACTGCGACGCTGAACAACGATTTCTAAGTATTTTTAGAGGAGCGCACATTCGTTCCATAAAGATAAAACCTCCATAAGAATTAACCGCCTTGAGTTTCAGGGCGGTTTTTTTATTCGTGCTAAGGCATTGTCGGGTTCGTTTTCATAAAGCATGAAAAAATTCACATTTTTTTTTCTGTTTTTAAAAAAAAAGATTGCAGAAAAAGCTCTTTTTTTGGGTTAAAGAAGTATCAAACAAATAAGAGAGGTTTCTTATGAAAAATGTGTTTTTGGCTGCGGCATTGACCGCTGTAGTTTCTGTGTGTGCCTGTCCGTTTTCCTGCAAGATGTCGGAGCAAGGTGTTTCCGTCGTAAAGGAAGATTACGAGAGTCCTAAGATTGAGAGCTTCAGCGTAACCGGCGAAAGTTCGCTGCGCATGGTGTTTTCTGGCGATGTGGCGGTAAGCGATTGCGCTCTAAAGCCGTTCATTCAGCTTGAGGACACCACCGTAGAAAAGAGCGACGACGGCACTGGCGTATGCATCTGCGACTTTACGTTTGCCGACACCTTTACTGCGGGAACTGAGTATTGCTTTGCGGGCGAGGCGACCGACTCCGTGGGAAACACGCTCACGTTCAGCTATCCGTTCACTGGCTTCAACAAGAAAATTCCGAATCTTATCATAAGCGAGGTGCATCCAAAGTACGGCTCGTCAACGGTAAAGGGAGAGAAGGTGTACGGCGAGGAATTCATTGAACTGTGTGCCATGACTGCCGGAAATCTTGCAGGGCTTGAGCTTCTGAGCGTTAATGACGGCGAGAACAGGGCATATGCGCTGCCGGCTCTTGAGGTTGCGGCGGGCGAGGTTATCATCGTTCACATGCGTCAGTACGGCGAGACATGGGCGAATGAAATGGGCGATGACCTAAGCCTTTCTGTGTCCAAGTATTCGGTGAACGGAGTGCGCGACCTGTGGGTGGACGGTACGAAGGCCTCGTTGGGCGACGAGGAGGACGTCATACTCCTCAGAAACCGCAACGATGGTGCCGTTCTGGACGCGCTGTGCTATGCGCCGCAGGGCAGCACCGCATGGAAAAAAGACGCGTATGCCCAGGCTGCCGCTCTTGCCGTAGAGGCGGGCGCATGGGAAACGGTCGACATTTCAGGCGCGCTAGAAAGCAATGGCATGGCTATAACCCGGTCCTTCCTGCGAACTCGCACGGAAAAAGGCATTGCCTCCTGGGTTCTGTCAAAGTCCAGCGGCGAGACACCCGGAACGGTTGACTTTGCAGACTAAGTAGAAAGACAAAAACCGGCATCGTCTTTATCAGGCGGTGCCGGTTTTTATTTGAGCGGAGGGTCTAATCCCTTTGGGGCTGCAAGCAGTACCTCGACGCTTGCGTCGTATAAAGGGTATTAGAGCCGAGTGCAATACCTTATGAGAACGAACGATACCCCGCTGCGGCGGGGTTCGTTCATTTGAAAATCAAGATAAGAATCTGTGATACAAGAACGACTGCAATGAGCGCAATTGGGTAGGTTGAAGCGTATGCGGACGCAACGTTTTCTGTTCCCGCTGTCTGAATTAGGGTTCCGAGCGCTGGAGTAGAAGTCATACCACCGGTGATTGAGCCGAGGTTGTTCAGCAGGCTTAGGCGAAGCACGTATTTTGCGAACAGGTAGCCTACAATCATCGGAACAAGAGTCATGATGATTCCGTAGATGAAGTATACCCACTGGAAGTACTTAACGAAGCTTGCGCCGCCGGCAACACCTGCTCCAATAAGAAAGAACATAAGACCAAGTTCGCGGAATACCTTGAGCGTGCTTTCCTTTGGTGTGAAAGAAACGTTACCGATTTTTGCCTTGTAGCCAAGAAGTAGGGAAACCAAAAGACATCCTCCGGTTGTGGTCAAAGAAAAGTTTCCGAATTTGATACAACCTACGAACACGCCGAGGATTGCCGCAATTGCGAATGCACAGAAGCCGAATGCGTCAAGCTCTGCTTCGGTTCCGGTGATTTTTGATTCCGTTGCCTCGTTGCTGGAGGTAAGCTTTGCACGCTCTTCTTCCATGTTTGCCTTTGCGAGTTTTGGAATAATCTGAACGAAGAGAACGACTCCCACAACGCCGAACAGGTATGCGATTCCATGTCCTACGGCAACAATGTCCTCAAGCTCAGAGGCAACCGTTGCTTTTGCGGCGCTGAATGCCGGAGTTGAGGTGAGTGAGCCGGAAAGAAGGCCTACGAGCATTGCCGCAGTCTCGTTGAATGGACGACCATAAACCTTTGCGTCGAACACGATACAAGCCGCACAACTCAAGCCGCCGAACAGGATGATTACAAGTCCAAGAAGAATGTATGATTTGAAGTTCTTTTTGAAGTCCCCGAAAAAGCCAGGTCCTGCGATGAATCCTACCGACGTAACGAAAAGAACGAGACCAACGTTTTCTACGATTTTAAGTGCGTTTGAAACATACGTCGTCTTAAGCGCATGGTCAAGGCTTTCGCTTGTAAACGTTACCACAAGCTGCTGTCCGAGCCGTGTGTAGAAAAATGCACCGAACAGAAGTGCGATGATGAATACACCTGCTGTTCCCAAAGATACACCTTTGATGGTGATTCTGCCAAGCAGATAGCCGAATGCCGCTATCGCGAATACGCAGAATGTCAAGAATGTGATTGACTTAATTGAAAGAATTCCCCAAAAAAGTTCCATTTAAAAATACCTCTAGGCTTAGTATATCAAAAAAAGAATTCTATGAGTAGTGGTATTTAGAGCAGGGAAACGCATTATAGAATTTCGGAATTACAAAAGTGCAATTTTTCCTAAAAAATAGC
>ERZ842401.5703-NODE-5703-length-13653-cov-4.943962_pt1 | contig 13653 bp, 9 predicted proteins | sample MGYA00521270_ERZ842401 | MGnify/ENA primary metagenome ERZ842401 (study PRJEB31892, sample SAMEA3878208) | bioreactor metagenome | biome: Moose rumen | place: Sweden | collected 2011-10 | study: EMG produced TPA metagenomics assembly of the PRJEB12797 data set... | reverse complement strand
TGGTACGGAGCAATTCGCGGCGCAGTGACTCCTCAAGGTTTGTCATCACGGCTTTCTCAAATCGCAAATAACTCATAGTTCCTATTTTAAGGTTTGTAAAATATTTATTAGCTTTTAGATTTCTCCTCAAAAGTACACATTTTTTATATCCCCACAAAATAAAAAAGAAATATTTTTACTTTTTGGGGCGAAAAAGCGCCAAATCCGACAAAAAAATGGCAATATGGAAGTCTTCTCCTGCAACAAACGGGGCATTTAAGCAGGTATCAGGAAGTTGACCACTTCCTGCTCCACCTGAACGCGATAGTCGCCCACCGGTGTCTTCAGCAGTCGTCCGTCGACGCCCACCAGTGCTTTCTTGGCTTCGTCCACGACGACCTCATGCGTACGATACGGATGCACCGAGCGATGATTCAAGAAGCGACCCGTGATGAGCAGCCAGATGCCAGTCAGCAGTTGCGTGGCCTGCGGATTGTAGACCACCGACACATCGAGCATGCCATTATAGGGAACCGCGCTGGGTGTCTGTCCGTAGCCCGTTCCGTTGCCCACGCATACAGTCATCACCTTGCGGTCTATCACGTCGCTGTTGATGCGCAGCCGCATCTTGTATTCCATGCGGTGGAACAGCATCACCACCAGCGAGGTGATAAACGAAAGCGTGCGCGAGCCAAACAGTTTGCGCGTCTGTCGGCGCAGGTTCATGATATCGGCCGTCATGCCGATGTTGACGCAGTTCAAGAAATAGCGATGACACTTCTCCCCATCCTTGCTGGTATATCGCAGACAGCCCAGGTCTATCTTGCGCACCCTTCGCTTCTGCAGCCAGTCGATGGTCTGCTCGTCGTTTGCTTCGTCGAACTGCCAGAAACGGGCAAAATCGTTCATCACGCCATTCGGAATGATGCCCAGCACAATCTCGTCGCGCACTTGCTTTTCCTCTCTCATCAGGCAGTTCACGGCATCGTTCAGGGCCGAGTCGCCCCCAATGATGACCAGCGTCTTGTAGCCATTGTTAATCAGCATGGCGACCAGGCGGTCCACGCTCTCCGAGCTCTCACTATGCACCACGTCATAGCTGATACCCTTTGCATCGAGCAAAGGCTTTATCTTCTCCCAGCGCTTCCGCTTGTTGGTTGTTCCCGTCTTCGGGCAATACAGAATGCCCCACCGTGTTGATTCTACTGCCATATCGTCGCTTTCTTATTGCACGCAAAGGTAATCATTCTTTTTTTTTCCAACAAATGATTGCGCATTTTTTTGACCAAAATCGGTTCAAGTCTGTACATATTTATATATCAGCACGTTACTTCTCCCAAAATTTTATTTTTGTTTGGGAGAAAAACTCCGAACGTCTCGGAGTAATTCTCCGAAAGGCATGGAGTAATTCTCCAAGCGTCCCGGAGTGTTACTCCAAGCGTCTTGGAGTGATTCTCCGAAAGTCCCGGAGCAATACTCCGAATAACCAGGAGGATTACTCCGAATGACTTGGAGCGGCACTCCGAGATGTTATTGGTTGCGTTTGTCAACGAATTTCCAACCCTTGGAAAAATCCTCGCGCGGAAATTCGAACACATCGTCGCTGATATCGCCTGCATGGAAGTCGGAAATACGGATAGTAGTCCAAAAGAAGGCGACCTTCAGACGGAGGCGGATAGGCTCGTAAGTGCGCTCCTTGACCAAAGCCTTCACTTCCTTGATGGTGCCCTTGGCTTTCTTTTTCTGCTTCAGCGTGAGCAGCAGACCCTCGGGATCCTTGGACACGCTGTAGGTGAAATCGTCGAGCGAGAACTTGAACCGACCGCTGTACTTATCTTTTTTATCGGAATTGGCATCATGAATCTCTACGGTCTTTTTCTTGCGGTAGGCCATATAGGCGGTGGTGCCGTTGTTCCAAGTGTCGACGCGCTCGTCGGAGAATCGTTGTTTCTTGCCCTTCAGCCAAATGATGCCCCGAGTCTTGTAGATGCCTATGATGTTGACATCGTAACGCAGGGTGGAGCCTTGCTGACCGAACACGCGCTCATAGGCGGTGTTCATGATGCGGCGTGCCTGACGTGAATTGGGTGTTTCTTCTTGGGCCACTGCCATCGACGAGTGCATGACGATGAGGAGCAGCAGAAAGAGATTACACTTGCTATATAACATGAAAAGTGTTTGTGTGTGTGATAAATATTATTGGTAGCGCTTCATGAGTTCGGCAGCCTGCAGATCGCCTTTCTCCACAGCTTTCTGCAAATTGGAGAGGCCCTCGCTTTTCTGCCCTTTGATGCATTGTGCCAATCCGAGGAACAGATAGCCGTCACTCTGACTTGGCGACAACGTGATGAGCTGACTGGCGGTCTCAATAGCTTCGTCGAGCATGCCCACCCGAATGAGAAGGGATGCTTTCTCGCTGAGGTAGACATCATAGTCGGGCCGCAGTTCAATGGCCTTGTTGATATCGTTAAGAGCCTGCTGATAGAGACGACCACCCAAGTCGGCCTGATGGCGCAGATAATAAAAACGGTCGTTGAGCTGTCCTCGCATCAGTTCTTCGTAGGCATTCATGTCAAGAACGGCCTGACGGAATTTACCTGCATCCAAGAGTGCTTGCGAGCGAGCCAGCAGATAGGGAGCTGCATTGCGCAGGTAGGGCCTGTCGAACATTGCCACAGCACTGTCCAGCAGAGCCAGCTGACTGAGGGTATCGCCCATCATGACGTGGCAACGCGAAGCCTCATGGAATATTTCCGGCGAACGCATAGGGCCTTGAAGCAGTTCGGTATAGACTTGCGCTGCATCTTGATACTTCTGCTGGGCAAACAGGATGAGTGCCTGTTGGTGGCGATAGGCTGGCTGGGGAGTGAAAGCATAGGCATCGACAGCCTCGGAAAGTGCTTTGTCGAGCGTCCACGATTCATAGGGAAGCTGTGGTTTAAACAGCACTTTCTCATAGATGAAACGTGAGTAGCTGTAGTGGGGAGCGTCTTTCTGTTCCGACATGCGAATGGAGAGTTCCATATCGTTCTGCACAGCCTCAAAGTCGTCTCGCTGATAGGCTCTGAGTGCACGATAGTAGTAGCCATCAGGAGCAGTGGGGAACCGGCGAATGAAGTCTTCAATCATCTCGTCATAGGCTGTTGAGTCCTGTATGGAAGAGGCCAGATAGAGCGTCACCACAGCCTGTTCAAGCTGCTGAGGCAGGTCTTTCTTGATTTTGATTGCACGGAGAGATGCATCGTTTATACTGAGTCCCTTGATGGTCAGACTGTCGGCAAACAAGGCTGAAACGGCATAGCTCAGAGTGTCACTCTCACTCAGAGGACGCTCCATAAGGCCGACAACACGGCCTTCGTCGTTGAACAGCGGACTGCCCTCAGTTCCTGTAGGTATCGACATCGCCAGCGTATAATAGTCATTTTGACCTTTGAATTTCTCCACTTTACGCACCGTGCCGCCAGCAGCTTTTTTGACATCCTTGCCCGACAGCATCCATGCCCGACCGCCAACAGGTATGGTAGTCGTTGCCAACTGCACAGGAACCGACTTGGTATCGGCTACTTTGAACTTCACAACATTATAGGTCTCGTTGGCTCCCAGAATGCACTCAACTGCATGTTCTTTGCCATCGGCACCTATCACCACAGCCCTGGAGGCACCACGCATGGGCTCGTAGCAACTGAGTGCCTCACCCTGACTGCCCACGTAGAAGCCTTTTGAACTGCCCAACAAACGACCTGCGTCGTCGAAGATATTGAGAACGAACAGCGATTTCGTTGCTTTTTTCAGCACTGATGGCTGTCCCGCCATGTCAAGCGGTGCAGCAATGGTCAAGACGAGCAATGAAACGCAAAAAGCAAATAGTTTTTTCTGTATGATAAATTTCATGACTGCTATATTTTCAAAAGTTGACGAGCATTGTTGATGGCTGCCTCGCTGATGTCGCTGCCACTGAGCATCTGGGCTATCTCCCCCACCCGTTCGTCGACCGTCAGGCGGCGCATGTGGCTGGTTGTGCCCTGTGGTCCCTCATCCTTGTACACCTTGTAGTGAGCAGTGCCCAAAGCTGCTATCTGAGGCAGGTGAGTGATGCTGATGACCTGACGTTCCTGTCGGCCCATCTCGTTCATCATCTGCGCCATCTGCTCGGCAATCTTGCCACTGACACCCGTGTCTATCTCGTCGAAGATGATGGTGGGCAGCTTTACAAAGCCGCTGATGATGGCTTTCACCGACAGCATGACACGCGCAATCTCGCCACCCGATGCCACCTGGGATACTGGCTGCAGCGGAGTGGAGGTGTTGGCACTGAACAGGAACGACACGCTGTCGTGACCGTTCGCGCCAAGTTCAGCCTCGGCAATGTTGATGGCAAAGCGCACGTGAGGCATACCCAGCGGAACCAGTTTCTGCTGCATCAGCTGTTCTATCCTGCGTGCTGCCTGCTGGCGCTGCTGCGTCAAGAGTGCGGCTTTCTTCTCGCATGCGTTGTGCAACTGCTCCACCTGCTTTTCCTGCATGGCGATTGCTTCGTCGCTGTTGCTGATGCGCTCCAGTCGCTGCTGCAGAGAATCGCGCAGTGCTATCAGCTCGGCAACCGACACAACATGATATTTCTTCTGCAGCTCGTAGAAGCGATCCAAACGGTTGTTGACGGTTTCAAGCTCGGCTGGGTCGAAGTCAATATTCTCCAACCGAGTGCTCACCTCGCCGGCAATGTCTTTCAGCTCAATATAGCAACTGTCCATGCGACTGGCCAGCTCTTTAGCATCGGGATAGACGCGCTCAATGGCGTGCAGGGCCGACACCGACCGACGGAGCATGCCCAGCACGTTTTCTTCATCGCCCGACAGCGCGTGGTGGACTTCGTAGAGCGCCTGCTTGATGTCCTCAGAATGGGTCATCTGGTCGCTACGTGCCTCCAGCTCTTCTTGTTCACCATCGACAAGTTGGGCGGCGGTCAGCTCGTCATACTGATACTGCAGGAAATCGGTCTCCCGTTGGCTCTGCTCTATCTCCTGCTTCATCGCAGCCAGATCGCGCTTCGTCTTCTGATAGTCAGCAAAGGTGTGACGATAGTCGGCCAGCAGGTCGGCATCGTCGGCAATGATATCCACCACCTCCAACTGGAAGTCTTGCTTGGCCAGCAGCAGGTTCTGATGCTGTGAATGCACGTCGACGAGCTGTTCGCCCAGCTCTTTCATCAGAGAGAGCGAAACGGGCGTGTCGTTGATGAAGGCACGGCTCTTGCCCTGTACCGTCACCTCGCGGCGTACGATGGTGTCTTCTGGATCTTCTTCAATATCGTTCTGCTTGAAGAAAGCCGACAGGTCATAGCGCGACAAGTCGAAATGAGCCTCTACGATGCAGCGGTCGGCTCCGCTCTTGATGGCTTTGTAGTCGGCACGCTGTCCCAGCAACAATCCGATGGCTCCCAGGATGATGCTCTTGCCGGCACCAGTCTCGCCTGTAATGACGGAGAACCCTGTCTGGAAGTCAATGTCGAGTTCGTCAATCAGCGTATAGTTCTTGATATATAGATGTCGAAGCATAGTCTCTCTTTCTTTCGGAAAAGCCCTTGTGTCGGCTTTATTGTTTAATCTTGTTCCAGGTATTGTTTTGCGAAGCATTCAGCCCGAACAAGATGTTGTAGACGCTTTCTTTCTCTTTCTGGGTGCCCTTGCCTTTATAGATGTTGGCCAGTTCGTCTTTCTTGTAGTCGGTCCATATCTGGGGCAGCAAACTGAGCGGTTTGTCTTGATGGGCCTTCTTCAGGCCGTTCTCCAGTGCCGTAGTGATGTTGGTACGTCCACGCTCAGCGTTTTGTGCCATCTCGTCAAGGCCCGTGCGATAGTAGTCGTACTGCAACTGGCGGAAGGGCTTCATGGCTTCGTCGAGATAGTCGTTGATGATGGCAAAGCGGTTGCGCGAGTCGTCGAACGATTTCCATCCGGGGAAGTCAAGGTTCTGTGCGTTGTTCACCAGATTCATGCAGCGCACCAGCACGTCGGTGCCTCCCATCGGCGAAAAGGTGTCGAGGTCGAGCCCGATGATCAGATAGGCATAATAGGCAACGAGGGCCACCAACTGGTTGTCAATATACTCCTCGTTATAGTTGAGCTGATCGAACTGGGCATAGTCGAATTCGAAATTCTTGTCACGGTTGTTATACACCGTGGTGGTGTAAGCCGAATTAAAGACGGGTCGGTTGGCCTGTATCAGTGCCGTGCAAGTGAAATGGTTGGTACTGGCGTCATATTTGTTGACAGTGATGTTGAAGGTGCAGGAGATGCGCTCATTCTGCTTGAACTGCAGGGCAGTCCACTGGCGTTCGTTGATGAACTGCTCAAGGGTCTGCTTCAGATTGTCGAATACGGCCACATCGGTACCCTGAACCTGTTGGTGGTTGATGTTGATCTTGGCCATCAGTTCCTGTGCCTGCAAGCCGCCAAGCGAGAATGCCAGCACAGCCAGCAAAGCAACAAGACGACGCTTCAGTTCGTCAATGATGTCGCGAGCCACCTCACCCTTCTTTTTCTTCTCGTAGTCGCGGCGACCCTCATGCGAGATAATGCTGATTTGGTTCTCATCGCTCTGAAAGCACGTGCCCTCGTTGCGCAGCGAGTTCAATACAATGAAGTCCAAGTTCTTCTTCTGCAGTTTCTTCTGCGCATTCTGCTGTTCGTCGTTGGTTTCAAGGGCAAAGCCCACCAGTTGCTGGTTCGGCTGCTTCATCTGTCCCAGCTGAGCTGCGATGTCGGGATTGGCCACCAAGTGGAGGTCCAGATTGTTGCCTTCGCGCTTGATTTTCTCCTCGGCAACTTCCTCAGGACGGAAATCGGCTACGGCTGCACACAGAATGGCAGCATCGGCACCACGGAAAGCATCGACGGCGGCATCGCGCATCTGCAAGCCACTCTCCACGTTTACCCTACGGATGTTGGGATGCTTCGTTGCCAACGCCACAGGACCTGCCACCAGCGTTACACAGGCACCACGACGTGCACACTCTTCAGCCAGGGCAAAGCCCATCTTGCCGCTGGAGTAGTTGCCGATGAAACGCACAGGGTCTATCTTCTCGTATGTAGGTCCGGCAGTAATCATGATATTGCGGCCCTGAAGGTCGTGCTCTTCAAAATAGTCATCGATAACGTCGACAATCTTCACGGGGTCTTCCATGCGGCCCTTGCCCTCCAGTCCGCTGGCCAGGAAGCCACTCTGAGGCTCAATAATCTGATTGCCGAAAGAACGCAGGCGTTCCATGTTCTGCTGGGTAGTGGGGTGAGCGTACATATCGAGATCCATTGCAGGGGCAATAAATACTGGAGCCTTCATCGACAAATAGGTGGTGATGAGCATGTTATCGGCCACGCCGCCAGCCATTTTTCCAAGCGTGGAAACCGTACAGGGAGCTATCAGCATGGCATCGGCCCAAAGCCCCAGCGACACATGACTGTTCCACGTGCCGTCGCGCTGCGAGAAAAACTCGCTGATGACAGGCTTTTGTGTAAGCGCCGACAGCGTGATGGGAGTAATGAACTCCTTGCCGGCAGGCGTGATGACCACCTGTACCTCAGCACCACGCTTCACGAACTCACGTATAATCAGACAGGACTTATAGGCTGCTATCGAGCCTGTAATTCCCAGAACGATCTTCTTTCCTTTTAGCATAACAATTTGATTTTTTTTGCAATTGCCGTGCAAAAGTACGAAAGAAAAGCGAAGTACCCAAATTCTTAATACTTTTTAATTGCCGCTTTCCACCATGTTGAGCATCTTGATGGTGGCCTTGATGGCTGCTTCCGTCTGGTCGGCATCGAGTCCTCGGGTACGAATCAACTTGCCATCGTCGCGTCGCCAGGTGATGACGGTCTGTACCAAAGCATCGGTACGTCCACCGGGAGGAATAGACACGGCGTAGTTTTCCAGCAAGGGAAAGGTGCGATCCAAATACTCGCGATAGATTTTGCGCATCGCCTTCACGAAGGCATCATACTGTCCGTCGCCCGACGAATGGCCCTCATACTGCGAACCGTTGATTTCCACCTTCACATTTGCCAACGGTTTCAATCCATAGGCCAGCGACACCTGATAGCTCACCAGTTTCACCTTCTCTTCGGTTACGTCGTGCTTTAACACATCGCTAACGATGAAAGGCAGGTCGTCGAGGGTGACCACTTCCTTACGGTCGCCCAACTCGGTGATGCGCTTCGTGACACGCTGGGTCTGTTCGGGTGTGAGTTCAAGTCCAAGCTCTTGCAGATTACGGGCAATATTGGCACGACCGCTCGTCTTACCCATCGCATACTCGCGACGGCGGCCAAACCGTTCCGGCACCAACGCATTGTGGTAGAGACCGCCTTTGTTGTCGCCATCGGCATGAACACCTGCCACCTGCGTAAACACATTGTCGCCGATAATGGGCTGATTGGGGGCTATGGAAATGCCACTATAGCTTTCTACGAGACGGCTAATGTCGTTCAGACGGTTCTCAATGATACTGGTACGGGCGTGAAACTGGTCTTTCAGAATGACCTGCACACTCGACAAAGGAGCATTACCGCACCGCTCGCCCAGCCCATTGACCGTAACATGCAAGCCTCGAGCTCCACTGAGCACTGCAGCCAGCGAGTTCGAGACAGCCAGGTCGTAGTCGTTGTGGGCATGAAAATCAAAGTGGGCATCAGGATAGCGTTTGTTCATCTTGCGGAAATATTCTATCACCTGAAGGGGATTCATGATGCCCAGCGTATCAGGCAACATGAAACGGCGAATGGGAGTGTCGATGAGGGCATCCATCAGCTGGTAGACATAATCGGGCGAATCCTTCATGCCGCTCGACCAGTCTTCGAGATAGAGATTGACTACAATCCCCTTCTTACTGGCATACGACAACACCTCACGGATGTCGCGAATATGTTCTTCAGGTGTCTTTCCCAACTGTTCCTTACAATGCTTGAGAGAACCTTTGGACAACAGGTTCAACACCTTTCCGCCAGCATCACTGATCCAATCGACGGAAATATGACCATCAACAAAGCCCAGCACTTCCACCTTGTCGAGAGCATCAATCTGACGGGCATAGCGGCAAATCATCTTCACAGCCTCTTTCTCACCCTCAGACACTCGGGCGGATGCTACTTCAATGCGGTCTACATTCAGGTCGCGCAACAGCATACGGGCAATCATCAGTTTCTCGTGAGGAAGAAAACTCACACCGCTGGTCTGCTCGCCGTCGCGCAGCGTAGAGTCCATAATCTCTACGTAGGGGCGCAAATTGCCCACCTTACTTACTTGTTCCGGATTGCCTCCTTGATTTACTTGTTCAGCTGTTCCCATGCCTCAATTTTATCCTTGTTCTGAAGAAGATAGTCAATATCGTCGAGACCGTTCATCAGACAATGCTTCTTGTAGCCATTGATATCGAAATGTTCCTGACTGCCTGTCGACTTGTTCGTCACCGTCTGACGGGGAAGGTCGACCTCTACCTCAGTCTTCGGATTCTGACGAATGCTCTCGAAAAGTTCGGCAAGGAACTTCTCGGAAACAACGACGGGCAGCACAAAGTTGTTCAGTTCGTTGTTCTTGTGGATATCAGCAAAGAAAGAACTGATGACCACACGGAAGCCATAGCCGGCAATAGCCCAGGCTGCATGCTCACGGCTGGAACCGCTACCGAAATTCTTGCCTGCCACGAGGATGCAGCCACTATAGGTGGGGTCGTTGAGTACAAAGTCCTTGATGGGACGGCCTTCCTTGTCGTAGCGCCAATCGCGGAACAGGTTTTCACCAAAGCCCTCCTTATCGGTGGCTTTCAGGAAACGGGCAGGGATAATCTGGTCAGTATCTACATTCTCCAACGGAAGAGGAATACAGGTGGATGTGATGACATTAAATTTCTGTTTCATAGGAATTCTCTTGGATCGGTTATTACTCCTGTTATCGCTGCTGCTGCCGCCACCAAAGGCGAACAGAGAATGGTGCGTGCACCGGGGCCCTGACGGCCTTCAAAATTACGGTTCGACGTAGAGACGCAATACTTACCGGCAGGCACTTTGTCGTCGTTCATGGCCAGACAGGCGGAGCATCCGGGTTGACGAATCTCAAAGCCTGCCTCTTGAAGGACCTTGTCGAGTCCTTCTTCACGAATCTGACGGTCTACAGCCCATGAACCTGGTACGAGCCAAGCAACCACATCGGCAGCCTTCTGATGCCCCTTGACAAGGGAGGCAAAGGCACGGAAGTCTTCAATGCGCCCATTTGTGCAGGCTCCAAGAAATACATAGTCAATCTTCTTGCCTAACAGTCGTTCGCCAGGTTGGAATCCCATATAGTCAAGCGACTTCAGATAGCCGGCCTTTCCAGTGGTGTCAATCTGTTCAAGTGTGGGGATGCTTTCAGTAATTCCGATACCCATACCGGGATTGGTGCCGTAGGTGATGCGCGGCTCAATATCGGCAGCATCGAAGGTGAGTTCTTTGTCGAACACGGCATCGTCGCCACTCTTGAGGGTCTTCCAGTAAGCAACAGCTTTGTCCCAATCTTCACCCTTCGGAGCAAACTCCTTACCCTTGATATAAGCGAAAGTTACTTCATCGGGGGCAACAAAGCCGCCACGTGCTCCCATCTCAATAGAGAGGTTGCAGAGTGTCAAGCGGCCTTCCATGGACAGCGAGCGAACCACATCGCCGGAGTATTCCACAAAATAGCCAGTCGCTCCTGAAGTGGTGAGGCGCGACATCAGAAAGAGCGCCACATCTTTTGCCGTGACACCTTTGCCCAACCGACCATTGATGCGGATACGCATAGACTTCGGCTTCTGCTGGAGAATGCACTGCGAAGCCATCACCATCTCCACTTCCGACGTGCCGATGCCAAAGGCAACAGCTCCCATCGCTCCATGTGTAGAAGTGTGGCTGTCGCCGCAAACAATGGTCATGCCCGGCAGGGAGAGACCTTTCTCAGGACCTACCACATGAATAATGCCATTATCCTTAGAGAGCATGCCGTAATGGGTCAGTCCAAAATCGCGTGCATTACGCTCCAACGTGTCAACCTGTTTCTTGGAAACGGGATCCTCGATGGGCTTGTCCTGATCGTGTGTCGGTGTATTGTGATCGGGCATACAATAGATTTGAGACGGACGGAAACAGCGCAAGCCGCGTTGACGCAAACCGTCGAAAGCCTGTGGTGAGGTCACCTCATGACAATACAGGCGATCTATGTAGAGCTGGGTGGGACCATCGTCGACTATCTGAACGACGTGCTGATCCCATATTTTATCAAAAAGCGTATTCATAACTATTTGTTTTTGAGAGAATAAAGTACTATCTTTTAAACTTGTTAATACAGTCGATATAGGCTTCTACGGAAGCAGTCACAATATCGGTATTGGCACCGAAGCCATAGTACATCTGTCCGTCGTATTCCACCTGCATATGAACCTTACCTACATCGTCACTGCCCTTCGAGATGGCCTGAATGGTGAACTCCTTCAGCGTCATCTGCTTCATGATAATCTTCTTCAGGGCCTTAATGGCAGCATCGACAGGACCGTTACCGCTGCTGGCAGCCTCGAACTTCTGACCACTGATATCGAGACCGATAGAAGCCACACTCTTCACGCCCTTGCCGGTAGTCACTTGCAGGAAGTCCAGTCGTACAGCATGCTGGTCGGCAGTGTCGGCACCAGCCAACATCAACACGTCGCCATCGTTGACTTCTTTCTTCTGGTCGGCCAGTTCTAGGAACTTCTCATAGACCTTGTCGAGTTTCTCTTCACTGAGCTCCACACCATTCACATGCAGACGATGCTTCAATGCTGCACGACCACTACGGGCTGTCAGCACGATGCTGTTGTCATCGATGCCAACATCCTTAGGATCCATGATTTCGTAGGTCTGCACATTCTTCAGCACACCATCCTGATGAATACCGCTGGAATGCGCAAAAGCATTACGGCCCACAATGGCCTTGTTGGGCTGTACGGGCATGTTCATCAGTGAACTGACCATACGACTGGTGGGATAAATCTTGGTGGTGTTGATATTCGTATCAATCTGAATGCCCTTATGACACTTCAGAATCATGGCGATCTCCTCAAGTGAGGTATTGCCGGCACGTTCGCCGATACCATTGATGGTCACCTCTACCTGTCGGGCTCCGTTAAGCACACCTTCAAGGGTATTGGCAGTGGCCATACCCAAGTCGTTATGGCAGTGGGTAGAGATAATGGCTTTGTCAATATTGCTGACATGTTCTTTCAGATAGCGTATTTTTCCTCCGAACTCATCAGGCAGGCAATAGCCTGTGGTATCGGGGATATTGACAACGGTCGCACCAGCGTTGATAACGGCTTCGATGACTCGTGCCAAGTATTCGTTCTCGGTGCGTCCGGCATCCTCAGCATAGAACTCCACATCTTCCACGAACCGCTTGGCATACTTCACAGCAGCCACTGCCCGTTCGATAATCTCCTCGCGTGTGGAATTGAACTTGTATCTGATGTGTGAGTCGCTGGTGCCTATACCGGTATGGATGCGCTTGTGCTTGGCATACTGCAGAGCTTCGACAGCTACATCAATATCTTTTTGAACAGCGCGTGTCAGTGCACAGATTGTTGGCCACGTAACGGCCTTTGAAATTTCAATAACGGACTGGTAGTCGCCAGGGCTACTAATTGGAAATCCTGCTTCAATCACATCTACTCCTAACTGTTCGAGCGCCTTGGCCACCTGAATCTTCTCAATAGTATTCAACTGACATCCAGGAACCTGCTCGCCATCACGGAGTGTTGTGTCAAAAATAAACAATCTGTCACTCATACACTTAAAAAACTTTTAATTTATAACATAAAAACGCTAATGGGTTGCAAAGTTACACTTTTTCGTCTTATCACAAAAATAAAATGATACTTTTTGGGCTTTTTTTGAATCAGATTGACATAGCTCAAGGCCATGAAACACATTTAGGCACCTTATTTGTAATCTATGGTTGTCAGACACGAATTCAGAGCGCAAAAAAAATATAAATAATAGCAGACGTCAGATGAATTCATAATTATTTTGCTTAACTTTGCGTTCGATTTTACAGAAATCGCTTGAACTATTTTGATACAAAGAGCAAATATTTTTCTATATAAATAAACATTTTGTATTATGACAATTAACGAATTCAACTTTGCTGGTAAGAAAGCAATCGTGCGCGTTGACTTCAACGTGCCCCTGGATGAGAATGGTAAGATTACGGACGACACTCGTATCCGCGGTGCTCTGCCCACGCTGAAGAAGATTCTGGCCGATGGTGGTGCTGTGATCATCATGAGCCACATGGGTAAGCCCAAAGGTAAGGTGGATGCCAAGAAGTCGCTGGGTCAGATTCGCGAGGCCGTTGAGAAGGCTCTCGGTGTTCCCGTTGCTTTTGCTCCTGACTGCGCCAAGGCTGCCGATGCTGCAAAGGCTCTGAAGATGGGTGAGGCTCTGCTGCTTGAGAATCTGCGTTTCTATCCTGAGGAAGAGGGTAAGCCCGTGGGTATCGACAAGGCCGATCCTGCATACGAGGCTGCCAAGAAGGAAATGAAGGGTCGTCAGAAGGACTTCGCAAAGACACTGGCTTCATACGCTGACTGCTACGTGATGGATGCCTTCGGTACTGCTCACCGCAAGCATGCTT
>ERZ842401.5702-NODE-5702-length-13653-cov-31.563612_pt1 | contig 13653 bp, 8 predicted proteins | sample MGYA00521270_ERZ842401 | MGnify/ENA primary metagenome ERZ842401 (study PRJEB31892, sample SAMEA3878208) | bioreactor metagenome | biome: Moose rumen | place: Sweden | collected 2011-10 | study: EMG produced TPA metagenomics assembly of the PRJEB12797 data set... | reverse complement strand
AGAAGGCTGGCATCAACCCCAACCTCGTTGACAGCGAAGACCACATCGAGAGCAATATGGCTAAGGGCTGGCTTACTCAGGCACAGGCCGACGAGGCCCGCAAGCTCATCGAGACTTCCAAGGCCGAGGGTGAGGCTCAGCTCAAGATGCAGATGATTGAGAATATCGCTAAGGGACGTGTGCAGAAGTTCCTGAAGGAGAACTGCCTCGTTGACCAGGAATTCCAGTTCGGCGATGGTGACAAGGCTACTGTTGCCCAGTGGCTGAAGACTCAGGACAAGGAGCTCGACATCACTGCTTTCCGTCGCTTCACGCTGGTTGCAGAGTAATTAATACTACCCAAATAAAAATCGGCATTGTCGTCAAGGCAATGCCGATTTTTTTGTTGCGATATGTTTTGTATCGTGAGGAGTATCGTGGGGAGGGTTAATCCTCCACCACGATAGGCTTGTACTTCGGAACAAGGGTCTTCATAATGAACCAGCCAATGAGGTAGGCCACGGCGCAGATGCAGAAAATAATCATGTAGCCGGCGGGCTTGCCGTTGAAGCCCAGTGCATGAAGCGGGGCTTGCTTGATCTCACAGCCATGCTGTTGGAAAGCCTCGGCCAGTTTCTCTCCGTCACCTGACAGTTCAGAGTAGTCGGCGCTGTTAACAACGACATAGGCCTTGGCATCGAGAACCTTGGCAAGGGCCAGCTTCTGGTTGGCCTGAACAGTGTCAGCCAGCGTGTTGTATTTGTCAAGCACAGCCTGAGTCTTCGAATCAGCAGGCATCTGCTCGCCTGTCAGTTCGTTGATGATGTTCGTGCGAGCTGCCGTCTCGTTGAAGCTGGTGCCGCCTTTCTCCATGAACTTGTCGAAGGCAGCCGTTGCAGCCTCCTGATTTGTCAAGGCGGCAAAAGCCTGGTTAACATCGGCCTCGCCCTTGGCCACCAGTTCCGACTTCAGAACCTGCTTGTAGGCCTTGACGCTCATCTCCTGAGGTTCGGTGCCCGTACTGCCCGACAGTATGAAGGAGCCGGCAGCGAAGGTAAACAGCACACCCGACCCCATGTTGATGGCAAACGACCCCAGTCCACCAGCCATAGAACCGATGCCGGTGATTGTGCCGATGGTCGACTTGGGGAACATATCGCCGATGGTGGAGAACAGGTTGGCCGACCATGCCTGATGTCCGGCACCCAACAGACCGATGAGGATGGCAGGCCACCATGCACTATAGGCTCCCAGCGGCTGGGCAATAAGACCCAGAAGGGGGAAGAAGGCAAAGATAAGCATGGCACGCATGCGACCCAGGTATGGATTCATGCCTCTTGTCTCAACGAAGTACTTGGGCAGGTAGCCACCGCCAATAGACAGAATGGTAACAATGGAGTAGAGCGTGAGAATGAGCAAGATACCCATCGGTGAGTCAGAGGTATAGCCATACTGATCGGAGAAGTAGGCAGGAGCCCAGAACAGGAAGAACCACCACACACCGTCGGTCATCAGTTTGCCAACGATGAAAGCCCATGTCTGCTTGTAGGTGAAGCACTTCCAGAAAGGAATGGCCTTCTCTTCCTTCACCTCATTGCGGTTCTGTACCTCGGCGATATCATTGTCTTGCTCAATGTAGTTGAGCTCGGCCTGGTTGACGTGACTGCTCTTGTGAGGTTTCTCATAGAGCCACATCCACAAGCCCATCCAGACGAAACCCAAGGCACCGATAACAACAAATGCCATCTCCCAACCCCAGGCACGAGCCAGTAAGGGAATGGTGGCGGGGGCTGCCAGGGCACCTACCGATGCACCGCTATTGAAGATAGAGGTAGAGAACGCACGGTCTTTCTTCGGGAAGTACTCGGCGGTCACCTTGATGGCAGCGGGGAAGTTTCCGGCTTCACCAAGTGCCAGTACCATACGACAGGAGAGGAAGAGCCACACTGAGATGGTGGCAATAGCCACAGCGGCATCGCTACCGGCCTGCACCAGGCGAAGGGCTGCAATAGAGTCGTAACCTTCAATCATCATGGTCGCCCATCCGCAGCCAGCATGCAGTACAGCACCCAGCGACCATACGAATATGGCGATAAGATACCCTTTCTTGCTGCCCATCCAGTCGATGAACTTTCCTGCAAAGAGGTTTGCAATGGCATAGAAGACGGAAAAGATGGCCGTAATGTAGCCATAATGAGCATCCGTCCAGTGGAAGTCTACGGCGATGAAGTCTTTCCAGGTTAGCGACAAGACCTGACGGTCCATGTAGTTGACTGTGGTTGCCAGGAAGAGCAGCGCACAGATGACCCAACGGAAGTTGGACATTTTTGTAGTTTGTACTGGTGTCATATTCTTTTTAATTGATAATTGACAATTGATAATTGACATGAATGATTACTTGATGTCAATCACGGGGATATTGTCCTTGTCGTTGTAGTAGAGGTTCTCGCCTGCCATACCCCAGATGAAGGTGTAGTAGTAGGTGCCGGCAGCAGCGTGGATGCTCCACTCGGGCGACATGATGGCCTGCTCGTTGTGCAGCCAGACCACTCGGCTCTCGTCGGGCTGTCCCATGATGTGGGCGATGGTCTGCTCCTGAGGCAGGTTGAAGTAGTAGTAGGCCTCGATGCGGCGCCCGTGAGTGTGAGGGGGCATGGTGTTCCAGGCAGCACCGGGATTGAGCTGTGTCAGTCCGAGTTGCAGCTGGCAGGGACCTTCCTCCAGCACGTCGTTGACGATGAGCTTATAGACCGTGCGGTTGTTGCACTCCTCCAGCGAGCCGACAGGTCCCCAGACGGCGGCCTTGAGCGAACCCTTGCGCCCGTCCAGTGTGATCCACTGAGTCTTGTAGTGCTGGTGTGCGGTGGCGCTGTTCAGGTAGAACTTTGCAGGCTTCTGTGCATCCTTTGAGCGGAAGAGCACTTCCTTGTTCACGTCCTTGTCCTTGCCGATATGTCCGCGCCCGATGTAGAGCGCTTCTTTCGGCGAGAGGGCATACTCCTTGCCGTCGACAATCACCCAGCCGTCGCCCTCGCCGCAGTTCACCACGCCGAGTTCGCGGTTGTAGAGGAAATACTTCTCTTTGATGCCCGGGTCTACATCGAGTCCCAGTTCCAGGAAGTTCTCCAGTTTCAGGTCTTTGGTCACGGGCATTGCGCCGCCGAAGATGAAGCGGTCGTAGTGCGAATAAGTCAGGAGGATCTTGTCGGCCTCCATCACCTTCTCCATCACGAAACGTTCACGGAGGGTCTCTGTGTCGTAGTGCTTCACGTCCTCGGGATGGCATGCCGTCTGGAACTGCACGCTCTGCTGGGCAGAGGCGGTCAGCATACCGCCCATCAGCAATAATGTCAATACTGTTTTTTTCATGTTTTGGGGTTATTGATTGTTCTTTTCTTCTTTCACGATGCGCAGGCGGTTCCACACCAGCATGCCGATGGTAATCAGGGTGAGCACGCCCATGCCAATCCATTTGAGATATTTGACGCAGGCATAGATGACGTAGCCGAAGAGCGACGAGGCAAAGTCCATGGCTCCGGCCTGGAAGCCGTCAGGAATCTGGGCTGCCTTGTCCTGGGTCTCGGCGAAAACGGTGTTGGCGGCATTGGTGAATGCCGGTGCCATGTCGGTGACGAAATACAGACCGATGGTGACAGTCACCAAACCGATGATGAACGTCTTCACTACATTACCCTTCGTGTAGGGCAGCACCATCACGAAGACGTAGAACATGCCGGCCAGCGATGCCAGCGGCAGGAACTGGTTGCCAGCCTTCGACAGGGCGATGGCCAGAATCAGCGTCACGGGAATGAGCAGCAGCGACACCACGAGCGTGGTGGGATGACCGATGACCAGGGCGGGCGACATGCCGATATACACCTTCTTGCCCTTGAACTTACGCTTCACCACCTCCTGCGTCTTCTCGGAGATAGGCATCAGACCGTCGATGAACAGGCGGGTGATGCGGGGAATCAGTTCCATTACGGCACCCATCGTCACACCCAGGAAGAGCACCGACTTGACAATGCTCATCACGGCATCGGTAGTGCTGTCGAAGCCGGCGGCGTATGCGGCAAAGTCAACGAAATGGTCGAAATGGGCAGCGGCACCTATCAGCGCACCTACGATGACGCCCAGCACCAACGGTTCGCCCAGCACGCCGAACTTCTTCTTCAGCCCCTCGGCGTCGATGTCGAGTTTCGAGAAGCCGGGAATGCGGTCCAGCAGCCAGTTGATGGCAATGGCAAACGGCGTGAAGCTCTGGCAGAAGGGCTGCGGTATGCTGATGCCCTCCATGTTGTCGTAGTAGCCCTGGAATCGCTCGGCGGTCAGGTCGGCCATCACCAGCGTGACGATGTAGCAGCTGATGGCGGCGAAGTAGCCCCACAGCAGGCTCTGGTCCATAACGAAGTAGGCCACGGCTCCGATGAATGCGAAGTGCCAGTAGTTCCACAGGTCGATGTTTACCGTGCGCGTACATTTTGTTATCAGCAGCAGGAAGTTGATACCCAGGCAGATAGGGATGATCAGCGCACCAACGGCCGTGTTGTAGGCTACGGCGGCAGCGGCGGGCCATCCCATGTCAAACACCTTCAGGTCGAGATTAAAAATCTTCGAGATAGCATCAAGCGGTGTGTTGAAGTTAGTGGTGAGCAGGGCGGTGACGATGCCAAGTCCCACGAAACCGACGCCTACATAGAGTCCGCTCTTGAGGCTCTTGCCGAACTTCATGCCGATGCACAGGCCGATGATGGTGAAGAGAATCGGCATCATGACCGATGCTCCCAACTGGATAATGTAACTGAATACTTGTTCCATTTCTATTGTTTTATTTGTTTTAAGCGTAGATTGGGTGCAAAGTTACACAAAAAATGTGAATTACACGCTCGGCTAAGCCGCTTTTTTTCAAAAAAGAACTACGAATTATGAATTCAGTCTTGGAAATAGACGCGCTTCACCCTATTGCTGACGCTGGTGAGCACCTCGTAGGGTATCGTCTCCAGCACGTCGCTCAGCACCGTCACGGGCAGATTCTTGCCGAAAATCTCCACGCTGTCGCCTTCGTTGCAGGCGATATCGGTGACGTCTATCAGTGCCACGTCCATGCAGATGTTTCCCACATATTCGGCCTTCTGTCCGTTCACCAGACAGTAGCAGTGGCGATTGCCCAGATGCCGGTTCAGCCCGTCGGCATAGCCGATGGGTATAGCAGCAATACGGCTGTCGCGCTCCAATCGTCCCTTGCGGCTGTAGCCCACGGTCTCTTCCTTGGGTACTTGGCGTATCTGCAGGATGGTGGTTTTCAGGGTCGAGACGGTGGCCAGCACGCCGTTGGTGCGGGGGTCTACGCCATAGAGTCCGATGCCCAGTCGGCACATGTCCAGCTGTCGTTCGGGGAAATGCTCTATGCCGGCCGAGTTGTCCATGTGGCGCAGTATCTTATGGCTGAAGGCGGCCTGTATCTTCTTGCTGCCCTCGTCGAACAGACGGAACTGGGTGGCAGAGAAGTTGTCGAAGTCGTCGCTGTCGCTGCCCACGAAATGCGAGAACACCGAGCGGGGGATGATAGCCGACTGGTGCTTCAGACGGTCAATCAGGGTGTCCATGTCGTGACGCGGGTCAAAGCCCAGACGGTGCATGCCCGTGTCGAGTTTCAGGTGTACGGGCCACCCCGTGATGCCTTGCTGGCGGGCCGCCTTTATCAGGGCATCCATCAGTCGGAAGGAGTAGACCTCGGGTTCCAGGTCGTAGTCGAAGAGCGTCTTGAACGACGACATCTCGGGGTTCATCACGATGATGTTCTGTGTGATGCCCGCCTTGCGCAGTTCTACGCCCTCGTCGGCAACGGCTACTGCCAGGTAGTCCACGCGGTGGTCTTGTAAGGTCTTGGCAATCTCCACGGCACCGGCACCGTAGGCGTCGGCCTTAATCATGCACACCATCTTCGTCTCGGGCTTCAGGAACGAGCGGAAGTGGTTCAGGTTGTCCACCACCGCATTCAGGTCAACCTCAAGGATGGTCTCGTGCACCTTCTGCTCCAGCACTTCGCTGATGCGCTCAAAGCCAAAGGGCCGCGCGCCCTTCAGTAGCACCACCTCGTCGTGCAGGCTGCGCAGCAAGTCGCTCTGCAGAAACTGATCCACGTCGGGGAAGAAGTGGGAGGTGAGGGGAGTGAGGTGAGAGGTCAGCACGGCGGCCTGAGCGGATATCTCCGGGCCGATGCCGATGAAGCGGTCTACGCCTCGCTTCTGTATCAGGTCCGACACCTCGCGGTAGAGCTCTGCCGCCGACTCGCCCGTCTGGTAGATGTCGCTCAGTATCAGGGTTTTCTTGGTTTGAGGTTTGAGGTTTGAGGTTTGAGATGTATTCTCAATCCTTCGGTTCATGAAGTCCAGGGCGATGTCCAGAGAGTTGATGTCGCTGTTGTACGAGTCGTTGATGAGCGTCAGCCCGCGCTGTCCCTCCTTCACCTCCAGTCGCATGGCGATGGGCTCCAGCAGCGTCATGCGTTCCGCAATCTGCTCGGGCGAAAGACCCAGATAGAGGGCTACGGTGGCACAGGTGATGGAGTTCTCTATGGAAGCCTCGCTGGTGAAGGGTATCTCGTAGCTGCCTTCGGTCTCACCTTTATATATATAAGTGACGTGGTTGCCTTCCACCTTCACATACATGGGGGCCTTCTCGCTGTAGCGGCTCCAGCCGATGCGCTCGCCTTGATACTGCGAGCGGCGTATGCAGCGGCTCACGGTGTCGTCGTCGCTGGGGTAGATGATGACCTCCGTATCGCGAAACAGCTGCAACTTCTCCATGCACTTCTCGTCCCAGTTGCGGAAGTTCTCCTGATGGGCGCTGCCCAGCGAGGTCAGCACGCCGATGGTGGGCTGGATGATGTCGTGCAGGGCCAGCATCTCGCCTGGTTCGCTGATGCCGGCCTCGAACAGGGCCACCTTGGTCTGCTCGCTAAGCAGCCACACGCTGAGGGGCACGCCAATCTGCGAGTTGTAGCTCTTGGGCGAGCGGGTCACCTTCATCGTCGGCATCAGTATCTGATAGAGCCATTCCTTGACCCATGTCTTGCCGTTAGAGCCGGTGATGCCCACAACGGGGATGTTGAACTCGTCACGATGACGCTCGGCCAGGCGCTGCAGGGCTGCCAGCGGCGACGGCACACGCAGGAAGTTGGCATCGGGATAGGCTGTTTGCCAGTCTCCGTCTTCTTGATTGGGAACTTCGGGCAGGTTCTCCACTACAAAGTTTCTCACCCCGCGGCGATACAGCTCGTCAATATACTTATGTCCGTCATTGCGCTTGGTGCGCAGGGCAAAAAACAGGGTCTGCTCAGGGAAACACAGCGAGCGACTGTCGGTAAGCAGCCAACCTATCGTAGCATCTTTTTCTCCATAGCGGCGCGCCCCAATCAGGGTTGCCACCTTTTCTATTGTATAAATCATAGCATCCGGTTTTTTAAGTCGATGGTGCAAAGGTACGAAAAAAAAGTGAAATATCTTTGCTAAGTCAGTATTATTTAGTACCTTTGCATGCAAAATTAAAAAAACTTATACATAATCAGGTAGTATGATTCTTTTCTTCAAGACCCCACAGCAGAGTGTGATTGCCACACAGGTGGACCATCAACTCACACAGACAGAAGTACAAGAACTTTGTTGGCTTTACGGCGATGCCACGCTGCAGGACGCCCAGACATTAGAAGGATTTTTCGTCGGTCCGCGCCGCGAGATGGTGACCCCTTGGTCGACCAATGCCGTTGAGATTACGCAGAACATGGGACTCAGCGGCATTTTGCGTATAGAGGAGTATTTCCCCGTTGCCAGTAAGGATGCCGAGCACGACGAGATGCTGCAGCGCATGTATGAAGGACTGAATCAGGACATTTTTACTGTTAATATCAAGCCCGAGCCTATCAAGTATGTGGACAACCTTGAGGAATACAACGAACAGGAAGGTCTGGCCCTGAGTCCTGAGGAGATAGAGTATCTTCACGGACTGGAGAAGCAGAACGGTCGTCCGCTGACAGACTCTGAGATCTTCGGTTTTGCCCAGATCAACTCTGAGCACTGCCGTCATAAGATCTTCGGTGGTACCTTTATTATTGATGGCAAGGAGATGGAGTCGAGCCTCTTCGCCATGATTAAGAAGACCACGCAGGAGAACCCCAACAAGATTCTCTCGGCCTATAAGGATAATGTGGCTTTTGCACAGGGACCTGTCGTTGAGCAGTTCGCTCCAAAGGATCAGAGCACGAGCGACTGGTTCCAGGTAAAGGATATCGAGAGTGTCATCTCGCTGAAAGCTGAGACACATAACTTCCCCACCACCGTAGAGCCTTTCAACGGTGCAGCCACAGGTACCGGTGGTGAGATTCGCGACCGTATGGGTGGCGGTGTCGGTTCATGGCCTATCGCTGGTACTGCTGTCTATATGACGGCGTATCCGAGGTTGGCCCCCCTTTCGTCCCCCGAGGGGGACACTATAGAAGCCCCCTCGGGGGCAGTAGGGGGGGCTCGTGACTGGGAAGATATTCTGCCTGTGCGTCAGTGGCTGTATCAGTCACCACAGCAGATTCTGACAAAGGCTTCGAATGGTGCTTCGGACTTCGGTAATAAGTTCGGTCAGCCGCTGATTTGCGGTTCTGTGCTGACATTTGAGCATCAGGAAGGCAAGGAGAAGTATGCTTACGACAAGGTTATCATGCTGGCTGGCGGTGTGGGCTATGGCACCAAGCGCGACTGCTTGAAGAAGGAACCCCAAAAGGGCAACAAGGTGGTCGTTGTGGGTGGTGACAACTACCGCATCGGTTTGGGTGGCGGTTCTGTATCATCAGTTGATACTGGTCGCTATTCTAACGGCATCGAGCTGAATGCCGTTCAGCGTGCCAACCCTGAGATGCAGAAGCGTGCCTATAACCTCGTTCGTGCGCTCTGCGAGGAGGACGTAAATCCCGTTGTTTCTATCCACGACCACGGTTCTGCAGGTCACCTGAACTGTCTCTCTGAGCTTGTAGAGGAGTGTGGCGGTGAAATCGATATGACCAAGCTGCCTATCGGCGATAAGACGCTGAGCTCTAAGGAGATCATCGCCAATGAGAGTCAGGAGCGTATGGGCTTGCTCATCGACGAGAAGCATATCGAACATGTACGAAAGATTGCAGAGCGTGAGCGTGCCCCGCTGTATGTGGTTGGCGAAACCACCGGCGACGCCCACTTCTCGTTCAAACAGGGCGACGGTGTGAAGCCCTTCGACCTCGATGTGGCTCAGATGTTCGGTCACTCTCCGAAGACCATCATGCGCGACAATACCGTTGAGCGCCATTACGAAGACGTAACTTATACACAAGATAAGATTAACGAATACCTTGAGCGCGTGCTCCAACTGGAGGCTGTGGCCTGTAAGGACTGGCTCACCAACAAGGTTGACCGCTCTGTAACCGGAAAAATTGCCCGTCAGCAGTGTCAGGGCGAGATACAACTGCCCTTGAGCGACTGCGGCGTCGTGGCTCTCGACTATCGCGGCAAGAAGGGTATCGCCACCGCCTTGGGGCATGCGCCTCAGGCTGGTCTGGCTGATCCTGCTGCTGGAAGTGTACTCTCTGTAGCCGAGGCGCTGACGAATATTGTCTGGGCTCCTATGGCTGAGGGTATGGATAGCATTTCGCTCTCTGCCAACTGGATGTGGCCATGCCGTTCTCAGGAGGGTGAGGATGCCCGTCTGTATGCTGGTGTGAAGGCGCTTTCAGATTTCTGCTGCGACCTGCACATCAACGTGCCTACAGGTAAGGACTCTCTCTCGTTGAGTCAGCAGTATCCTAACGGAGAAAAAATTATCTCCCCAGGAACTGTCATCGTATCAGCCGGTGGTGAGGTTTCAGATATCAAGAAGGTGGTATCACCCGTATTGGTAAATGATAAGAACGCATCTATCTACCATATAGACTTCTCGTTCGACGAGCAGCGTCTTGGCGGTTCTGCTTTCGCCCAGAGCTTAGGTAAGGTAGGCGATGATGTGCCGACAGTGAAGAATCCTGAGTACTTTGCCGATGCCTTCATGGCTGTGCAGCAGATGATTGAGAAGGGATGGATTATGGCAGGTCATGATATCTCAGCTGGTGGTTTGATTACAACGCTGCTCGAGATGTGCTTCGCCAATACCAAGGGCGGACTGCACATCAACCTGCACGATATCTGCAAGGATGGCGATGTCGTGAAGGCGCTCTTCGCAGAGAACCCTGGTGTAGTGATAGAGGTCAGCGATGCGCACAAGCAGGAGTTCAAGGAGTTTATGGAGGAGCAGGGCATAGGCTATGCCAAGATTGGTTACCCAGTACCAGATGCTCGCACCATCGTAGTAAAGGCTGGCGACGAGGAGATGACCTTCGATATCGACGCCCTGCGCGACGTATGGTATAAGACCTCTTACCTGCTCGATTGCAAACAGAGCTTCAACGGCAAGGCCAAGGAACGCTTCGATAACTACAAGAAGCAGCCTCTCGAAATGAAGTTCCCCAAGGGCTTCACTGGCAAGCTCGCCCAGTACGGTCTCTCTGCTGATCGCCGCGAGGCTTCAGGTGTTAAGGCTGCGATTATCCGTGAGAAGGGTACCAACGGCGAGCGCGAGATGGCATATATGCTCTACCTCGCCGGCTTCGACGTAAAGGATGTGATGATGACCGACCTGATTACGGGTCGCGAGACACTCGAAGAGGTGAACCTCATCGTCTTCTGCGGAGGTTTCTCTAACTCCGACGTGCTTGGTTCAGCGAAGGGTTGGGCAGGTGCCTTCCTCTTCAACCCCAAGGCCAAGGAGGCCCTCGATAAGTTCTATGCGCGTAAGGACACCCTCTCACTGGGTATCTGCAACGGATGTCAGCTGATGGTAGAGCTTGGCCTCACTGGTGCCAAGGGCGCCAAGATGCTGCACAACGACTCACATAAGTTCGAGAGCGAGTTTATCTGCCTCGATATTCCTCAGAACAACAGCGTGATGTTCGGAAGCCTGAGCGGTTCGAAGCTGGGTCTCTGGGTAGCTCACGGAGAGGGTAAGTTCTCGCTGCCTGAGTCTGAGAGCGCATACAATGTGGTTGCCAAGTACAACTATGCCGGCTATCCCGCTAATCCTAACGGCTCAGACTATAACGTGGCAGGCATCTGTTCTGAGGACGGCCGTCATCTCTGTATGATGCCTCATCTGGAGCGTGCTTTCTTTCCCTGGCAGAACGCCTGGTATCCCGCTAACCGCAAGAACGACGAGGTGACACCTTGGATTGAGGCCTTCGTCAACGCCCGCCGTTGGGTGGAGAAGGCTATTGGCTGTTAGCCTTTAGCTATTAGCAAATGCCAAAAGCAAAGAGCCAAATGCCAAAAGCAAATATATATTGGGAATCATTCAAGACATTCTTTAAGATTGGCATATTCACCCTCGGTGGTGGATATGCCATGATACCTCTGATAGAGGAAGAGGTGGTCAACAAGAAGCAGTGGGTGTCCAAGGAAGAAATGCTCGACCTGATAGCCATTGCCCAGAGTTGCCCAGGGGTCTTCGCTGCCAATATCAGCATCTTCATTGGCTATAAGCTGCGACGGACGCCAGGGGCTGTGATTACCTGTCTGGGCACCTGCCTGCCCTCGTTCCTGATTATCCTTGCCATCGCCATTTTCTTCTATCGGTTTATGGATGTGCCGGTGGTGGCTGCTATTTTCCGGGGCATCCGCCCTGCGGTAGTGGCACTGATAGCTGTGCCTACCTTCAATCTGGCCAAGAGTGCCAAGATTTCGTGGGAGAACTGCTGGATTCCCATCGGCGGCGCCCTGCTGATATGGCTGCTGGGCGTATCACCTATTTATATTATACTGGCGGCAGGCATTGGTGGCTATGCCTACGGGAAATACATAAAACCAACGGAGTGATGGAGATAGCAGGATTATATCTGGAGTTGTTCGGGACGTTTTTCCTTATTGGCCTCTTCGGTTTCGGTGGCGGCTATGGCATGCTGTCGCTCATTCAGACCAAGGTGGTGCCCGATTGGCTTACCATCGGACAGTTTACCGATGTGGTGGCCATCAGTCAGATGACGCCAGGTCCCATAGGCATCAACTCAGCCACCTACTGCGGCTATATAGCCTGCCAGAAGGCGGGGCTGGGTGCTTTCGGCTGTGTGGCTGGTTCGGCCGTCGCCACGTTTGCGCTGGTGCTGCCGTCGCTAATCCTGATGATTATCATTTCCAAACTGTTCATCAAGTATATGGACACACCGGCGGTGCAGGCGGTCTTTGCGGGTCTGCGGCCTGCTGTGGTGGGACTGCTGGCTGCTGCCACCCTGCTGCTGTGTAATAAGGAGAACTTCTCCACACCCACTGACGACCTGTGGCAGTTTTGCATCAGCGTGGCACTCTTCGTAGCCACCTTCATTGGAACAAAGGTATACAAGGTGAACCCCATCAAGATGATTCTGATGGCGGGCTTTGCCGGACTCCTGCTGCTCTACTGAGCGGAGGCTTTCCCCTATGCGGGATTGTAGTCAAAGTTGCCTCCTACGCGGGATTGTAGCCGAAGTTGTCGAGTTCTTTCTGCGACGAGCGCCAGTCTTTGTCTACCTTGACAAAGACCTCGAGGAAGATGTGCTTGTCGAAGAATTTCTCAAGTGTCTTGCGGGCCTCGGTGGACACCTTCTTCAGGGCCACACCCTGATGACCGATGATGATGCCCTTCTGCGATTCGCGCTCCACATAGATGATGGCATTGATGTGTATCTGGCGCTCGTCCTCCTTGAAGCGCTCCACTGCCACCTCTACGCTGTAGGGTATCTCCTTGTCGTAGTACAGCAGTATCTTCTCGCGGATAATCTCGCTGACGAAGAAGCGGGCGGGCTTGTCGGTGAGTTGGTCCTTGTCGAAGAAGGCGGGACTCTCGGGCAGCAGCTCCTGAATGCGCTTCAGCAGCATGTCGGTGCCGAACTTGTTCTTGGCTGAGATGGGCAGAATCTCGGCGTTGGGCAGCAGCATGTGCCACTTCTCCACAATCTCATTGAGCGTCTTCTGATTGCTCTCGTCGATTTTGTTGATGAGCAAAATCACCGGAATCGTCATCTTCTGCACCTTCTCCAGGAAGTCCATGTTCTTCTCGGGATTCTCCACCACGTCGGTCACGTAGAGCAGCACGTCGGCATCCTGCAGGGCACTCTCTGAGAAGGCCAGCATCGACTCCTGCAGCTTGTAGTTGGGCTTCAGCACGCCTGGTGTGTCGCTGAACACAATCTGCATGTCAGGGGTGTTAACGATGCCCATGATGCGGTGGCGCGTGGTCTGGGCCTTGAAGGTGGCAATAGAAATGCGCTCGCCTACCAACTGGTTCATCAGCGTGCTTTTGCCTACGTTGGGGTTCCCGACAATATTCACAAATCCGGCCTTGTGCTTCCTGTTATTCTCCATATTGAACCTAATTTTCCTGCAAAGGTACGATATTTGTGACAAACTACCAAATAACCTCGCTGTTTTTTAGTTAATAGTTCGGCAGTTAATCTCTTAATCATAACATTAATGAAGGTAAATGTAATTTACTCTAGGAGCAAAAAAAAGGCAATTATTTTGGTTATGTCGCCAAAAATCGGCTCACCAGTAAATACCTGTGTTTACCCGTATATCATTGATAGCCTATAGAGAA
>ERZ842401.5701-NODE-5701-length-13654-cov-4.075226_pt1 | contig 13654 bp, 13 predicted proteins | sample MGYA00521270_ERZ842401 | MGnify/ENA primary metagenome ERZ842401 (study PRJEB31892, sample SAMEA3878208) | bioreactor metagenome | biome: Moose rumen | place: Sweden | collected 2011-10 | study: EMG produced TPA metagenomics assembly of the PRJEB12797 data set... | reverse complement strand
ACGCCATCCCCAACTTTGCGACATTACCAAAAATTGTCTTAAAATACTTTATACCCATTCCAAGCGTCGGTAAGTTGCGGGAAATATTTTACCTCGTAAAGGGAGATGTGTCATGAAATGGAATAATGAGTTTGTGAATTCATTTTCAGGTTATGATGGAGCAGGATGTCAAGCAGATGTCTGGCATGGATACCGGCTAATATTGGTGCTTCAGAAGTTTCGATTTTATGCGCAGTTACTGTGGGAGGCAATTTCGATTGTATTCATTTTCCTACCAGCTTCGGATTTGACGAAGACCATGGTGATGTCCGTGAATTCGGCGTGGGAAAGGTTGCCTGAAAAAGATCGAGGCGATGTGTTGTCTGCTCTATATGTACTTGATGCAAAATCTACCATAACTATGACTCTTGGAATCGATAGACATCATAAATCTCGAACCCCTAATGCGTCGTTTTACTTCTTTTGGATTTTGTCATATTGTATGGTTGTGATTCCAGCTGCGATTGTTATGGCAGTTGTAATGTTCGCAAGGTTATATTGGCATGTGCAATGATGTGCATGGATTCAGTCATGGATTTCGCGAGGGCCACCAAGGTGGGTGAGAGTCCTATCTTGATATCGGGGTGGTTGCTGGAGATATCGTCGAGGAACATTCAAAATCCATTGCGAGTCTTTGCAGTTTTGTCATTGTCGAGCACCGCCGGAGCTTTCCTCGCGGCATTTGGCTTCGTTCTATTCTTTTTCAGCAAGTGGATATTGATGTTTGTTGGGTTGTGTTGGCTCAATGGGGAAAGTCTTAATCTATGGCCGATATTCTTTTTCTGTGTGAAGGTGGGGGCGGTGTTGCCGCCTGTTGTGATAGGCTGTCACTCGATGTATATGTTCATTATGATGCTTACCACTGGAGGGGGCCTTTCGGCATTGCGCAGGATTCGCCGAATGACTTTCAGGGACATGCCCAAAGACGTAGTGGCATTGGAAATGCCTAAATAGGATTTACCAAGAGTTCAACAATAGACGAAAGGAGTTCATCATGTCGTTTTGGTCTTGCACGAAGGATGTTTTTGCAGGGCGGCGGCCTATTGGCGATATCATAGGCACGGCCACAAAGGGTTATCGGACGATCCGTGTTGCAGTCATGGGGTCCAAAGCGAGCGGAAAAACGGTGTTCCTTACCTCACTCGCCAATCACCTTCAAGACCACCGACCAACGGATTTCCCACTTGGTGGCAGAATAATTACTTGGGATAAGTATGCAATTGTCGGAGAATCATTGCATGGCATTCCACTTTTCAGATACGATGAGGCACGTGGGCTTATGTCCTGTGGCGAATGGCCTGAGAAAACGACATCCTCCTCGATCCTTGCATTACGGTTGCTTATTGAGGATAAAGACGGAAATCAAGAAAATGTGCAACTTGAGGTGGTTGATGTGCCAGGTGAGCGTATTGCCGACTTTGCCATGAAAAGGCGTTCATACAAGGATTGGAGCCTTTGGATGCAACGAGAATCAGCAACGGCTGCTTATGGTGCTTACGTTAAAACTGTGAAGAATGTTGGGCCAAATAATGAAGAAGCGATTATCAACGCATATCGTGACTTTATGACACACGAATATGAAGACTGTGCGCCTTGCATCACGCCGTCTGTCGTTAAGCTTGGGGTTGATGGAACGAAACGCGGGGGAAGAGATCCTGCGGCTTTTAGGGCGGCGATAGCTTCCGTTCCAATAGGCTTTACGGATGAAAAAGGTGAAGTCTGGGAGTTTGTTCCGTTGCCAGAGTTGTGTTTCGCAAAAAACTCACCTTGGCATGCCGTGGTAAAAAAATTCGCGCGGGGGTATGATAGATATGTCAAGCAGGTCGTGCGTCCGATTGTTGACTGGATGGAGGGCGCGGAGAAATTGTTTTATCTTGTGGATGTGTTGTCATTGCTCCAGTTGGGGGCGAGTGCTTGCGATTCTGAACGACAATATGGCGAGGCGGCAATTAGTGCGTTTTGCCCGAGAAGGGGCAATATATTCAGTCGCATGGGGAAATGGGCGGCAGGATTTCTGTGGAAACCACATATCAACACGGTCTATGTTGTGGCGACAAAGGCAGATTGTGTTTGGTCGCAGGAGAACCGAGACAATCTTGTCTTGCTGGCCGATGCGCTTTTTGGAAGGGCAATAAGATGTCTAGACAAAAAACTTGTGAAATCGGACATGCTGCCTTGTGCGGCAGTATGCAGCACCAAGGAGCGACTGGATGGGCAGCCGGGGCTACAGGGTAAGATTTACGACCCTGACAACCCCAAAGAACCTCTAGCCGTAAGAAAATGGAAGCCGTCTAATGTGCCGTCGGCCTTGCCGCGCTCTTCCGAGGAATGGGAGGAGATGATTGCCAATGGGAAGTTCAACTATCAGTTTGCATTCCCTTGGTTTGATACTGCGCAGATATGTCCGCCACGGCAATTGAATCTTGATGTCATTGCAGAGGCAATGCTTGCCAAATGAAATATGTGAAGGGGAAGTTAACATGGCATACGAGTATGACTATCGTCCCAACCGGCATACAAGGCCAGTGTCTGTGCACGAACCAGAAAAGGATGTGAAAGTAACGACCGACAAGCCGGAAGTGACTAATCCATCATTTGAAACATGCTCAGAAAATGTGGATGGGGATGTTGAAGCGAGCGAACAACCATCTGAAGGAGGCATGAATGAGCCAATCAAGTCGGATTCGGAAGGGACACCGACTGAGGTTGATGGTGTGAAGGTGTATGAGTTAGAGACGCGGCCGGGAGGTTGCGATATTAGGCGGCCAGTACCAAAGCCTAACCTGCAGGATGACGATGTCGAATATGCCAATGTGTCTACAAACAAGCTCAATCAGTTGGATGTTCCCAGTGCTCCCATTCCAGGAGAGGATGAGTCTTATGGGATGAGCGAGGGAGGCCTTTTCACGCTGATTGGATGGGGTTTTTGTGCAATTGTTGTTCTGTGGATGCTTTCGATTGCCTCGCCTTTTCTTGCTAATGCACTTACGCAGCATGGCTGGCGACTCTGGGCATCTCTTTTCATTGGGTGTGCCCCTGTCCTGTTTGTTCTTGGCTTGTTGGTATGTGCTGCACTGCGATTCCGCAAAGTGCCAAGGGTGGAGCAGTTAGATGCGGCTTCGTTCACGAACAAAGCGGAGTTGCAGCGACGTTTGGTTGCACAGTATCTTGACAAGTTCCCAGTGCCAGAGCAGTACGTAGCCAACAATGACTTTACGTGTGGTGGGGGTAATCGTACCGGAGAAGAAGTGATTCGCTGTCTGTGGCGGTTGAAAAGTGAAATGCCTGACAGTCGTGGATGGCTTGTAGAGTTTGATCGTCTTCAGCGAATGCAGGACGAACGCGCGAAGGAGATCATCGGAAAGACGTGGAAATTGGTTGCGATTAAGACGGCGGCGTCACCATGGAAGATTGTAGATATGATTGCAGTGATCTATAATTCCACGGTGATGATTACAAAGCTTGCGAAGTTGTACAATCGGCGAACCTCAAGCCAGACGGCTTTTCGACTTGTTTGCAGATGGATAATAAACATCTACATCGCAGGGGAGATGGGCGAGGTAGCACAGGGCGCGACGGAGTGGGCTAGCGCCAACGACCTCATCTCGGCGACCTACAAGCCTTTGGCTGGTTTTATTGGCAAGGTGGCCGAGGGCGGAGCCAATGCTTTCTTGGTTTATCGTCTTGGTTGTCGGGCAATGACATATTTCAGGCCATTGGTGTAGGAAATATAATTATGGAAAGTGCAAGTGAGCGAATCCACAAGATAGAGGCGCTGATGAGTAGTGGCGAAGTTGAAGATGCTTTGTTTGAGGCAGATAGCATGTTGCAATTAGAGCCTAGCAGTCGACATGCAAAGATGCTGTATGGTCTATGCCATTATGTGGCGATTGGCGATAAAACCACATTTGACAGGATATATAATGAACTTGCTCAGGAAATGATGAAGATGACGGCGCGACCTGTTCTGTGGCAGAAGTATAAGTCGAGATGGAAGGAGATGAAGCAGTGCCCACCATTGGTCGAAATAGAACAAAGGCGAGAGTCGATTGAAGAGAGATGTAGAGAGGCAGTCGCGATGTGGGATAAGTTTGAAAGGCGGTTGAGTTCTGCTGGTATAAAAATGAACTGATTTAGAAATTGTTATGATGGTGTCATGAAAATACAATGTCTACCAAGAACTTGGTTTGAGGAAATCAAGGGGACGGCGCGGGAACTAGAAGTGCTGGCCCACAACAAGGTAGTGTCCATCCAGTCGCGTAGCGGCTGGGATTCTGAACCGCCATTTTCGGAGGAGGGTCTGAAGTCGCCGAATCTGTTGTGTCTCACATTTGACGATGTGACGGACTATTCCGACCTCTACGACGGCGAGAAGGTGGCGAAGTTTCGGCCGGTCATGGCGCAGAAAATCTTGAAGCATGTCGGGCATGGCTCGTGGCCCGTGCTGATCCATTGCACGGAGGGAGTTTCGCGCAGTGGTGCTGTTGCTAGCATTCTCGACCACTACTGGAACTTCGTGTGGGACAAGAGTCCGGAAGACCACGAATATTTCAAGCGTGTGAACCCGAAAATCGACCCCAACCCCGTCGTTGAGGAAATTTTCACTGAGTACATCGAGACGGGATACATTGACGAAATGCAATGAGTTGGAAGATCGAGCAGGTAGAACTATTTGTGCCGAAAGGAATGGCACATCCTAAAGAAACGCCGCCTCCTATCGCGGAGTATGAAGCGTCGCCGCTGGAAGTGCAAGTGCAGCCTTGGCTGACAAAAGAGTGCCTTTTCGGGGAGATAGAGTTCTACGACACGGTTTGCCCGGAACGGAAGAGCGATGGTTTGCATCTGATAGCGCAGGAAATGGAGGCGTCGGACTTTGTCCCGAAGAACACGACGGAACAGATAATTCGCTTTGACGATGACGAGCAGTTTGTCGTGTGGGAGGCGTCTTGCCCCGATTGGCAAATTCCAGACATTGGCAAGGCATATCGTTTCGCCGCTGACTGGATGCGGCATCATCCGAAGGATGCCGTCATTGTGGACGAGAAGTCGCGGCGGATTACGTGGCGGAGGTCGTTTCGTACAGAGTGGGTAGAGGATGACGATGCGTTGGATACGCTTTCGCAACTCTATCTGACCGATTCGATGGGGGCGGCCACAGAATGTCTCAACGCCGCGAAGCTAGCGCTTGGAGGATTTTAGAGTTACTAAATCATAAAGGAGACAGCTGCCATGAACTACAAGAGGATATTAACCATTGCGACGATTACCGGGGCAATTGCGTACAGTGCATGTGCCACGACCAACAATGTCTCGCAAAAGACGAGGAAGTTTGACAAAAAGGACATTGAGAGCTGTCGCAAGGCCGCCGAGGCGGGTGACGCCGAGGCGACGGAGGCGCTCGGTTGGGCGTACTACAAAGAAAAGGGGACGGCAGAAGAGAAGCTGGAGGCAATAAAATGGTGGTGCAAGGCGGGAGCTCGTCTTTCGAGCTTGACGAAAGCCATGCTTAGGCTCATGTATTATGGTGAGGAAGGTGCGCTTATTGACACTGCGGTTGACACAACGACTGCGACTGGCGGGTGTCCGCTGCCGGATTCACGCGACCCGATAGACTTTCGGTTCGAAGTCGCAAAAAAAGAGTATGTCGCAAGAAAAACTGGATTTTGGGGCGACGACACGACTTGGCCGCCGTTTCCTGCGTTGACGGCCGTCACAAATGCGACAGGGCTCAATCTTGACTTTTCAAGACGACTCGAAGAGTCGGTCAAGGGCAAGTTGGCGCAGTTCCCAGACGGAGAGATCCGCTGGAGCGAGGACGGAACCAACGGGCTTTCGTTTGCCGAGACGTGCGCGAAAATGAATGCGGCGCATATCGAGGTTGCAAGGGAGATGATGCGTGGCATGGAAAAGAAGCCAAGCAAAAAGCCCGATGACAAGTCCAGCGAGACTTGGATTCTCAATGACGACTTTACTTTCGGCTACCTGACTGTGCATTATGAAGGCGGAAGGGACGCGGTTTACTATGCTTTTACGACGCGACGTGAAATTAACGGAACTCCTGCCAAGACATGTGTTATTGTTGGCTTTGCGCCGACGCAGCTGATGTCCGATTCAATCTTGAGGGCTTTTCTTGGCGATGACGCGGCGAAAGCGAACTTGGACGCGATGAAGGATAAAGGCATCGTTGCGATCTTTGAATGAAACCATAGAATATCCCACGAACTCCCTCCACCGCTTCTTCAAGGTGTCGGTCGAGATGCCGTAGCGACGGGCCCCTATAAAATATGGTAGAATATGCTGCATGAGACTCATCGCGGCATTCATGGCATTTGCGCTTCTCGCCTCCCCCGCCCTCGCGACGGGGACTGGCGGCGCGCCGTTATGTACCGACATGAGTTGGATTCAGTTTGGCAATGTCATTGTTTTCGTGTTTGTTTCTGCCGCGCTTGTCTCGGTGTGTGTATATGCGCTTCGTTCTCTGTCCCACCGTCCGATACTTTTCCTTGTCATGTTTTCCGTATCGTCGCTTGTTGCCACCATCGTGGCGGACAAGACCAACGGAGTGAACAACCTTCCGCCGATGCCGATGCCGCCGAGGTCAGCGCCCATTGTCGCTACTGTCACGGAGGAAGATGTCGCGCGTGGGTGGCGCGTCGAGTGCGTGACGACAAACGAGACGCTTTCCTACGCAATGCCGTCGAACGCGGTTTACGTCAGTAATTGGCATATCCACGGGGCGCGGTCATCGTTCGGGAGGAACGTCGTTGATTTCGGCTCGGCGGGGACGCCTCGCCCCACCGGCTGGTCGTTTCCCTTGGGCACGAACGGCGCGGCGTTCTCGTCGTTCTGGTACTTCGTCGATGGGCGCATACGCCCGAAGCCGAAGGACGCGGCCCGCGAGATATGCGCCGTTGGCGTTCCGATGTCCGCCGTTCCGGGCAAAAGCCGCCTGTGGGCTATGGCAGACGGCGATAGCCGCGTCCTCACATGGGAGAACTTCTTCCTCGGCGGCGACACCAACGCACCAGTCAACGCTCAGATACGCCTGTTCGCCAACGGTGACTTCACGACATGTTCAAATGATGTCGAGACCGTCTGCCGCCGCGTCAACCCCGACGACTGGGACGGAGACGGACTTGCAAATCCAATTGATTACGCCCCTTATGTGAACAACGGCGATTGTTTCGGTACGGGCGAAGGATGGTGGCTGGCGAATTCGACTGCGGTTGTGGCTACGAACGCATGTCCGTCTGCGTATTATTTGCTCTCATTCACCGCTACGACAGACAATACTCGCATCGACATAAAGTGTGATGGGGCGAGCGACCTTGGTGATTTCATTGTCATTGCGAACAATGGGCAGAATTGCGAAGTTCCGCTTTTGAAAGGAGCGAATTATTCTTTGCTGGCGAGTGCTCCCCTTACGAATGTCGTACTTGGCGACGAAAACGCCGAATTGTTGAATAACGGGACCAGGGGGACGCCGCTGGGGGCGACAAGTCTTGGCATTTCCTATCCGCTAGTTTTTTCATTTGTCGGTAGTGGCGACATGTACACGCTTACCGTTGTTCCGACAATTCCCGGCATGGGTCTTTGTTCTCTTTCGGGCGGGTGTTGTTCGCAGGTGACGACTACAAATGGGTTCGCGTGGCTTTGCTCGACGGTTTGTACTTGCGGGGGTACTTCTCAGACACTGAATGCAAGTGCAACATGGGAGGGTTATACCAAGGAATTCTCATGTGGGGTTTCCTGTGGGTGCGGACAAGACTCGCCGACGCCAATTCCGGAGGCGGAGCCTCAGAACGGTTCCTACGCCGCATCGGTGTCAGCAAGTTTCGGCAATAATACAATCATCTTCGAGGATGCCTACGAGAACACTCAAAATGCATGGGTAGGTCGGCGTTCGACTGCGTCCGTAATGACGATACATGCAATTGGTGGTCCAAACGGCGGGACGTTGTCGGTTGGTGCGGAGAACCTCGGCAAGTTACAGAAGAATTCAGGGCCGGCATTCCCGACCGCGACAATCCAGATTCCGGCAGGTAAAATGATAACATATGAAATGAACTACGTCGGTATCGCACCAAGTGATATTCTGAACGACATAGAGGTGACGGCGACATTAACTGAAGAAGGGACGGGCAATGTATTGGCAGCTACAACAAGTGTGACCGTTGTCAAGATAGAGTTGCAAGCGGCAAATCTGCCTGTTGCGAATCCCTGTTTGCATCGACATGTGTTTGGCGTGGATGAATTGGTCTATACGCATGTATCGCCTACCGCGGCGACTATAGTGTGGCGAGATGGCGTTGACATAGACGTGTGTGCAAATGATAGGGATTTCTATTGTCCGTGGACGGGAGGGGATTTCCTACCGCTTGTAACATGCGGTGACGCCAGTTTCAATACGGTGATTACAACCGTAGAGCCCGTTGTTGTGTGCAGGGCGGCAGAATGGGATGGGGTTGTCGGAACGAATGGCGTTGCCGGGAATGTTCTGATGATGCTTCATATGTTCATAGAGCCGACCTATGTCTCCTTTGCCGGTCTGTACATGGAGGAGATCCCAGACGACACTTTGGGCGGGCATGATGGATATTTCGACGACCAGTCAAAAGGTGGTCCCTGGTCTCATACGCAAGCCGCCGGTGCAGGCGTATGGGAACCAGTGCAGGCAAATGGTTATTGGACAACCGACCATGCTGCCGTCAAGGAATATGTGCGACCATGGTCTAACGGATGGAAAGTGTGGAATATCCCAATAGGGTGGGGGTTGATAGGTTCTTTAAAGGGACGGATTCAACCAAACCCGACGGTACAGCGTTTTGAAATCACAGAAGGCGGGACTGTCACTATACAGAAACACGGGCACACGATTATCAGAGCGACAGACAACAAGGTATGGTTGGATGGTAACAGGGTAAACTGAAAGGGGGAACCGATGAAAGTAACGTTAAATTTGGCACGAGCCGGAGGGTGTGTGGCTGTTCTTGCCGTTGTGCTGATAGCAGGATGGCTTTTGATGCCAAACATGTACGAGGCGCGATGCATCGTCGAGTTAAAAGGCCTTTGCCAGAAGTTGCCTGTTTCGGCAAGCGCTTCGCCGGACAGGTCGGGTCCTGTTTGGATGCCATGCTTGATGATGCAAAGATACTTCGACGATTTCAAAAGCGACAGGAATATGACAAGTAACGTCCTCTCTCGTGTAGAAGCAGGGCTTGCACATTCGAGCATTGACGACATTGAGACTTCGCAACTTGCTTCGGCGGTGGGATTCGTACAAATAGGGGATAAACATTCCTCGCGCTTTTCAATTGTCGTTCAATCCATACATGAAACGCTTGCCGCAGATGTCGTAAATGCCAGTGCGATTGCGTTGCAGGAATATCTGGCCGTTCGGAACAAGGTGCGTTGTGACAAGGCAGTAGCGCAGATACATGAACATGTGGAGAAGCAGAGGCGCAAGGTCGGGAAACTGAAACAAGAGAACGAAAAGGAGCGTGGCAAGTCTTCTGTATCGGATGAAGGATTGGAGAAGGCGATATCGGAGGCCGAGCGCGAGCTTGTCCGTTTAATGGATGAAGAGGCGAGGATGCGAACAAGAGTGGCTGAACACAATATGGACATCGAGATAGTTTCTCTCGCAAAACCGCCATTGCACAGGTTGGGCAAGGTATGGCCTTGGCGAAGATTGTCAAAGACGGAGTGACCACATGATCGGCGGGAAGTTTCGGGGGTGGTATCGCCGTTCTGCGCCTCTGCGCGAGTTTGGGTTCTCGCGTGTGAAGAGGGGTGAGGGGGGGCAAAGGGTCAAAGCTTATTGATACAGCTGCATTGATACACTAACGAGGGGCGATGGTGCGCCTCCTTGAATTCTACACGATCTGCATGTTTTGCACGGCTTCTTCTCCACATCTCCACCTGCACGGCTCACCATCTTTTCGTGTAATCCAGACAATGCGGCAAAGTTTGGCGGGACGCGCTCCTCCTGTTTCTCCTGTTCTTTGTGGCTAACTGCCGGTCCGCGGATTTGCACCCCGCATAGCGCCCGCTTCGCAGCTCCTCCCTCCGGTCGTCGGGGGATACGCGGATGGCGGGGATTTATGGTAAAATACCCGCGACAGTGTGATACGACAATATCCCTATGTACGAACGGTCTAAGAAGAAACTTCTCCTCCTGACTCCGCCGCTGCTGCAGCCGAATACGCCGTATCCGGCGACGATGCACCTGGCGGGGTTCCTCAAGTCGCGCGGATTCGACGTCGCCCAGCGCGACCTCTCGATAAAGGTCGTACGCGACGTGCTCCTCGAATACGGCGACGAGACGACGGGCGAACTTCTCGAGTTCCTCGGCGGCCCCGCGCCTGTCGAGGCGAAGCGCGGGGCGAGCGAGGCCATAGAGGATCTCGCGCTTTCGATACGCGACCAGATCGACCCCGACTTCGGCTTTTCGCGCTACGCCGAGCACCTGTGCCGCGCCGTCGCCGACTTCGGCGAGCTTGAGCGGCTGATACGACGCCGCGGGGTGATTGACAAACCCCTCGAACGCCGACTCAAGGCCGCGATGGAAGAGGTGAAGCCGTCGGTCGTAGGCGTGACATGCCCGTTCCCGGGGACTCTCGTCGCGGCGTTCAAGATCGCGCGCTACATAAAGCGCCGCTATCCCGGCGTCCGGCTCGTGCTTGGCGGCGGCTATGTCTCGACGGAACTTCGCGAGATGGCGGACCGTCGCCCGTACAGGTACTTCGACGATTTCCAGCTCGACGAGGGATATGCGCCTTTTGCGAGGCTGCTCGGCGACCGCGGGGCGAGCGCGGCGGATGTGCCGCCGTTCGTGAAGCCCGACTACGAGGGCATAGACTGGGGCGAGTATTTCGACGTCGCGGAGACCGACAACTTCGTCACGAACCTGTGGAACTGCGGCAAGTGGGTGAAGCTCGTGATGGCCCGTGGCTGCTATTGGCGGAAGTGCGCGTTCTGCGACGTGAAGCTTCCCTACATCGGGTGCTTCAAGATGCCCAAGGCGACGGAGATCGTGGACGCGATGGAGGAGTTCTTCGGCAGCGGCGCGGCGCCGCTTCTCTCGGGCGTCCACTTCGTAGACGAGGCGATGCCTCCCGCGCTCGTCTCGTCGATGTGCGACGAAATCCTGCGGAGGAAGCTCGAAGTCGCATGGTGGGGCAACATCCGCTTCGACAACGCCTTTACGCCCGCGCTCGCGAAGAAGATGGCGAGGGCGGGGTGCATCGCGGTGACTGGCGGGCTCGAGTGCGCGAACGACAGGCTTCTCAAGCTGATGAACAAGGGCATCACGTGCGCGTCGGCGGAGAAGGTTCTCAGGGGCTTTAGGGCGGCGAAGATATTCGTCCACGCGTATCTCATGTACGATTTCCCGACGGAGACGAAGGAGGAGCAGAAGGGCGCAGAACGGTACGTCAAATCGCTCGCGAAGAAAGGGCTCATACAGTCGTGCTTCTGGCACCGCTTCGCGCTCACCGTCCACTCGCCGATTGCCCGCGAGCCGGAGAAATTTGGTATAATCGTGAAACCGCTGAAATCGAATTTCGCAAGGAACGAGCTCGAATATGTCCGCAAGAATAGATCACGAATCGCGCAGGCTTGAAATCGCATACAAGGCGATGAAGCTCTTTTCGCAGGTGGGCTACGACAACGTGACGCTCATCATGATAGCGTCTTCCGCCGGTGTCGCGCGGACGGTCCTCTACCGCTATTTCCGCTCGAAGCGCGAGGTCCTCGACGCGGCGATCCTCGCGACCACGCGGCAGATAATGCAGGAATGCAGCCGTGAGATCGCGAAGCGCGGCAAGGTGGCGGATCGCCTCTCGATGGTGTGCTTCCACGTCGCGGACGTGCTGTTCGACAAGAAGGAGTTCATGTCCGCGATCTTCGACTTCGTGCTGTCCATGGTCCGCTCGGGCGAAGACATGGGCGCGCGCATAACGCGCTTCACAGGCGGCATCAAGTCGGTTTTCGTGAAGCTCGTGACGGAAGGCGTGATGAAGGGCGAGTTCCTGCCCGAAGTGAACCCAGAGCGCACGGCCGAGGGGCTTTACGCGCTTCTCGAGTCGTGCGTCCTGAGGATCGTCCTCGGCACGGAGACGAGTTCCGCGAACGTGAAGGTCCGCGTCTCTGACATGATTCGCTCAATTTCCGTATAAATACTGATAATCTGACTAAAACCCTTAGCATTGTAAGAATCTTAATTTACCCCATTGACCTTTGCGACAGAAAAGCATATAATGTCACACTGTTACATCTCAACAGGTGATAAACACCTTATCAACAAGGAAAACATATGAAAAAGTTGTTGGCAATGACAATGGCTGCTCTCACGGCGACAGCGGCATTTGCGTCTGGTTTCGGGCTTTACGAGCCCACGGCCATCGGCACCTCCTACGGCGGTGCGCTGCTTGGCAAGGGTCTTGACGGCTCCGCCAATACAATCAACCCGGCGACATTGGACGACATCACCAACATCACGCTCCAGGTTGGCTTCGTCACCGAGCACCCGCGCGGCCGCATCAAGATTTCCAGGGACGGCAGGACCTACAAGTGTTCGCCGATGGATCCTGGCTTCTTCGTCCTGCCCCACGTGCAGCTCGTCGCGCCGGCGCTTTGGGGCTTCACGTTCGGCCTCGGCATCACGCCCGACTACGGCCTTGGCACGCGCTACTCCCACGACAGCCTGATGACCTGGAGCTCGAAGCAGACGACGATCGAGGGATTTGTCATCAACCCGAACCTCTCCTACCGCATCACCGACGACTGGTCGATCGGCGCGGGCGCGAGGCTTCTCTTCTTCGACTTCGAGCAGTATTCGTATCCGATGGCGTACCTGAGCGACGTCAATCCGCAGTACGGGTACATCCGCAACCACCTCCACGGCAATAACGGACTTTCCTCCTGCGGCTTCCAGCTCGGTACGCGCTACAAGATCCTCGACAACCTCTCCGTCGGCGCGGTCTACAAGTCCAAGATCGACACGCGCGTCAAGGGCCACTCGAACCTCCGCATGCCTGGCTACGTGCTGGGCGGCGCGGCGGCCGCGAACCTCGACATCCCGCAGTCCATCGCCGCGGGCGTGAACTGGGACATAACCGAAGACTGGCACCTCGGCGCGATGGTCTCCTGGACCGACTGGTCCGAGCTCGACCGCATCGAGTTCAAGCTTCCCCCGTCGCAGGGCGACAAGACTACGAAGCTCCGCTGGAAGGACAGCTGGCGCGTCGGCATCGCCCCGTCCTGGGACTTCGCTGAGAACTGGACGGCCGTCGTCTCCTACGTCTACGACTCGAACGTGTGCTCGTACGACCAGCAGTCCACGATGCTTCCGCCCGGCGACCGCCAGATCATCTCGGGCGGCGTTTCGTGGCGCATTACCCAGAACCTCCAGATTGACGTTACGTACGGAATCGTCATAATGGACGCGAAGAGCATGCACATGAGGGATGCCCTTGGGCGCAATTACCGCATGGAGTGCCGCCACGGCCTCTCCCACGCGGCCGGCTGCACCCTCACCTACCGCTTCTAATCTGCTGCGAGGCGGTGGCCGAAGGCTCCTCCTCGGGGAGCCCTCGGCGAATACGCCGAATCC
>ERZ842401.5699-NODE-5699-length-13656-cov-7.316962_pt1 | contig 13656 bp, 10 predicted proteins | sample MGYA00521270_ERZ842401 | MGnify/ENA primary metagenome ERZ842401 (study PRJEB31892, sample SAMEA3878208) | bioreactor metagenome | biome: Moose rumen | place: Sweden | collected 2011-10 | study: EMG produced TPA metagenomics assembly of the PRJEB12797 data set... | reverse complement strand
ATAAATTATTAAAAAAATGTAATTTAACTATTGACTTTTATTAGCAAGTTTTGTTACGAAGTAATGAAAGTGGCAATAGTATTTTTTCTTTTTTATGAATCTCAATGATGAAATAAAAAAGGCACCTTTACTACTTACGATTAGTTTGTAGTATTGGTGCTTAAATGGGATTCCAAAGGGAGAATTTCCTTGGCACACTGATATTGGTTCTACCAATATCGTAGTGTGTTACTAACTTGTTTTAAAGTTAGTTTCTATAAGGATAGATCATCATCTCTCTTTTTATGTCTTTCTTGAAACTCTTCTATATCTTCTTCAGCTTCTCTATTTATTTTTTTTAGATATTTATCATAGCCTCTTGGTAATAATCCAACATGTCTTTTAAGTGGTATTTCTTTTGTTGTATCTTTTCCTATATCATCTACTTCCCATTTAGAATATAATCCTTTATCATAAATATTTTTAATTAATTTTTCTGCATTATCTTTATCTTTATCATTACCTATATGTAGAATTTTTCTAAATAGTTTAGCTAGTGTTTCAAGTAGTTCATTTATTGTATTTATTAAACTTTTATTATGTTCTCTTAACTTATCATTTTTCTTTTGTAGATTAGCATTTTCTTTTTCAAAATTTGCTAGTGATTTACTATAGCTATTCATTTTATGAAAAGCATCTTCTAATTTTGGTTGCATATCTAATACTTTTTTAGATTCATGAATAACATCATTTATATCCTCAAATGTTTTAGTACTAATCTTAACATGATTCTTATCAAAGATTATTTCTTTTTTTGATACTAAATCTTTATCTAATTTTTCAATTGCTTCTGATAATTTTTTATCTTTTAATTCTAATTGTTTAACATTATAATTAGTTAGTTTTTTAAATTCTTTAACTGATAAATGTTCTCTATCACTACCTTTAATACCTCTATCAACTTCAAATCCTGCATTAACTAATCTTTCATAGAATTTATCTTGTAGTTGTGATAAATGAATTTTATCTTTAATATATTGCTTTTTAGATATAGTATATCTTTCTGTATTAGTTCTTTTATCATACTTTCTAACTAAAGGAACTACCGTACAATGAACATGTGGTGTAGTTTCATCATTATGCATTACCATTTGTATTATTTGTTCTGGTTTATATCCTAAATCCTTTATAACAAAGTCTTTGCAAACATTACCAAATTTTATTAAATCATCTCTATCAAGATTCTTAACATATTCTGAATTTGTCATATTAAATTCTAAATTATCAGCCACAACATTTTGAGAGTTATTTAACATTTGATTAAATGTCTTTTTTCTTTCTGATCTTTCAGTTTTCATTCTCTCATCATGTTCTTTTCTATATTCTTTAGTTATTTCATAAAACTTCTTAACATATTTCGTACTATTTAATGGAATTATTTCTATATTATTTGATGTTCTTGTAATATCTATATCTGGATTAGAATCATATGCTTTTTTCTCTCTATCATTATGAGCACCTACTTGAGCTAAATCAGGAATAGTTCTTATAGGCTCACTTCTAAATATTGCATAATTCATACTAATTTACCTTCTTGTATTTGAAATCTAATAGCATTTTCTATAACATTAGACTTATTATTTTCATCAAATTGTTCTACTGCACTCTTTCTATTATCTTCTAAGCTAGTAATATAGTAGTTTTCAGTAGTTTCTACATTTCTATGTCCTAATAAATTAGCTACATCTTTAATCTTTGTTCCATTATTTAATACTTTAGTTGCATATGTTCCTCTCAAATCATAGAATCTACATTTTTCTATTCCTAATTCACTATGAATTATTTTAAATGGATATTTAGGAACATCAGTTCCAGAAAATGATCCATCATCATTAGTAAATACTAAGTTTAATTTTTCTTCATTATCTTTGTTAATAATTATTCTTTTATCAACTACTTTTCCATTTTCATTTTTTATAGTTTCTAAATGGTAGTATTTATAATCTTTATCAAATACTCCTTTAAGATATTCTTGTCTTTCTTTAAAGTTTTTTAATGCTGTTATTAATGTATTTCCAATATAAATTTGTCTTGTTCCAGATATAGTTTTAGTCGTTCCTAAATACCATCTTCCTAAACTATCTTTAGGCTTATCATATAAGTTATTTTGAACATTAATGATTCCATTTTCTAAATCTATATCTTCCCAAGTAAGAGCAAATACTTCTCCAGTTCTCATTCCTGTATAACAAGATGTTAGGAACGATGCTACAAAAGTAGCATTGTCCTTAAATCTATTTATTATTCTATCTATTTCTTCGTTTGTATAATAATGCCTTTTATTATTAAGTTCTTCTTCTATTTTAGGTAATCTTAATGTAAGAGCTGGATTATATTTAATAAATCCATATAAATTACATGCGTCTCTAAATGAACCTTTTATTACTTTTAATATATTTTTATAATATGTCTTTGAATGATTATATTGATTAACTAAATCATTTATAAATGAATTTAAAGCAACACTTGTTATTGTTGATAATTTATATTTTCCAATATCTTTTTTTAGATACTTATTAATTATTATTTTATAAGTTTGAATAGTATTATATTTTAGATTATTCATACAATAATTTTCTAACCAATAATCAAGATAATCTGAATAAGATAAATCACATTGTTTAAATGGAATACCAGCATTTAAATATTCAGTATATGCTAATGATCCTGATTCTAATGCTTCTGCTTTAGTTCTAAAACCTGATTTGCTTAACCATTGTCTTTTATTATCTACCTTAGCTATTTCAATTCTATATTCATAGAAGTTTCCTCTTTTTCTGATATTAATTTTACTCATTTACTTCTACCTCAATTACTATCTTTTTAATATCAGATAAATTAGATAAATCTTTTCCCTCATTTTGAATTAAGAATTTTTCTAATGAACTTTTTAATACTTTTAAACTTCCTAATTTAATAGCTGGTAAATAACCTTTTCTAATTAATTCATAAATATAATTTGGACTAGAGTGTAATATAGATGATACTTCATGAACTGTATATACTAACTTATCATTCATTTGAACCACCTGTTATTTCATCTATCATCCTTTGCATTTCTGCTTGTTCTTCTAGTGTTGCTAAATCTTGTTCTATTTCTTCATCTAACCACCAAGGAACTGGTGTTTTATCTACTTTATCACTATTATATTTATATTTATTTCTATTATTATATTTATTATTATGTTTAACTGAGTAATCAATATCATCTTGATTGTTTGATTTACCTCTTGTTGACCATTTAGTCCATATGTCATCAACTAATTGAATAACCCTCCTAGTATTTTTATCATTATGATCATAAATACATTTGATTAATCCTATCCTTTCTAATTTTTTAATGTGTCTTGAAGCTGTTTCTATTGTTATATTATACATTTCAGAAAGTTTTTTATTTGTTATCCAACAATATCCTTCTTTCTTGCATAAGTAAATAATACGTTCAGCAATCAATTTTTCTTCTGGTGTTAATAATTTTGTTTCATAAATATGTTTTGGTACTACTGCATAAATTACAATATAGTTTTCCATGTTTCTAATCTCCTTTCAAATTACTGAACATCGGCCTTTGTTCAATACCATTATCTCGAATATTGATTATTTAAAACATGTCAAAAAATTCTCTATATTTATCCTAGAAAACTATTTTTATTTTTCCTAAATTATTCCTACATAAAAAAAGTAGAATTGCTTCTACTTAATAATTTTTATTTTTTTCAAAATAACACTTTTTTAGTTACTAAACTTTTTTCGCATGTAATACGATTTTTTTAGAACCACTAATTGTTGTTACTGTTAAAATTGTATCATAACTATCTACATCTACTTTATAATCATAATTACTATTAGATTTTATTTTCTTTATATAATTAACATATTCAACTCCATTTTCAAAATCTAATTTAATATAATCATCATTATTTGTTTCGTATGTAGAAAATACTTGATATCTATATTCAAAATTATCTGATACAAAAGTAATTATTTGATTTTCTTTATTTTTTTGCCAATCTTTTTCTAAAACATTACTTAATGTTCCAAACATAGATCCATCACTTTTATTATTACCATATATAACTATATTTTTATCAGTTCCATCAAGTTTATCTCTTGAATCCATAAATATCCAACCAGATAAATTATAATTCTTTTCAAAATTATGATTCTTATAATATTTATTATCTTCCCCTTTAACAACTACATAATTTATATCTGTTCCATTAATTTTTATATAACCAACAGTATCACTATTTTTTTCTTTTAATCTAGAATAATTAATATCATAATTATCTTTATTCTCAGTTACATATTTATTATTTAATTCATCATTTAATTCTTTACCATCTTTAGAATTATTAAACCAATTAAATATCTTAAATAAAGATACAACAATTAAAACTATAAATAATCCTATTAATACTTTATATACCCAGTTTTTTAATTGTCTTTTATGTTTCTTTTTAATAACTGGTTCTTCTATTTTGTTTAACTCTTTATTAATTTCTTCTCTAGTTAGAATAACATTATCTAATTTTTCAGTTTTCTCTAAAATTTCTACGTTTTCATTTTCTAAAACTTTTTCTGGTGTTTCCTTTATTTCTTCTGATAAAATCTTATCTAATTCATCTTCAACTGATAGATTGCTTTCTTTTATTTTTTTATCCTCTTCAAAAACGACATCTTCAGGTTTAATCTTAGTTTCTTTTTTCTTATCAAGTATTTCATCAATAATAAATGTTTCACTTTTATTAGTAGTTATTTTATCTTTAACAGGTTCTTTCTTATCTACTTTATTCTTACTCTTTGAAACTGTTTTTTTCTCTAATTCAGTCTTCTTTTTAGGTGTAGAAGTAGTTTTTGAAGTAGACTTCTTTGAACTTGTGCTTTTTTTAGCAGTTGGTTTCTTTGTAGTAGATTTATTAGTAGTTGTTTTAGTGTTTGCTGTAGTTGTCTTTTTAGGTGTAGCTTTACTTGTTGTTTTCTTTGTTGTTGTAGTTGTCTTTTTAGGAGCTGCTTTTTTAGTTGTTGTTGTTTTTTTAGTTGCAAATGCAGTTGTTTTCTTTGCTTGTGATGTTTTACTAGTTGTTTTCTTAGTTGTAGTCTTTTTAGTAGTATTAGTTTTTCCTGTGGATTTCTTAGTAGTGGTTTTTGGTTTACTACTTGTTTCTTTTTTAGTTGTTGTTTTCTTTTTGATTTCTTCTTTAGCCATATTATCATATCCTTACTAGTATTAATTATAACAAAAAAAGGTTTATTATAAAACCTTCTTTGTTTTTAATTTTAATTTAAATTTAACTGTAGAAATACCTAAACCAATTAATGATATTACTAATAACATAACATGTTTTAAAATATTATCTCCTGTTTTTGGATTATCTGTTGGTGTAACATCTACTGGTATATCTATTTTTTCCCATTTAGCTACTGCCGTAACATCTACTCTTGAATGGAATGTTTCATCTATTAATATATTGTTAACAAACCATCCTTTAAATTTATATCCTTCTTTTTTAGGTATTGGCAATACTCCAACATCTTCAGTTCCTTCTCTAGAAATAGGATCAATTTCATTTCCTCCATCGCTATCAAAGTATACTGTATAAGGACTTGTTTGATATACTGCATAAACTGTTATATCTTTTATCAATGATGTATCAATAGTATAATTCATACTTAAATCTTCTTCTGTATCTAAATTAGTAGTCCATCCTACAAAATAATGATATGTATCTGGATCACTTGGATTATTAAGTATTATATTACTATCTTCTACTGTATATGTTACTGGATTTCCTATTCCAGTTACAGTAGCGTCATCATTATTACTTAAATAAGTTATATTATAATCTACTGCTTTATAATGAGCAGTATATTCTTTATTTCCTGTTGTTCCTTTAACTATTGTTACTGTTTCCTCTTCTACTGTTCCATTTGATCCCGTCCATCCAGTAAATGTATATCCAGCTTTAGTTGGATTAACTAAATTAAAATCTTCTGTATCTATACTATAAGTTGTTACTGGATTAGTTACTTGACCTCCATCTAAATTATAAGAAATTATATATTCATCTTTTGTCCAAACAGCATATAAATTAAATACTGTTCCATCAACATCAGTTAAATTAAATACTTCTTGTTTATTAATATAATTTGTTCCTGTTCCATCTGCTTTACTATTCCATCCAGCAAATGTATATCCTTCTTTAGTAAATGCATTATCAGTTAATGCTTTTGAAGTTCCATAACTTATAACTTCATCAGACATTGTTCCTTCTCCGCCATTACTATTAAATCTCATAGTATATGTTATTGGAGTCCAATGTGCATAATAAGTAGGATTATATGGTGGCATTTTAGTTGTAGAACTAATCTTAGTTCCATCAGTCTTTCCTGTGAACCATCCTTCAAATATATATCCTCTTCTTGAAGTAGTAGGAAGTGTTCCTAATTCTTCATTATAATCTTTTGTTATTGTTTCAGGAACTGCATCTTCTCCTAAATTACTATCAAATATTGCTGTATGTCTATCTATTTTATAATTTGCTTTATATGTCTTATTTCCTGTGCTTCCAGTTGGAATTAATACATTTGTTGGTGTAGTTCCATTTGATCCAGTCCAACCTAAGAATGTATATCCTTCTCTAACTGGATTATTTAATGTTATATCATTTGATTCTATTGTGTATGTATCTGGATTTGTTACTCCAGTTTCTAATTCTCCACCATCTAAATCATAAGTTATTGTATATTCAATTGGAGTCCAATGAGCAGTATATTCTCTATCTCCTATACTACCTGTTTGAATAGTTACTGTCATTGTTTTTTCTGATAAATCTGTTCCAGTCCATCCTTTAAATGTATATCCTTCTTTTGTAGGATTTATTAATGTTATATCATCATCTTCTACTGTATACGTATTAGGATTTGTTACTCCAGTTTCTAGTTCTCCTCCATCTGAATTATAATTTATATTATATGTAATTATATTATGATATGTCTTCAATACCATATCTTCAGTCACTGGATCATCAAAATTCCATTCGGTAGTTGTCCCTTCTATTTCCCATACATGTAAATCATACCCTATTGAATCAAGATATACATTAGGCTTATTTATTTTTTCTCCAGCCTTTACATAATGAACAAAATCTTCTTCGCCTTCATGTTTAAATGTTACAGAATAAAATATTTGATTATCTTCATAATTTTCTAATGTGATTTTTGCATATCCATTTCCCATTTTTCCAGTGTCAGCTAATGGATCTTCTGACACATCAGTTACTGATATTGTTTTTGTTTCTGTCTCATCAGATGTAGTAACACTTACACCCGCCATGTATTTATCATATAGATTTGGATTTGCTATATAAGAAGATCCTCCTGCACCAGTGGAATTACTAACTCCATCATGTCCATAAGAACCTCCTCCACCAAAAAATCCAGCTCCACCAGGCGAACCATGTCCATTATATGCAACTAAACCTCCTAATCCGAATGCACCACATCCAGTATTATTATAACTATTACATCCAGCAGCAGTCTGTGATCCTGCCTTACCATAACCTCGTGACGCAGTTCTTGGAGTTCCATCTTGACCAATAATACCTCCTGCATTTGCACCCACAGAACCAGTTGACAAATCCTTATGTCTATAACCTCCACTACCTGCTCCTGAAACTAATAATATTTCATTAGAAATATAATATTTTCCATCTTCTGAAAGAGAACCTTTATATGGCTCTAGTTCAGATAGCAATCCAGGTTCTGTAGCAATATGTGTTGCTCCTCCACTTGCTCCTGAAATTTGATTCATTGCGGAAATATTACCCCACGTATAATTTCTTCCACCATTAAATCCCCCTGTGGGTTTTTGAAGAACTCCTGTAGAATTTCCTCCTTGACCTCCAATTCCTAAATAAAGATTTGTATTTGAAGATAGATTTATACTACCAGTTGCATATGCACCATATCCACCTCGATAAAACGCTGTGTTATATGTTGCATTTCCTCCTTGTGCTCCCCAAGTTTCTAATTTATAATTGCTACTGTTTCTTATCAAAATGCTGTCAATTCTTCCAGAATAATCAAAACACATATTCAATCTATTATATCCTGCGTAAACAGTTACATCTTCAGTTTCGTCTCTTAGATAAAATTGTTTGTCCATATTTAAATCATAAAACCACTTTGTAAAATATTTATCACCACAAGAATAAATATAAGCTGGTTCCATATATTCACCACTAACAATATTATGGTTTTCATCGTATTCAACTATATTTTCTGTTGTTCCATTTTCAAACATTCCTTCCATGCTTTTATATGTAACAGTAAATGCAAATACATTTTTAGGAATAATTAACATGACAAAAAGAAGTATTGGTAATACTTTTTTATAAGAATGTAAACTAAATTTGCTATAATTCTTAGTCATATTCCTCTTCCTACCTTTTTGTATTTTCTCTAGATTACCTTAATTATACAACTAATAAACGGGATATTTCAACTGTTTTTGAAAACAAAATCGGGGGGGTGTAAAGTGTGTAAATTATAAAAAAAGATAGTGTAAAACTATACAACTATCTTTCATAAAAACTTTTAATCATTTTTTTATTATCTTCCGACTTATTTATTATTACTTATTGTTACAATACATCTATCAGCTAACATATTTTTTAAAAAGTCATCAGATTCTCTTTTTTTAACATTTTTTATATTTAATTGTATAGCCATTTTAATATATGCACTTTTCTTTGATAAATAATAACCATTTTTATATGTCATTAATCTATCCATTAATTCTTCATCAGTTTCAGGTGGATTATCGAATTCTAATGATTTAATTATAAACTTTTCTACTTCATTTAATTTATCAAAAGATGCTTTCACCTTTTTCAAAAGATTAGTACATAACTCTATTGAATTATCATAAGCTTTTCGATCTAATGTAATAACACTAGTATTTGTTGTAGATATATATGAATAATCCGTCGCTAAATCATAAGATAAAGTATAATCTTTAACATTTTCATCAATAAATATTTTAAATTCTAAATCTTCTGTTATTTCATACTTTAAAGCTTCTTCATACATAGCATGAACTAACATATTAGTTGATAAAATATCAACTATTTCTGCAAAGTCATTTTTAAGTTCAATATAATCATATTGTTCAATAATTTTATCAGATAATGTTCCTCTATTATCTAATAATTCAGCTTGTAATTTACCATCTTCTACTTTAATCATTTTACCACCCTTACTTCTAAATACTACAAAAAAAGGTGTCAATAGTATTAAAGTGTTTAAATACTACCGACACCTCTAAATAATTCATTATAAAGATTTATTAATTTGGATTGTTTTATCATAGCTGTACCTCCATTTCTAGAGAATACCTCTTTCATTGGTTATATATATTATCACTTTTAAAAAATTTGTCAATTCCTTATTTAGGGAATGAATTAATCTTGATATTCTATATCTTGTACATCTGGTATATCTAAAGTATTAGCATAATCTTCAAATTTATTAACTGTTTCAGTTTCCATTTTATTTGTTACTCTAACATATATATTATATGTAGTCATTATAGTTGAATGTCCTAATCTTTTAGATACTGCTTTTATATCAGCACCTTGCTCTATTAATCTAGTTGCATGAGTATCTCTAAAATCATGAAATCTACAAGGTATTCCAAGTTCATAATTAATAACTTTAAATGCATGTCTTGGTGATTCAGTTCCTCTAAAATCCCCATTAGCTCTTACAAATACTAATTTAGCTTCAGGTAGATCTACTTCTATTTCTGCCTTAGCATCAACTATTTTAATTTCAGGCCTATTTGTATATTCATTCATTATTCTTTTTTCATAATGTTTTAGATAAGATTCTCCATAGTATTCTCTGTTTTCTTGTTGAAGTTTCTTATATTCTTTTAATGCCTTTACTAATGTATCTCCTATAGATATTGTTCTTTGACTTTGAGGATTTTTACAAGTACCATAACTCCATACTTCAACAGAGTGTCCTTTACTTATACAATATCTTTTAGGTAATCCATATTTATTCTTTTTAATAATATTTTTATTAACAGTTATAGTCTTTTTCTCAAAATTAATATTATCCCATGTCAATCCATATACTTCGGATACTCTCATACCTGTGTAATATGCTGTTAGAAATGAATAATAAATATAAGGAACATCTTTAAATCTATCTAATATCTTTTCAATTTCTTCCTGGGTAAATATATGTGCTGGATCTCCACATACTACTTCATATCTTGGAATATGTACTCTTTCAGCTGGATTTTCATTTATAAAATTAACTGAATAACATGCATATCTTAATGAACCTTTTACTACTTTCATAATGTTTTTTAAATACCATTTAGATAAATTCTTTTCTACAAATATTTTATTAATAAATTCTTGTAACATTTGAGAATCAATTTGCCATAGAGCATATCTTCCTAACATAGGTTTTAAATAAAGTTTAATAATATTTAAGTATGTAACAATAGTTGAATATTTTAGATTAAAATTACAATAAGTATCAATCCAGTAATCTAAATAATCTGAATAAGACATATCCTTATTCTTTCTTACTCTTCCTATCTTATAATATTCTGTGTAATCTAATGCACCTTGATTTAATGCATCTTGTCTTGTTGGAAATCCAGATTTAGTAATCCATTTCCTTGTGCCATCAACTGAAGCTGTTTCAAATCGGTATTCATATACCTTTCCACGTTTTCTTACGCTTACCATTTTTATACTCTCCTTTTCTAAATTTGGTAAACAAAAAATGCCATCGAATGATGACATTTATCTTTATAAATTGTCCACAAAACGTGTACTAAATTTCACAACACTTTTTGTCCTGTTGTCCACAATTTTAAATTTACGTGGACAAAATGTGGACAAATGGCAATTTTCGGTCAATTTTTACGTGGACAAAATCCTCGCAAACCCTTATATTTCCTACTACTTACCACAACATTGTTTGTATTTTTTCCCTGAGCCACATGGACATGGATCATTTCTACCTACTTTTGCTACTTTTTTAGGTTTCTTTTTTGATTTACCTTCTGAGTCATCTTTATTTGTACTCATTTTTTTAGCTTGTGGTTTTCTTTCGATATTTTGTCTAATTTCTGCTTTAAGTAAGAATACTGTTGTGTCTTTATCGATATTTTGAAGCATTCTATCAAACATATCAAAACCTTCCATAGTATATGCATGAAGTGGGTCTTCTTGGGCATATCCTCTTAGATAAATACCTTCTCTTAAATGAGACATTGTATTAATATGTTCCATCCAATAGTTATCAATTACTTGAAGTGAAATAGCTTTTTCAAATTCAGCAGTAATTTCTTCTGGAAGAATTGATATTTTTTCTTCATATTCTTCTACTACTTGTTTATATATTTTATCAATTAATTGTTCTTCTGATAATCTTTTTACAGATGTTTTTTTAATATCCTTTACTAATAAATTCTCATTAGCAAACTCAACTATTTCTGTTAAGTCATCGTCATTTAATTCACCATCTATTACAATGTGTGATTTAATTAAATCTTCTATATGATGTCTAAATGCATTAAGTACATCTTCATGAACAGTTTCACTATCTAGGATTTTATTTCTCTTTTGGTAAATTAATTCTCTTTGACTATTCATTACATCATCATATTCTAGAATATTTTTACGAATATCAAAGTTATTTCCTTCAACTCTTGATTGTGCAGTTGAAAGCGACTTTGTTATTACTTTACTTTGAATAGCGTTATCCCCAAATCCCATTGATTGCATCATTTGTTTGATTCTATCAGATCCAAATCTTACCATAAGATCGTCTTCCATTGAAACAAAGAATTGTGTATATCCTGGATCTCCTTGACGACCAGAACGTCCTCTTAACTGATTATCAATACGGCGAGATTCATGTCTTTCTGTACCTACTACACAAAGTCCACCTAATTGTTTTATTTCATCAGATAATTTAATATCTGTTCCACGACCTGCCATGTTTGTTGCAATTGTTACAGATTTATGTAAACCAATTTTTGAGATTATTTCTGCTTCACGAGCATGATTCTTAGCATTTAATATTTCGTGTGGTATATGAGCCTTCTTTAGGAAGTCACTTATTAATTCACTTGTTTCAATTGCAATTGTACCAATAAGTACAGGTTGCCCTGCTTCATATTTTTCTTTAACAAATTTTACTATCGCTTTATATTTAGCTGCTTTAGTTGCATATACTAAGTCTGGTGCATCTATACGAATTACTTCTTTATTAGTTGGTATTGTAATAACATACATGTTATAAATATCTCTGAACTCTTCTTCTTCTGTTTTTGCAGTACCAGTCATACCAGCTAATTTTTGATACATTCTGAAGTAGTTTTGAATTGTTATAGTAGCTAATGTCTTTGTTTCTTGATTAATAGTAACATTTTCTTTTGCCTCTATTGCTTGATGAAGTCCTTCACTATAGGCTCTTCCTTTCATCAAACGACCAGTAAATTGATCAACAATTACTATTTCTCCATCTTGTACAACATAATCTACATCTTTAGTCATTGCATAATTTGCTCTTAATGCCTGATTAATGTAATGTACTAGAGTTGCATTATCTATATCATACAAATTTTTAATATGGAATACTTTTTCTGCTTTTTCTGCTCCACTATCATTTAAGCTAACATTTCTTGTTTGTTCATCAAAGATATAGTCTTCTTCCTTTTTAAGACTTTTTACAAATCTATCTGCATCAATGTATAAATTTGCACTATTCATCTGTCCACCAGATATTATTAAAGGAGTACGTGCTTCATCTATTAATACAGAGTCAACCTCATCGATTATTGCATAATTTAGTGGTTTTTGTACTCTATCTTCTTTTCTTACAACCATGTTATCTCTTAAATAATCAAATCCTAATTCACTATTTGTTGAATACATGATATCACAGTTATATTGTTCTTTCTTTTCTGCTGGAGACATATCTCTTAAGTTAACACCAACTGTTAATCCTAAGAATCTATGAATTCCACCCATCCAGTTTGTATCACGTTCTGCTAGGTATTCATTGACAGTAATAATATGTACACCTTTTCCTGTTAAGGCATTTAAGTATGCAGGTAAAACACCAGTTAAAGTTTTTCCTTCACCAGTTTTCATTTCTGCTATATTACCAAAATGAATTGCACAAGCACCTAATAACTGAACATAGAATGGTTTTTCTCCTATTACACGGAAGCATGCTTCGCGTGCTACAGCAAATGCTTCTACTAATAAATCATCTACAGTTTCACCATCAGCAAGACGTTTTTTGAATTCTTCTGTTTTTCCTTGTAATTCTGTATCTGTTAATTTATGTGTTTCCTCATCTAAAGCTTCTATTTGATCAGCAAGCTTTTGAAATTTTTTTAATTGTTTATATTCATGATCGAATAATCTATTTAATATACTCATCTAAACATCTCCCTTAATTTATTATTTTACCAAAAAAAAAGCCTTTTTCATAGGCTTTTTTATAAAACTTTTATGATTTGTTAATTGAAAAAGTAAATTTCACTTTACTATATTACTCTGAAATTTAATCTTT
>ERZ842401.5698-NODE-5698-length-13661-cov-4.036528_pt1 | contig 13661 bp, 13 predicted proteins | sample MGYA00521270_ERZ842401 | MGnify/ENA primary metagenome ERZ842401 (study PRJEB31892, sample SAMEA3878208) | bioreactor metagenome | biome: Moose rumen | place: Sweden | collected 2011-10 | study: EMG produced TPA metagenomics assembly of the PRJEB12797 data set... | reverse complement strand
TCTGACGAAGTTTTATACAAAATTATAAAATATATGGTAGTTTCGGCCCATAATTAGGCTTTTTTTGAATGATTTTTTAGGATTAATAAGACTTGGTGACAAAATTCCATGCCCCAAAACCTGCGGACAATGTTCTACATAGGCTTCGTCCCATAACCCCTCATCGATGAAAGATTGTAACAATTTAGATCCTCCTTCCACCAATAAAGATTGAATGTTCCTCCTCTGCAACTCTTCCATCAGCTGGGGCAGAATACTCTGGTTAAAATCTACTTGAAGAGTCATAGCACCTGCTATTGTCTCATTCTTTTCAGTAACCACTAAGGTAGGTTGGCTACCATCAAAGAGATGGAGATGACGAGGTAATGTAAGATTTTTATCTATCACGATACGCAAAGGTTGTGGCCCACACCAATCTCTTACATTCAATGAAGGGTTGTCAAGCCTAGCCGTCTGCGTACCCACTATTATTGCTTGGTGCTCTGCACGACGTTTGTGAGCAATCAACTGAGTTAAAGGTGAGGAAAGTTTTACAGGTTCACCGTCATTTCTTTCAACATCCATGAAGCCATCAGCCGATTGTGCCCACTTCAGCGTGATAAAAGGTCTATGTTTTAATTGCACTGTAAAGAAAGCTTTGTTTAAATCTTGACATGCCTTTTCCAACACATCTACAACGACCTCACACCCAGCTTGTTTTAATATCTCAATGCCTTTACCAGCCACCTTACCAAATGGATCTTGGCACCCAATCACCACTTTAGGGATTCCTTTGCTAACAATCAGCTTAGCACATGGTGGTGTTTTGCCATAATGAGCACAAGGTTCAAGACTCACATATAAAGTGCTTCGACGCAACAAAGACTCATTTTTCACACTATTTATGGCATTTACCTCAGCATGGGCTTCACCACATTTCGCATGATAGCCCTCACCGATAATGCGTCCGTCACAAACCACCACAGCACCTACCATAGGATTAGGAGCTGCTCCCAACTTGCCGTTTTGGGCAAGTTGGATGCAACGCATCATATATTTTTCATCTTTTGTCATCGTCTTTTCTCAAATTATCTGTACTTTTGGCGAGAATTATGCCAAACGTCATCACAGAAATACGTCAGGCCCTGCTCCCCCTTTACGGCAAGCAAGAAGCCAATGCCCTGACCCGCATCATTTGCCAGGAGATGCTGGGACAATCACCTGTTGACTATTTCCTTGGCAAAGATATAGCTTTATCGGCAAACAAGAAAATTTTTCTGCAGTCTATCCTTTCCAGATTGAAAGAATTCGAACCTATACAATACATACAACAGCAAGCCCCTTTTTGCGGAAGAAGGTTTTATGTGACGCCCGACGTACTGATTCCTCGCCCTGAAACTGAAGAACTTGTACAACTTTTAGCAGACCAGCTATCCCCGGAATCATTGATACTCGACATAGGAACAGGAAGTGGATGCATAGCGATTTCTTTGTCATTGGCCCTGCCAAATGCTAAAGTCTTCGCTTGCGACATTTCAGAGGGAGCACTCTCAATTGCCAAATTGAATAATGAAAAATTGAAGGGCGGCGTTACATTCTTTCAGGCCGATATCCTTTCTTTCCAGCCATCTATTGAGCAAACAAGGTTTTACGACACCATCGTGAGCAATCCTCCGTATATAACAGTAAAAGAAGCAGATAAGATGGCACCCAACGTTTTACGTTATGAGCCACACAAAGCATTGTTCGTGCCAAATGATGATCCTTTGCTTTTCTATCGAAAGATAGGTCAGTTAGGGCTTACGATGTTAAAAGAAGGTGGGATGCTTGCCTTTGAAATCAACTATGCTTTCGGAAAGGAAGTAAAAGCATTATTGGAGGATTTAGGATATCAAGATGTAAAAGTCATGCAAGACATAAGTCACAACGACCGCTTCGTCTTTGCCAGATTTACAATTAGTCATTAATGAAAGTAATCAATATACTACATATTAAGTGATGAAACCATTAACACCATCAGAAGCCCTATCCAAGGCTGCCAGCTATTGTTCAAAGGGAGAGCATTGCATTGCTGACGTTTGCGAAAAACTTCATCAATGGGGATTTGAAGGAGAAGAAGTCCAACACATTGTCAGCCAATTGTGCCAACAGGGTTTTATCAACGAGCAACGCTATGCCAAAGCCTACATCAACGACAAATACCGCTTTGCCAAGTGGGGGCGCATCAAGATTGAGCAAGGCCTTCGCCAAAAGCAGATTCCCTCAGCAGTATTCAAGCCACTGATGGACGAGGTAATCGACCGAGAGGAATACATGCAGATACTGTGTGACTTACTGAATCAGAAGCGCAAGTCGTTGAAAGAAGAAGACGAGTACCAGATGCGAGCTAAGCTCACACGCTTTGCCCTACAACGAGGCTTCACTTATGAAGAAGTGTTATGCAACATAGATGATTGAAAAAAGAGGCAATCGTTTCGGGATTACCATTCTTTTATTTACTTTTGCATTGTTTTTTGAAAAATGATAGTGCTATGAAAACGTTAGAGAGACTGTTTGCTGAAAAGCTTTTAAAAATTAAAGCCATTAAATTACAGCCAGCCAACCCTTTCACTTGGGCTTCAGGCTGGAAGTCACCATTCTATTGCGACAACCGCAAGACCCTTTCATATCCTGCCTTGCGCAGTTTCGTAAAGTATGAAATCACTCGTATCATCTTAGAACACTTCCCACAAGTTGATGCAGTGGCAGGAGTTGCCACAGGTGCCATACCTCAAGGAGCATTGGTAGCTGATGCCCTGAACTTACCTTTCGTATATGTTCGCTCCAAACCAAAAGATCATGGCTTGGAAAATCTGATTGAAGGAGAATTACGCCCAGGCATGAAAGTTGTGGTAGTGGAAGACCTTATCTCAACAGGTGGCAGTAGCTTAAAAGCTGTGGAAGCTATCCGCAGAGACGGTTGCGAGGTAATTGGCATGGTGGCCAGCTATACTTACGGCTTCCCTGTAGCTGAGAAAGCTTTCAAAGAAGCGAAAGTGCCTTTGGTAACCCTCACCGACTACGATGCCGTTATTGAAACAGCCCTTAAGACTGGTTATATCGAAGAGAAAGATATCCCAACGCTGAACGAATGGCGCAAGGACCCAGCTCATTGGGGTGACGACTTAAAATAATAAATACAGTAATGGGTCATTCCCATTTTGTTAAATAAACAAACTATGAGTACTACGAGTTTTGAGAGCGATACCAAACGTATTGAGGCACCTCAGCGCAGTGTATTTGAGAAGTTGTCAAATGCAGACAACCTGGAAAAACTGAAAGAACGCATTCCTGCTGACAAGTTAGATAATATCAGCCTCGACAACGGTATGCTCACTTTCAAGACACCAATGGGTGCTGTATCAATGCAGATTAAGGACACTGAACCCTTCCATAGTGTGACCTATGGCACTGTTCAGTCACCCATCCCATTCGATATCCGTATGGAACTGATACCTAAAGGTGCTGAAGCATGTGAGATGAAACTAATTGCTGGTTTGCAACTCAACCCTTTCATGTTAGGCATGGTGCAGAAGCCTATTAAGGATGGATTGAACCGCATTGTGGAAGCTTTGGCACAGGTTCCGTACTAAGACAAATACAGAATAACAATCTTCAATTACTTATGAAACTTTGGGAAAAATCCACACAGATAGATAAAGAAATAGAACGTTTCACCGTCGGTCGGGATCGCGAAATGGATCTCTATCTGGCGCCATACGACGTAATGGGCAGTATGGCACATATCACCATGCTTGAAAGCATAGGACTTCTTACTTCTGACGAGCTAAAAGTGCTGCTCCAGGAGCTGAGAAAGATATATGAGGTAGCCATCAAGGGTGAGTTCGTGATTGAAGAAGGCATAGAAGACGTTCATTCTCAAGTAGAGCTAATGCTCACCCGCACTTTGGGAGACATAGGAAAGAAGATTCATAGCGGACGCTCTCGTAACGACCAGGTACTGGTGGACCTTAAGCTGTTTACTCGCGCTCAATTAAAGGAGGTAGCAGAACTCTCAAAGCAGTTGTTCGACACATTAATAGAACAAAGCGAACGCTATAAAGACGTACTGATGCCAGGCTACACGCACTTGCAGATAGCTATGCCCTCGTCATTCGGTCTGTGGCTGGGAGCCTATGCCGAGAGCTTGGTGGATGATATGACTTTACTTCAGGCAGCTTACCGTATGGTGAACCGCAATCCACTCGGCTCTGCAGCAGGCTATGGCTCATCATTCCCATTAAATCGCTCCATGACTACGCAACTATTGGGCTTCGACTCAATGGACTACAACGTGGTGTATGCCCAGATGGGACGTGGCAAGATGGAACGCAATGTATCATTCGCTTTGGCAAGCATCGCAGGCACCATTGCCAAGTTAGCCTTTGATGCCTGTCTGTTCAACAGTCAGAACTTTGGCTTTGTGAAATTGCCCGATGAATGTACCACAGGCTCCAGCATCATGCCCCACAAGAAGAATCCAGATGTATTCGAGTTGACACGTGCCAAGTGCAACAAACTGCAAGCATTGCCCCAACAGATCATGCTTATCAGCAATAATCTGCCAAGCGGCTATTTCCGCGACTATCAGATACTGAAGGAAGTATTCCTCCCTGCCTTCGAGGAGTTGAAAGATTGCCTGAAAATGACTACCTATATCATCAGTCGTTTAACGGTTAATACACATATCCTTGACGACCCTCGCTACCAGCCTATCTTTACAGTTGAGCGAGTTAACGAACTGGTGCTGCAGGGCGTGCCCTTCCGAGATGCCTACAAGCAAGTGGGATTAGAGTTCGAAGCAGGTAAATTCCATCATACGCAAGAGGTACACCACACCCACGAAGGCAGTATAGGCCATCTTTGCAATGCGGAAATCTGCGAGTTGATGCATCAGGAACTCGATAAATTTGGCTTTGTGAAAGTTGAGAATGCCGTTCAACAACTGCTACAGGTATAAAAAGTTGCTGATATTTTTTGCAGAATAAAAAATAGCAATTATCTTTGCAGCGCAAAACCAAGGCTGCCCGGATGGTGGAATCGGTAGACACGAGGGACTTAAAATCCCTTGGCTATTGCAGCTGTGTGGGTTCAAGTCCCACTCCGGGTACAAGACATGGTCATCAAGTTAATAGCACTGCCCCACAAACAGGGCAGTGTTTCTTTTCAAACGGCACCATCATATCCGATCGTTTACAGCTATAACACACAGGTTTGTATGCAATGATATCAGCATGCACTTCGCGCTTGACAGTAGATGGTTTGTTGAACAGCCATTGCCAAAAGCCACGACGTTCCTTATCCCTGACAGTTTCAACCACCTGTTTAGTAGGTTGCGTTTGTACCTCACGACATCGCTTGCAGTAAAAAAGTTGCAGCGCCAACGTCTCATTCACTTTAACTTCGAAACCACAATGAGGGCAGTAATATTCTACATGGTCATTATTTCCAAAAAGCTCACCCATTAAGCCTTTCTTCTTCCGCCTCTTCCGTTCCAGCTCTTCCGCTTTACGTTTACGTTCTTCTTCTCTTCTACCTTTTGTTTTACCACATTCCATGACCAATATATCCTGTTTCACTAAAACGAACAATTGTTAAGCCAAAGAAACGATCATCATTATCGCTCTCCCCATTCGGTGCAGGAATACCATTTCCCCACACTCTATAATATGTATATTTGTAGCCACTCTTTTCCCAATATTGATTGCCACTCACAATAAGAGAATCAATTCTTTCAAACAAACTATCTGGAAGCGGAGAGTTGAACTCTATATAAAAACCATCATTATAATCCCCATTAAAACCAGTGTTTCCTTTAGTGTAATCCTTCACCTTGAACTTTGGTAACCTCACGTCAGTTATTCGTTCAATTCTATCTCTATCCAGGAAATAGTTTTCCCTTGAATAATTTGCCTGCAAAAAAACAGCTGACAGGAAAACACATAGATAAATCATCAGAAACATCGGAGAGACAAGCATCGCAACTAACCTTGTCTTCTTGCCATAGAAGTTCCATCGCTTAGCAAGATAGTAGAAAACAGGCGATAGTGTAAACCAGCTTACAACAAGTGCTATCCATTTCACAAAAGTCTTCGTATATTTAGAAACATTATCATTCATCTTCATTTCCTCCTAATTCCATAAACCCACATAGCATCATTATAGTCAACATAGAGTTGCAGGCTGCCATCAGCTTGCGCTCTCAGACGGATGCCACATCTTAGGCCATCATCATCCACACAGCTATAAGAAATAGTGGTGCCCCCATATCTGTCATCCTCTTCCCCATCATAGCTGTAGATATCATACTCCTGTACTTTCCTGCTATAGATGGTTATCCTATCCTTGTCCTGGTTAATGACCACCAACATATCCGAAGCCTCCCACTTCGACCAGTCAGACCATATCCCATAGCTATTCTTTGACCTACTAGAAAAGCTATAGGTTTGGAGTTTGTAGGTCTGACCCATTAATGAGCAAGCAGACATTATTAATAGGCAGATTAGTATTAATCGCTTTGTTATCATAACAATCTATCAAACATTAAACTTAGACGCTTTCTTCTGGAGTTTTAAGAACTCCTTGCTCTTTAAATCACATCCTTCCAGCATCTTCTGGAAATCATCATCATTAATCTCATGATTGTTGAAGGCACTTACCAACTCAATGTTTTCTTCATCCTCATCTATATTAAGATAAAGGTCTTCCTTGAAGAAGTTCTTCCTCAACAGAATAAACGCCTTCAGGCATTCAGGACAATTCTTGATCAACTTCCTGCAAATAGCAATATTTGAATTGCCTATCTTATCATTTAGTTTAGCCTCAAAAAGATATAACTTGTTGTCAATACCCTTCCTATCCTCATGACTCTTGGTTGCACTGATAATCAGGTTGTTCATGTCGTAAGCTCTGTCATAGTCACCCATCTCAAACAAAGCACGAGCTTTGATGAACATCGCCTCTATACATTCTCTCCTGCTAAGAACCAAGTCTGCAAAGCCAATAGCCTCATCAAACTTATTCCCATACAAACAGAACACAGCATTCAGGAAATGAGTTGTCATACTACAATCCTTCAACAGCCTTACATCATCCGTTTCACCCATCAAGAGGTCATCATCTACCATCACATCAAACATCTTCTTTGCTAACAATGCAGCATTGCGATATTCAAATTTAGCAGTCTTTTCCAACACTTGCGACAAACATGCCATCGTACATTTATCATACTCCTTATTCTTCAAGTAGCTATAGAACAGCTTGCCCAATTCAAACTCATCATTAATCATCTTCTCGTCATTGAATGTATTGGCAAAGGCAAGCACTTCAGGATTCTGGATGATATCAGATTTATAAATTTTACCACTCATTGTCAGACCATCTAAAGAGCGCAGACGGCTAAAAGCAACGTATGCTTGCCCTGAGGCAAAGAAGCGGCGTGACAAATCCAGATGCATCCTGTCGAAAGTCATACCCTGTGACTTATGGATGGTAATGGCCCAAGCGAGTTTCAAAGGATATTGGGTAAAGGTGCCAACAACTTTGGTCTCTATTCTACGAGTTTCGCGGTTATATACTTTCTCCTTACTTTCCCAAACGGCTTTCTCCACTGCAAATATACGGCCATTTTCCAATTTCACATATATCTTGTCCTTATCTAACGAGGTTACAACTGCAATAGTGCCATTAGTACAACGCTGTTCATTCCTGCAAAACATCACCTGAGCTCCCACCTTCAGCTTTAAAACCTCTGGCACATTACTATCCTTAGCCTTAAAGTCGCCTGTTATAGTTCCTTTATATTCAAATTCCTCGGCATCTATTTCTGCGAGTTTGCTTGTATTAATATCGTCAGCAGTCTTATTGACAGCAGTCAATATAATAGAGTAATCATCTTGTACTCCATGTATGACGTGTTCATTGAGTATTGACAAGTCCTTTGATGTTGCCTTGTTTTCGCGAATGCTATTGAGAATGTTTAAGAACAATGGATCACTCTGTCTATATACTTTTCTAAACTCTATTTTTGGCAAGTTCATCCTTTTCAGCACAAAAGCCTTATAGAAAAAAGGGAGTCCTTCACCATAGTAATCCTCAAGCATCTCCTCGTCCGCAGTTCCAGTTCTAACCACAGGGGGTAATTGAAATAGGTCACCTACAAAAATCACTTGCTTGCCTGCGAATGGAAGATTTGTTCCAAAAACACTTCTCAGATAGCAGTCCATACCATCCACCATGTCGCTACGAACCATTGAAACCTCATCTATGATGATGGTATCAATAAGCTCTAATAGCAATTTTTTCTCTGGAGATGCAGAATATGACAAGTCTGGATTAATAATATCCATTGGGAAGCCAAAAAACTTATGCATAGTCTGACCACCAGCATTGATTGCAGCAACACCAGTTGGAGCCAGTATCAGGAAATTCTTCTTAATCTCCTTCTGAATATATTTAATAAAAGTAGTCTTCCCAGTTCCTGCTTTACCAGTAATAAACATAGAGGTATTGGTAAAGGCCACCATGTTGAAAGCCATCTGCCACTCGGCATTCTGAGTATCAAGTTTGAATTCTTTCTCTGCCATAAGCTCGTTTTTTGTTTCTGGGAACAAAGTTACGAGCTACTTGTGAAGTCATTCTTCACAGCAAGAAAAAAACTGAAAAGAAGCAGTCAAAGAATGTAATCTCTGGCTATCAAGTAGAACAAGAATAAAGATTATACCAACTTTTGTTTATTCAGAACTTCCCATTCTAAGGAATTATGTTTTTTATCTTTATGGCCTTTCAAATAATACCTATACCAAAGAATAACATCACAAAGTTGTAGGGCAAAACTCATTAAGAGAGAAGTTGAATTATTCACCATAGAAAAGTATTCGTTCTTCTTGATTTGACTGTTATTATCTCCTTCACTATCGGAATGACAGAAAGGAGGTATGACCCTAATCATTTCTCGCATTATCTTTTTAATTACAGGGGTGAAAATTTGTTTGTTACTTTTTACAACAACAATTTCACTACCATCTGCTTTTTTAACAGTTGCATTCATTCCAGAAAGAATACAATTAGACCATTGCAGATTTACTTTATCACCCCAATCTGGTAATAAGCCTTTAGATGACATAGATCTGAATATATATTCGAGTATATCACGAGCCTTTACGAACTTATCATTATAATCTTTTTCTCCAGTCATATCAGGATAATGAATAGGTATAAGCAACTCTTCTAAAGCTATGTATGCCATATCATCAATTCCACACTCTACTATTGCGTCAAAAACATTCTTATACATTTTATGAATTTGGAAACTTGGAGAATAGCTCGCATGAATCTTTATCCTGTGAAATAACATTTCTGTATCAACAGCTTTAGAATAGTATTTCTTCTCTTTCCAATCACTATCCCATTCAAGACGCTCGTCGTTAATGCAATCCGAGACCTCGTTTTCATCACCTCCTGTTAAAACATACCAAGGTATGATTCTATGTTTATTTTCGCTAATCTTGGCGATATCCTTTAACGCTTCACGAAGAAAAACGATAGCACTGTCTGGACTGTCTCTGTGATGTTTACACTTCGCATCAAGAATAATAGCTGACCATCTGTCAAAGTCATTATCTAAAGTAGCTTTTGCATCGTCCCAACAAGGGAAACAGACCAGCTCCAGTCCCATCTGCTCAGCCTTTAATGGATAAGTGGCAGTAACTTTAGGATCATCCTCTACCCAAAGAACTTGTATCAAATCATAATCTCGCATAAGAATAAATATTATGCTCTAAAAGAATTAGAGCGATTAAACTTAAGTTTATACTTCACTTTAAACTCTTTATCTGGTGAAGATATAATCTCTACACGTCCTTCGTATCTACGCATAATATCATCAATCTCATTGCATCCAATACCGTTATGACCATCTTGATGAAGGGCTGTAGATACGCCATATTCCAATAATGAAGAGGTGTCTCTGTCGTTTGGTATAGGATTACCATTATTTTCCACCTCAATAACAATGGCTATATCATCAGATTGCCAAGAGAATTTCAATAAATAATCCTTGCGTTCTTTGTCTGTAAAACCATGTGAAATAGCATTGGCAACAATGTTATTCATTATCTTTTCCAATGCATCCTTAGGGAAATAAAACATATAGAATGGATCACCTTTCCTTACCTTCATTTCACCAGTTTCTTCATCCTTAATGTCTGCATTGGCTATATTATGACCTTTTGCCCATGTTAACATAGGTTTAAAGTTTATCCATCCTTTTTCATTTTGGGAAATATAATCCTCTACAAATTGTTCTGGATTAATCCACTCTGGCTTTTCAAAGTTATACTCCACATCAGCAATATGTTCTATAGCAGGCATTATTTCTCTAAGATTCTTTTCAATAAACAAAAAAGCATCTTTTACTGTAGTACCCTTCACACGTGAGATTATATCTACATCAGAGATAAGTCCATTTAGCCGTTTACGATATTCATTGAGCGAATAAAACATTGCCTCTAATGAAGAAAGGGATTGTGTCAAAGCATGTTTACGCATACGAATAGACTTCCTATATCGCTCATGTTGTTGGAGTAATTCTTCTCTGGATGATTTAAGAGCGTCATCCAAAGCATCTGCCAGAAACATATTTCGTTCCGTTTTATTATGTTTTGGCACAATCACCAAATCAGGCAAATATCTGATGTAAGACCCTATAGGATCCCCATCACAAATAGAAAGAATCTGTTCCTTGATTTCTGGTAAAAGCAATAATGCTGTTAGATACCTAACATCTATATTACCTTTTGGAATAAGACAAGATGAAGTAAATCTTGCATAAGTATCTTTAGGAATATTATCAAAGAAGCCGACTCGCAATCTTTGAAAAGATTCCCCATCCGTTCCTAACATGACGCAAGGTTGATTTACACATCGGATTCTAATTCTCAACTTATCCATTGAAGGATCTGAAACCTTAAGAAGAGGCTTGTTGCATAGATTAGCATCCTTAAAGTCTGTTGATAGATCGTTTAAAGAAGCTACAGCAAGGCTCAACATCCAATCAGGAAGTGTAATTCTTTCATTCTCTTTATCATATTTTATTCTCCCATCAAGTTGCATTTTAAAAGTAGATAGCTCTTCTTTTAAGGAAGGAACTTTAGCTATTTTTGACAACTGGATGCCATTAGAAGGTCTATCAACCAAATAATAGCCAGGAAGCAAGCATGAAGCAGATAAGGTTTCAGCAGCAATGCTTTTGTGCCTATTTGTTGATAAGGATATTACTTCGACTTTATCATGTTTCGACTTTTCTATTATTAGGATTGTATGATTAGTCATTCTATCTTCAAGACCAAGTATTTGACCTTTATAATTAATAATGGATGAAACCGTTTTTTCTCTTACGATCATTTCACGGAACTCTTTACCCATTTCAAACATAGAGATGATAATCATTTTCCCTTTTGGATTTAAGGACTCATACAACGAGTGTAAATCAAAGGACTCTAAAGTGCTATAAGCCCATATAGTTTCATCATTAATGACTATATAGTCGAAGGCTACCTTATCTGGTAATTGATAAGTATAACTCTTGTGGCTATAATTCTCTTTCTTACTTGGAATTAAATCAGATTTTATACCTGCAGCAAACAAACGTATTTGACCGATAGCCCATGATTCTTCGTCATTTAGGGTGGTACCTGTAAAGCCATAAATGGTGCAACCTTTGAACAATGTGGCGATGTCACAATAACCGCTATTAGCTATAAAAGCTGTCTCACCTTTTCTCGGACTAATATTATTTTTTATCAGTCCTAAACAAACTTGGGACACTATATCCCCCTTTAAATTATATCCCCACCATTTTTCCGTAAAAGAAAACAGATATTCTATTGTAGCAGAGAAATGTTCACAAAGGAAAGACAGTTCTTCTTCCGTTAGGGCATTTGTATAATAATCGTTATAGTCCTTAGCATATTCAGACAAAGATTCAATTATAACTTTATTAGCTTGTTCGCCTGCAACTCTTATATATAGGGTAATTAGAAGTTGTCGCTCTCTGTCTGCGTGAATTGGTGCCCAACCATCTTCGCCATTTTCGTTATAATATTCCTTTGGGCAATGCTCTTTTACATAATTCAGATATTTTGTTACGAGACCCTCTACTGTGAAATTGCTGTTTTCTGTAAGCATAGTTTTTCTGTTTTTGGTTAGTGGCAGCAAAATTATTGGGCTTTTGTGAAGTCATTCTTCACACCAAAATATTTTTTATACATATTTGCTATTTCCCCTTTAATTTCTTCTCTTAGGGAATCAGGAGAGAGCACTTCAACATCATCACGGAACCAAATCAATTCAGAGACAAGTTCCTTATTAGGAATCACATTAAGAGTGATAATCCTCTCTTTCTCGTTCTCAATTTTCTGAGAATGATGAATGGGCTTTGATACCACATAAGGGAAACGATTGGAAGTAAACCTTAATCTAATATGTTCAACACATCTTCCTTTTTCTTTCGATATACCTATTATATTATTGAAATAAGTTCCGAAATTATAAATAGAATTTTCTTTAAAAGGTTGTTCTGAATTGGAGATGAGCTCAATTCTATCTAATGGGACAATTGATAAATCACCGAATTCTGGATTATATCCAAACAAGAACCATCTATTATTGTATTGCTTTAAATAATATGGGTGTATAGTCCATTGCAACACTTCTTTCCCAAATGGATGATAGTCAATAATGATGGATTGATGATTCATAACACAATTAATTAAATCTGATAAAAAGCGCAAACCTTTCAATTCGCGATTTTGTTCAAACCCAATATAGTTTCTTTTTTCTACATCCTTAGTTCCCAATCGTTCTCGAAGATTAGACAGCAAACCTTCTACCCAATCATATAGAGGTAAACCTTGAAAACGGGAAAGTGAAGTAATCAATGTTTGAAGTTGTTCCATTTCCATTTCTGTAATTGGCGTTTCCATGATAGAAAAATCACGGTTATATCGCAAATACTTTCGCTTGCCATCCTGGTAACGCTCAATTGGTGCTTCCCAACCTTCAGAACTCTCCATATAGCGGATATCATCATATATCTGTTTCTTGGATACAGACATCAAGCCAACATACTTCAACTGCTCATTGACTTCATCCATAAGGTCTTCAATATAATATTTCTTATACTTATCTCTAAAACATTTATCGAGTACCTTGTATCTTATTAAAGCTTTTCTATTGTCTGGCATAATACTTATGATATTATTTATAAAGCATTGATGTTACTGCTTCCTTAGTAATAAACATATCAAGTCCACCTTCTGCAAAACCTTCATTCATTGACTTCACAATTATATTTGGTGGCTTCACAAAGGTAATCCAAAAATAAAGATAAAGCAATTCTTTCTGCAAAGAATTAATGTGACAAGACAAAAAAGCGATAGACAAACGAAACTTTACCAATGTGCAAGGCTAGACATTAGTAATGTGTTTGGAGGCTTAAAGTAATATGAATGCAGGGCACTATTCATAGATTTGTAGGCTAATAACCATAAGGATGCAGGGCACAAACCTATGAGTTAGAGGCTCATAAAACTAAGAAAATTGCAAAAAAGTCTTCACTCTTCACAGACGTACTATAAACATCT
>ERZ842401.5697-NODE-5697-length-13664-cov-3.884782_pt1 | contig 13664 bp, 13 predicted proteins | sample MGYA00521270_ERZ842401 | MGnify/ENA primary metagenome ERZ842401 (study PRJEB31892, sample SAMEA3878208) | bioreactor metagenome | biome: Moose rumen | place: Sweden | collected 2011-10 | study: EMG produced TPA metagenomics assembly of the PRJEB12797 data set... | reverse complement strand
CGCCGACGACCAGCGCAAGAAGCGTCAGAAGGAGTATGCTCAGGCTGAGCCGGTGGATCTGCTGCTCATACCAGTCGGTGCTGAAATCCACGCCCACCACGGCGGCCAGCACGTCCTCCCCCTCCGCTTCCCGCGCTACATCCACCAAGGCTTTGGAACCAAAGCGAAATTCGCAAAAGGACAGATCATCGGGAACTTGAATCGGCCTTTCGACGCCCGTCAGCGCGGCCAGGCGGGGCCGCAGGGCTCGCACCTGCTCAAATAACAATTCGGCGTTTTTATGAGCGGTCAGGGCGGTTACAAAAAAGCGGTCGGGATGCAGCCCGATCACTTCAATCGCTTGTTTTCCGATGGAACCCGTGCTGCCCAAAATAGCAATACCACGACGCATGAAAGCACGCTCCTAACCAGGATAATTCCTGGGGAAAACCGCTCTTTGAAGGTCAAAGAGCGGTTTCCCCCAGACCCCCTTCCGAGAAACCCATAAAGGATTTCTGGCTTTTCCATTTGGCATTTGAGAGCCCCTTGGGGCCTGAGAAAATTTGGCTTCTTTAATATGTGACAAAAAACTGGAAGTGAAAAGATAAATACTGTATAATCAACTTTACTTTCCACTTTTCACGTTTTTCAGACCCCGAACGTATTCACTGCCAGATTCAAATACATATACAGGATCACCGTGGCCCAGTACACGCTGTCCAGCCGATCCATCATGCCGCCGTGGCCGGGAAAAATATTGCTGAAATCCTTGATGCCGCAGTGGCGCTTGATCAGGGAAGCGAACAAATCGCCCATCTGCCCGGCAACGCCGCATAGGACGCCCAGAATGGGGAAATGCCAGAAGGGAGGAATGGGCGTGAAAATGGACGCGATCCCCGCCGTTGCCATCGCCCAAATGACGCTGCCCGCCAAGCCGGCCACAGCCCCCTCGATGGATTTATTGGGGCTGACGGCGGGGCACAGCTTCCGCTTGCCGTACCGGCTGCCGATAAAGTAAGCCATGGTGTCCCCGAACAGGGGCACCCCAAAGGCCAGGATGGTCAAAATCAGCTGGTTGCCCCGGCCCGGAGCCTTCTGCAAGCCCAGCATGCACAGCGCCGGCAGCAGCACGCTCACCAGCGGCAGGGCAGAGATCATGATATCCTCCAGCTTGGGCTCGGAGCGGAAAATCACCATCATGGCGATCAGCATGAACGCGCCGCCAACCAAGGGCATGAGCAGCGAAATACTGCCCATGAAATGAAACAGCGGGATGGCCAGCACCAGGCACAGCCAGCAGGGCCATTGCACCGGGCGGTGTCCCGCCTGAGCCGTAGCCCCAATCATTTCATACATGGACAGGCAGATGGTGACCATATAGGGAATGGAAAACCACAGGCCCCCTGCCCAGAGGGCCGCCACCAGGATAACAACCAGGCAAACGCCCGTTACGATTCTCTGGGTCATGCTTTCCGCCCTCCAAAACGCCGATCCCGGGAAGCAAAGGTTTCCAAAGCTTTGTGATAATCCTCCAGGCTGAAATCCGGCCACAGCACGGTGGGGAATTCAAATTCCGCGTAGGCGCACTGATACAGCAGGAAATTGCTCAGCCGCATTTCCCCGCTGGTGCGGATCAAAAGATCCACGTCCGGAAGACCCTGGGTATACAGCGCGTCCGCCATGGCCGCTTCGTCGATCTCCTCGGGCTTGATTTCGCCGCGCACCGCCTTTTCAGCCAAAATGCGCGCCGCCCGGACCAATTCTGCCCGGCCCCCGTAATTGAGGGCAATGTTCAGCTTGAGGCCCGTATTCTTTCCCGTGCGCGCTTCCGCGTTATAAAGGGCCTCCCGCTGCTTTTCCGGCATGCCCTCCTTATCGCCCAGGATACGGATGCACACATTTTTTTGGTCCAATTCATCAATTTCCGAAGTGAAAAACTCCAGCAAAAGCCCCATCAGCGCTTCCACCTCGTCGGGCGAGCGGCGCCAGTTTTCCGTGGAAAAGGCATACAAAGAAAGGGCTTCAATTCCCAGATCGCTGCTTTCCCGGATGATGGCGCGCAACGTTTCCACGCCCTGCCGGTGCCCCAGCGCGATGCGGATTTTATGCTGTTTGGCCCAGCGCCCGTTGCCGTCCATAATGATGGCCACGTGCCTGGGAAGGGGGGATATGATCATGCTTCCTCTCTTTTTCGCGGCGCTCCGTCCAGGAACCGGGCGGCGATCCATACGCCCTCCCGGCAGGCGACGACGCGCAGCGTGCCCTCCTGCCGGATCTGCCCGTCCCTTTTGGGGGCCGCGGTTTCAATAATTTGGGGCTGCTCTTCGCCCGCGGGCAGGGAAGAAAGGGCCTCCCGCACCGGGCGGCCCAATACGTTATCCATCAGACCTCCATGATCTCCTTTTCCTTTTCGGAGGCGATCTTGTCCACGTCCTTGATCTGGGCGTCGGTCATTTTCTGGAGCTCATCCTCAGCCTTGCGCTGATCGTCTTCCGTGATCTGGGAATCCTTCTTCAGCTTCTTGATCTGGTCCATGGCGTCCCGGCGGGTGTTGCGCATGGCCACCTTGGCTTCCTCCGCGCCCTTGCGGACCACCTTGGTCAATTCCTTGCGGCGTTCCTCGTTCAGCTCGGGCACCACCAGGCGGATCAGTTTGCCGTCATTGGAGGGGTTCATGCCCAGGTCGCTCTTCTGGATGGCCTTTTCCACCAGAGGAATGGCCTTGGGGTCCCACAGGGAAATGGTGAGCAGCCGGGGTTCCGGGCTGTTGATATTGCCCATTTGCTTCAGCGGAGTGGCAGTGCCGTAATAGTCCACCACGATGCGGTCCAGGATCTGGGGATTGGCGCGGCCGGCCCGCAGGGAAAGCATATCCTTCTGATAAAATTCCTTGGTTTTTTCCATCTTGGCTTTCGCGCCGTCGATCACAGCATGGTACATGTTCATTCCTCCGTTCATTTCAATATCATATGGTATTCTTATTTTACTCTGTTTTCCCTGTTTAGGCAAGCATTTCCTATATTGTATTCGGCAAAACAGGAAAAATACCTTTTTTCGCGCGAAAAAGAAGGGTTTCAGTCGTCAAAAACATTCTCCGCACCGGGGGTGGGAGCTTCTGTGTACCGCCAGGTACGGCTGTCGTACCGGGACATCGATATATCCTTTTCCTGGGCGTCGAAGCTGATGATATCCAGAATTTCGCCGCCGAAGGACAGCACCACCCGCTCCCCCTCGGCGCTGAGCTTGAAGCCCACGTGGATTTCTTCTTCCGTCACGTACTCAACGCCCGACGCGAACACGACCAGATAGCCCCGGGCGGGCAGCACCCAATCCGGGAACACGAATTTATCCAGCGTCTTTTTTCCATCGGACAGGCAAAGCCCCTCCAGGTTCACATCCTCATCGCTTTCGTTGTAAAGCTCGATCCAGTCCGGGCTTTCGCCCCGGGCGTCCTTCAGGCTGTCCCCGTTGGACGCCATGAATTCATTGATGCGGATGCAGGAAAACTTTTTCCCGTCGCCTTCCGCCGCCGCACAGACGCAAACCAGGCACAGAACCGCCAGGGTCAAAAAGAATTTTTTCATCTGCAGCATCCTCCTTTTTTCCTTCATTGAAATCAGTATAACATAGATTTTGCGGCGCATGTGTAAAATTTTTTTGAAATGCGGTGCGGCGGTCAGCGCGGCATTCCGGATAACATTTTGCTCCGGAAGCCGCGAATCGGGCCGGGTATCCATTGAAAAAAGCCAAAAGCAATGCTATAATAAATAATGGGATGGATTCAGGCGGAAGAAAAGGTTGGTTTCCGCCCCATTCCACGGGGTATTTCGGCAGGAGAGGGATCTATGACTGAAAGAAGCAAGGAAAAAGAAAACATTTGGAATGTGCCCAACGTGCTCACCTTGATCCGCATGGGCCTTATTCCCGTTTATTGGATTTTGATGCTCAACGATCATTTTTACGCTGCCTTTGCCGTGTTTGCCGCCGCCAGCCTGACCGATATTGCGGATGGCTTCATCGCCAGGAAATATCATCTGATCACCAATTTCGGCAAGCTGATGGACCCCCTGGCAGACAAGCTGATGTCCATCAGCGTGATGCTTTCCATGGCCATCAAGGGCATCGCCCCCTGGGCCGTGCTGATCATTCTTTTATGCAAGGAAGCCGTGATGGTGATGGGCGGCGTGGTGCTGTACCGGAACGACGTGGTGGTGTATTCCATCTGGATCGGCAAGCTGGCCCAAACCGTGGTGGTGCTGTCCCTTCTGTCCTGCTTCTTCCATGAATGGCTCCAGGCCCAATTGGGCTTCCCGCTGCACCTTTATCTCCTATGGGCCGGCGTGGCCCTCACCCTTACCGCCCTGGCCATGTACACCATGCGCGCGCTGGCGATTTACGGGGAAGTTAGAAAAAAAGCGAAGAAACAGTAAAACAACCGATAGCATCGGCTGAACAAATAAACTGAAAACGCATAAAAAATGGCTTGCATTCTGAAAATACAGAAGGCAAGCCATTTTTTCATGATCGCTTCCGCGCGTTTTCCGGCCAACGCATTTAACCGGTGCTTTCTTAAGTTGTGATCAAACATTCGAATTATTATCCGAGATTTCTCATTCCATTTTTCAGAGCTTCCACTGCTTTTAAAAGCTCCTGTTCATGCACCCATTCCGTCAGGCATCCCATGCCGGTAACGCAGCGGGCTCCGGTTATATTGCCATATGCGGCGCATATCTCCGGTTTTGCCTTGTGATACAGTCCATACACAAATCCGGCAAGAAAAGCGTCCCCGGCGCCAGTGGAATCGATGCAGCGTATGTCTGGGCAGGCGGGAATCAGGATTTCCCTGCCGCTGGAAATCAGCATACAGCCGTCCTTGTCCAGCTTTACTACGGGCACATCCAAATACCGTCTCAGCCGGCATGCCGCTTCCTGGGGCGTGGAAGCGCCGGTCACCTTCATTGCCTCCCGAGCGTTGGGGATGTACCAGTCTGTCAGCTTCAGCACGGATTTCATCGATTCTTCACTCATATCATCCCGCCAGCCGGTATCATACACCAGAATGCTGCCTCTTTTTTTCAAATCGGGATAGATGGGCAAAAACTGCTCGTCGATCAGAACGACGTCCGCGCCCAGAGAGGATGTGTAAACGGCTTCCAAAATGGCGTCCGTGATGGGAAAGGGATCGGTGTAGCTGATAAAAGCCCGGTCCCGGGGCGTAATGACCGCACTGGTCAGGTTTACAGGAATGCTGTCTCCGTCATACAGATTCATGGGCTCCACGCCGCAAAGAACGTATTGATCCCGGGCGAAGCTTGAAAACATATCTGCACCTAAAAAGGTCTGCACCCTGGCTGGCACACCCAGCCTGCCTAAATTGATCAATGTGGCAGGATATCCGCCGCCCAATTGAAGGGAAAAACTACCGGCATAGATTTCTTCCCCCTCCAGGGGGACACGCGGCATACCGCCGTACAGCATATCCACATTGGTTTTTCCTACGCCGCACACAAAACGATCTTTTCTCATCTCAGCGCCACACTCCCGTATATACCGTGTTTTCCCTGATATACGCGTCCGTCAGCTGTATGGCTAAAGACCAAGAATTCACCAAGGGGTGCGCCATCAGGCTTTCAGCCGCGAGCATACGATCCCGTTTCAGGATGGCCTGTGCGCCGATTCTTTCATAATACTTTACCCGCCGGATGCATTCCGCCTGAGAACGATCTACCTTTCCGTAATGATGCGGAAGAACCTTACCCTTTTCCACGTCGCAGGTAACCTCCACTGTGTCCGTGTCCTCAAGGAAATCCAGCGCGCCCTGATTGGGAAGGCAGAGGATCATCTGCCCCTTCTGTCCGGATTGAATGATTTCCATAAACCGCAGGGCTACCCCCGCATAACCGCCCGAGTCCGGCGCGTAAGGATCAAAGCGCCATGCGGCTGTGCGCTTGATTCCCGTTTCCCTGGCCATATAGCGGGCTTCCCGCTCGCCATACCATTTGGAATAAACGGACAGGCATCGGTCAAAATCCTTTTCAGGGTCGAGGGAAGACAATTCCTTCATCATTTCCCGGTTGATCTCCAGGATGTCGTCCCCCCGTGTTTGCCCGCCCCGAAGGATGTTTTCCACGGCCTTCTCCCGGTAGTAATAATAATAACAGTATTCGTTCGGCACGCAGCTGATGTGGTTCAGAAGCGAAGTGTCAAAAAAATGCAGATCCGTTTCCTTTCTTGCCCGTTCGTTTGCCAGCAGCTTTGGCATAATGTTTTTTCCGTTATAAAGGATCTCGCTGAACCAGGATAAATGGTTCAGCCCATAGATTTCCCCTTGAAACGCATCGGAGGGCAGGCCGTAAAGCGCGGAAAGCTGGGCCAGCATGCTGGTAGGCGCGTCACAGATTCCATAGGTGAAATCATATCCCGCATCCCGCAGCGCCTGTGATACGATCCCCACGGGGTTGGTAAAATTAAACACGCAGGCGCCGGGCTTCGCGTACTTTTTGACCAGCTCGCAGTAGTCCGTCAAAACGGGGATGGAACGCATGGCAAAGGAAAAGCCGGCGGCCCCCGTTGTTTCCTGCCCCAAAACGCCCAGTGAAAGGGCCTCGTGCTCATCCCGGCACCGGGCTTCGTCCCCGCCCACGCGAATGGTGGTGATCACATAATCCGCGTCCCGGATCGCTACAATAGGATCCAAGGTCAGGGTGATTTGAAGCGAAGGCTCCAGCATTTCCGCCAAGTGCTTTGCCATACCGCCAAATATCCGCAGCTTTTGGGCGTCCGAGTCCATCAAAACCAATTCTTGAATATCCAGCGCGGCTGCTCGCAGCGCAATGCTTTTTGCCAGAAACATGGAGCGGACTCCGCCCCCTCCGATCACTGTCAACTTCATGTGCTTTTCCTCCGTCACGCGTCTATGCGTGTTTTATGGAACAGGGAGGAGACCGCCAAAGCAGTCTCCTCCCCCTTTGTGCCGCTGAAGCTTTTGATCAATCTCCGTAGCCAATGCTGATCAGGTTCGCGTAGAGCAGGTAAGCACCGGGCACCAGGTTCTGCAGCTGACGCTCCCATACCACGGCGCTGTAGGTATAATGTCCACCGTTTTCCATTTCCAGGTAAAGGATTCCGGGGCGCATATAGCCTTCAGGATCCTGTCCTTCAAACAGCACGGTGTAGCCCAAGGCTTCCATGGCTTCCACCTGGCCGTCATCCGCAGTGCCGGGCGTCCATTCGCAGCGCTGCTGATTCCAGCCGTCCCAGATGGAGGAGGAGGATTTTTCGCCGTCCAGTTCCAGATCGATTCCGCGGTAGAAATCGGTGGCCGCGGCAGCGGCATTCACGAACACCGTGCAGTCTTCCTTGTTGATATTGGCGGTAGCCTGCGGGAAGGGGATCGGGGCGTAGAGGAACTGGTTATCCACCCGGTAGTTCTGATAATGCATCACCAGGTTGCCGCCATTGTTGGCAAAGTCCAGCAAATTCTGGATGCAGGCGCGCAGCTCGGTGGCAATAGGGCTTTGATTGGGAAGGGCGGTTTTGCCAATTACGATGGTATCGAACTGCTTGGCCAATTCCACGCCGCTGCGGGCGATGTCTGAGGCAGTCAAGGCCTTCAGATTCGCTTCAGCCTTCGCGGGATCGCTGTACATGGCTTTGATATAATCGAATACATAGTCATCGTATCCGGATTTCAGGAAGCCGATGCGGATATCGTCATCCGGAAGCCCATATTCAATGACCGACAGGTTCTGAGCAGCCTTGCTGTAATAATGAATGGTTTCGATGTGATCGTAGTTGATGATCTGGTAGCCTTCGGAGAATACCTCGCCGTCCACCTCTGCGGTGACAACTACGCTGGTGTTCTTGTTCACGTAGCTGGCGGGCACAGTCAGGCAGATGGTGTCGGACATCAAGCCGTCGGCAGGAATCGTTACTTCCTTCGTTTCTGCCTGAATGCCGGATTCAGGATCCTCGGCGTAAGCGGACAGCTTGATATTCTCAGCAGCGTTCTGCATATTATTGCGGATCACGACCTGGATGGCTGTTTCCACATCGCTGCCGGTATACTTGATCATATTGGCCGGGTTATCCACCAGCACAGACAGCTTGGGCACGATCCTCAGTTCAGGTTCATTTGTGATCACAAAGCTTTCACCCATGATGGAGGCATTCAGCACACCCGCAATGGGAGCATGGGAATAAGGATCGGTGAGGTTGGCGGTAATGCCGAAGGCAAGGTCCTCATAAACGTTCTGCAGCTTTTCCATATCCTTCGTCGTCACGGCAGGGTCCTGAGAATCCGCCGTCAGTTCGACGCGCTGCTTTCCGTTGATCACCGCACCGAAGGGATAGTAAGGATTGGTGTATTCTTCATCGTAGGGTGCGTTGTACGGGCCGGTGTAAGCATGATAATCGTCGCCAATGGTCACTTCATAAACGAAGGTACGGCCCACAACGGAACCGTTGCTCAAACAATCCGCAACGCTCTTTTCCGCGGCGGTCATTCCTTCGGGCAGCGTGATCGCGGTGGGTACGCCGTCTATAAAAGCAGCGGTGGGAATGCCCACTTCATCCGCGGTAGCGTTCCGTGCCCAAAGCGTGACGGTTACGGTGATCGTCTGGCCGGGTACAGCGTCCTTATCATCCACGGAAATATCCACGTCCATTGCGTAGATTTCCTGAATCACCTTGGTGATGTGCTTACGCACGGTGGTAATATAGGTTTCCGCGTCCGCGCGGCAGGATACATCCTCGATCTGCTTGGCAGCTTCCAGCAGCTCGCCGGCGGCTGCGTAGGCGGCTGCCAGGTGCTCTTCGCCGCTGCGCAGATTGAAGACGTTGAATCCATCCTGATAAGCATGGATGTTTTCACACAGGGCCTTTACTGCGTCTGTTTCACCAAAGAGCTTGCTCAGATCGTCGATCGTGACGATTTCGATGCCACCCATGACCGAACCGCTGAATTCTTCCGTTATTTCAGCGTTGGGATCAGCTTTTTTGAGGATGTAGGTAGAAATGCTTTCGCCCTTCACCGGCGCGCTGATCATTTTCTGGCACTTGTGCATATTGCGTCCCAGCACGCCCCATTCGTTATAGCTCATGCCCAGCGTGGTATCGTAAGCGCCCAGATCGATCTGGATATCTGCCGCAGTGGGATCAGCGGAGGAATTGAGGCCGACACAGGTGATCTGGTCGGGATAGGTGGAAACCTGGCGGCTGCTGTAAGGCCGGGTCAGGAATTTTTTCACCTGGAAGGGCGCCAGTTCCTTGCCATCGTCGTCATAGATCACATAGTCGGGATCCGCGGCAAGATCCATGGCGTATTCATTGAGCCAGCCCACGGCGCGGTGCTGCCCGTGATCGGTATCCCCATCAAATCCTCCACCCTGGACGGGCTGGACGCCCTGCTTTCCACCGTGCAGATGCCCTCCGGCATCCCGGTAGCCACCGTCGCCATCGACGGGGCCCAGAACGCCGCCCTGCTGGCCGCACAGATCATCGCCGTGGAGGACAAAGCGCTGTCCCAAAAGCTTTTGAGTCTGCGCCAGGCCGCGGCGGAAAAAGTATTGCAGAAGGACAGGGAGATTTCTGCACTCTAACCCTTTTCAGGAAGGCCTTCAATCAAAGCTGAGAGTGAAGAGGTGAGAGTCGAGTTGAATATGGCGTTTATCAATTGGATGTAACTATATAAATCTCAGCTCTCCGCTCTCAAATCTCAACGCTCACTGACTTCATTTCACTTTTTCTCAATTTACCATTCCTATACAATTCATAAAAGGGGGCACACAGCCATGAAAAAGACCACCCAGATGTACGAAGGAAAAGCCAAGAAAGTTTTCGCCACCGAGAATCCCGATTACTGCATCGTCAGCTACAAGGACGACGCCACCGCCTTTAACGGCCTGAAGAAGGGCACCATCCTGGGCAAGGGCGTCATCAACAACCGGGTCACCAATCATCTGATGCGCCTGCTGGAAAAGAACGGCGTGCCCACTCATCTGGTGGAAGAACTGAACGACCGGGAAACGCTGGTGAAAAAGGTGTCCATCGTGCCCCTGGAAGTGATCGTGCGCAACATCGCCGCGGGCAGCCTGAGCAAGCGCCTGGGCATTCCCGAGGGCGTGAAGATGAAGCAGACCGTGCTGGAATACTGCTATAAGGACGACGATCTGGGCGATCCCATGGTGAACGATTACCACATCCTGGCCATGGGCTGGGCCACCCGGGAAGAACTGGACCTGATCGCCTCCTATTCCTTCAAGATCAACGAAGTGCTCACCGAATACCTGAAGGAAGCGGGCATTGAGCTGATCGACTTCAAACTGGAATTCGGCAAAACCAAGGAAGGCCAGATCGTGCTGGCTGACGAAATCTCCCCCGACACCTGCCGCTTCTGGGACATCGCTACCCATGAAAAGCTGGACAAAGACCGGTTCCGCCGGGACCTGGGCGGAGTAGAGGACGCCTATCAGGAAATCCTGCGCCGGCTGCTGGGGGAATGATATGAGCCAATTGCATGAGGAATGCGGCGTTTTCGGCGTGCTGGCCCCGGAGCGGTGCGACGTGGCCTCCACCGCCTATTACGCCCTCTTTGCCCTCCAGCACCGGGGCCAGGAAAGCTGTGGCATCGTGGTGAACGACGACGGCCTGTTCACCTCCCACAAGGATACCGGCCTGGTGAACGATGTGTTCACCCCCGAAGAAATGGCCAAGCTGGGCCAGGGCGATATGGCCGTTGGCCACGTGCGCTACGGCACCACGGGCAGCAGCAGCCGGTCCAATGCCCAGCCCATCGTGGTGAACCACGTGAAGGGCCCCATGGCCCTATGCCACAACGGCAATCTGGTGAATTCCTTCGAGCTTCGGGAAGAATTGGAGCTGAACGGCTCCATTTTCCACACCACCTCCGACACCGAAGTGATTTCCTATATCATCACCAAGGAACGCTTAACTGCCCCCTCCATCGAGGAGGCCCTTTGCCGCGCCATGAACCGCATCAAGGGCGCTTATTCCCTGGTGGTCATGTCCCCCAGCAAGCTGATCGCCGCCCGGGACCCCAACGGCTTCAGGCCCTTGTGCTACGGCACCCGGCCCGACGGCGGCTTCATCGTCGCCAGCGAATCCTGCGCCCTGGACGCGGTGGGGGCCACCCTGATCAGGGACGTGGACCCCGGCGAGATCCTGGTGTTTGAACGGGGCCGGGTGCGCTCCATCCGGGAGCACTGCGGCAAGGCCAAGCCCAGCCTGTGCGTGTTTGAATACATTTATTTTGCCCGGCCCGATTCCGTGATCGACGGGGCCAGCGTGCACCAAGCCCGGGTGCGGGCGGGCGCTTTCCTGGCCCTCAAGCATCCGGTGCAGGCCGACATCGTGATCGGCGTGCCGGATTCCGGCCTGGATGCCGCCATCGGCTATGCCCGGCAAAGCGGCATCCCCTACGGCGTGGGCTTCATCAAAAATCGCTACATTGCCCGCACCTTCATTTCCCCCGGCCAGAAATCCCGGGAGGACAAGGTGCGCATCAAGCTGAACCCCATCGCCTCCGTGGTGAAGGGCAAGCGGGTGGTGCTGATCGACGACAGCATCGTGCGCGGCACTACCAGCAAGCGCATCGTGGGCCTGCTGCGCGACGCCGGGGCCACCCAGGTGCATTTCCGGGTGTCCGCCCCGCCCTTCCTGAACCCCTGCTATTACGGCACAGACATTGATTCCCGGGACAATCTGATCGCCTGCCACCACACCGTTTCCGAGATCGCGGAGATCATCGGCGTGGATTCCCTGGGCTATCTGGACCTGGAGGACGTGCACTGCCTGGCGGACAACGGCGGCTGCGGCGGCTTCTGCGACGCCTGCTTCTCCGGCAAGTACGCCACCGAGGTGCCCGCCAAGCGGGCCAAATCCCGGTTTGAATACAAAAAGAGCGAAAAGCGGCCTGAGGAATGAGAGAGTTGAGAGTTAAGAGTTGAGAGTTGAGATGATAATAGCTGATTCTTTCGTATTCTGGTCATCTCAGCTATATAACTCTCAACTCTCTGCTCTCAACTCTACATGAAAGATGGGTGGATGACATCATGAAAAGTTATTCTGAATCCTACAAAGCCTCCGGCGTAGACATTACCGCGGGCTACAAGGCCGTGGAGCTGATGAAAACCCACATTGCCCGCACCCTGACGGCTGGGGCCCTGGGCGGCGTGGGCGGTTTTGGCGGCCTGTTTGAGCTGGACGTAAAGGGCATGGAGCAGCCCGTGCTGGTATCCGGCACCGACGGCGTGGGCACCAAGCTGAAGCTGGCTTTCCTGCTGGACAAACACGACACCGTGGGCATCGACTGCGTGGCCATGTGCGTCAACGACATCGTCTGCTGCGGCGCGAAGCCCCTGTTTTTCCTGGATTATATCGCCTGCGGCAAAAACGTGCCCGAAAAGATCGCCGCCATCGTGTCCGGCGTGTGCGAGGGCTGCGTGCAGTCCGCCGCCAGCCTGATCGGCGGCGAAACGGCGGAAATGCCGGGCTTCTATCCCGAGGATGAATACGATCTGGCTGGCTTCTGCGTGGGCGTGGTGGATAAAAAGAACATTCTGGACAAAACCGCGGTGAAGCCCGGCGATACCCTGATCGCCCTGCCCTCCACCGGCGTACACTCCAACGGCTTTTCTCTGGTGCGGAAGATCATTGCCGATCTGGATTTGAACATGCCCTTCGGAAACTCCACCCTGGGCGAAACCCTGCTGACCCCCACCAAAATATATGTGAAGGACCTGCTGCCCCTGATCGATAAAAAACTCATTAAATCGGCGGCTCATATCACCGGCGGCGGCTTCTTTGAAAACATCCCCCGGGCTTTGCCCGAGGGCGTCAGCGCCAGGATCGAAAAAAGCGCCGTCCGGACCCCCGAGATTTTCCGCTTCCTCCAAGAAAAGGGGAACATTCCGGAGCGCGACATGTTCAACACCTTCAACATGGGCGTTGGCATGGCCCTGACCTGCGATCCCGCAAACGCCGATGAAATCCTGTCCCTATGCCCCGGCAGCTACGTGCTGGGCCAGATCGTGGAAGGCAGCGAGGGGGTCATCCTGGCATGAGCAAGGCAAGCTGCGCCGTGCTGGTATCCGGCGGCGGCACCAATCTGCAGGCCCTCATCGACGCGGAGCGGGCAGGTAAGCTGCCCCACGTGGCATTCAAGTCCGTCATCGCCTCCCGGCCCGACGCCTATGCCCTCACTCGGGCGGAAAAGGCGGGCATTCCGGGCTATGTGGTCGCCCGGAAAGGCATGACCCAGGAAGCCTTCGAGCAGGGCATCCTGGAGCTGCTGGAAAAGCACCGCGTGCCGCTCTGCTGCTACGGGCATCTGCACGGCAAAATCCGCCTCGGCGCCTTCAACGGCCGCCGCGGCGCGACGCAGTTTCGGCTCCTGAGCGCCGACTTTGTCGGCTTCGCCCCGGTGAAGATCCTGAATTGACGGAAAAAGCCCCGTTTTTTAATGAATTTGTCATTGATTTTGCAGGGATTATCTGTTATCATATTTCAGGGTGTTTTGAACAACAAAGAAAGAGGAGAATACCGCCATGATCTTGAAGAACGTTGAGAAGAAAGAAAAGAACACCGCCCTCTTCCAGGTGGAGAGCGACGCGGCCGAGTTCGAGGCCGCGGTCAACGCCGCCTATCTGAAGAACAAGGGCAATATA
>ERZ842401.5696-NODE-5696-length-13665-cov-3.270610_pt1 | contig 13665 bp, 9 predicted proteins | sample MGYA00521270_ERZ842401 | MGnify/ENA primary metagenome ERZ842401 (study PRJEB31892, sample SAMEA3878208) | bioreactor metagenome | biome: Moose rumen | place: Sweden | collected 2011-10 | study: EMG produced TPA metagenomics assembly of the PRJEB12797 data set... | reverse complement strand
GCGAGCAGGCGCAGATCGCTATCGACGAGGCTGACGTGATCGTATTCGTCACGGACGGGCGCGCGGGCGTGACCTCGACGGACGAGGAAGTGGCGCGGATGCTCCGCACGGCGAAAAAGCCCGTGGTGCTCGCGGTCAACAAAATCGACAGCCCGAAGCAGGAAGCCGATGTTTATGAATTTTACAATCTCGGTTTGGGAGATCCGATTGGAATTGCCGCGGCAAATGCTTTGAATTTCGGCGATTTTTTAGATGAAATCGTTAAAAATTTCCCAGATGCTTCCGCAGATGAAGAAGATCCTGACGAGATTAAAATCGCTGTGATTGGTCGTCCGAATGTTGGAAAATCGTCGCTGGTGAATAAAATTCTCGGCGAGGAACGAGTTATCGTGTCCGATGTGCCTGGAACAACTCGAGACGCAATAGATACTCACTTCACTCAGGACGAGACGAAATTCACTTTGATCGATACTGCTGGAATGCGTCGAAAAGCAAAGATAGATGAACCGATCGAACATTACAGCGTTATGCGAGCACTTCGAGCAGTTGACCGTTCCGATGTGGTTTTGATGTTGATCGAAGCTCCCGTCGGCATTACGGAGCAGGATGCAAAAATCGCCGGCTACGCGCATGACTCCGGCAAGGGCTGCGTGCTTGTCGTCAACAAGTGGGATATATTTCCGGAAAAACACGATCGCTCGACGAATCGCTTCACGGACGATCTCCGAGAGAAGCTCGGATTTTTGCAATACGCGCCGGTTTTGTATATTTCCGCGTTGACGGGGCAGAGAGTAAATCGCGTGACGGAATTGGTAAAATTCGTGGCAGATCAAAATGCAATGCGCATTCAGACGAGCGTGTTGAATGAATTGTTGAGAGACGCGGTCGCGGTCAATCCTCCGCCGTCGAAGAAGGGCAAGCAACTCAAAATCTTCTTCATGACGCAAGCCGACATTTGCCCGCCGCGCTTTGTGTTGTTCGTCAACGAGCCGGAGCTGTTTCACTTCTCGTATCTTCGCTTCATCGAAAACCGATTGCGCGAAACGTTCGGCTTTGAAGGCGCGCCGCTGAAATTTACGGTTCGCAAGCGCGGAGCGGACGAGGACGTTTGACTTAAACGCGCGGCGAATGATATAATGCAACCGGTTTCAACAAATCGAAAGGAGAATTCTAATTGGATAATAAAGAACTGTTCGCGAAAATTTCGGACGTGCTCGAAAAGGTCGGCGTGAAAGCCGCGCTGAAAAATCCGGAAGTCATCGAGACGATTTACAATGTCATGACCAAATACGGCATGAAAGTCGACAAGGGCATCTTCTCAATCGTGATGTTCGGCATTGCAAACAGCGAAAAGCTCGACATCGGCGCATTGATGAACCTCGGCTCCGGACTTATGGGAGCAACCGCTCCTCAACCGCAGGCGACTCAACAGCCGCAATCGAATGCCGCCAACGCCGCAAACATGCTCGGAGCCCTCGGCGCGCTCGGAGCAATGGCGGGCGCGATGGGCGGAGCTCAACAACAGCCGCAACAACAGCAGGCGACTCAACAACAGGCTCAACAGCCGAATCCGCTCGATGCGATCAACGCAATCGCCGGCATTGCAAACGCGCTCGGCGGGGCGGCAAAAAAATGATCTTCAATCAAACCGCGCTCAATCGTCCGACGAAGTGTCGGGCGTTTTTTTTATTGTCGACAGCGCGCGCCGCGCGTGATACAATCAATCGCAAAAAGGAAGTGGTTTTTTAATGCAGGAACTCGAATTGAAATACGGTTGCAATCCGAATCAAAAGCCCGCGCGAGTCTTCGCCGATCGGTTGCCGTTTGAAGTGCTCAACGGACGCCCGGGCTATATCAATCTGCTCGACGCGCTCAATTCTTGGCAACTCGTTCGCGAATTAAAAAAAGCGACCGGTCTGCCTGCCGCCGCGTCTTTCAAACATGTCAGCCCGGCGGGAGCCGCCGTCGGACTTCCGCTCGACGACATTCTCAATCGAATCTACTTCGTCGAAGGCATTGAACTCTCGCCGATTGCCGCCGCGTACGTCCGCGCGCGCGGTGCCGATCGCATGTCCTCTTACGGCGATTTCGCCGCGCTTTCGGACGAATGCGATGCCGCGACCGCCCTGTATCTCAAACGAGAAGTTTCCGACGGCATCATCGCGCCTTCTTACTCCGAAGACGCGCTCGAAATTCTCAAATCAAAACGCAAAGGCTCGTATCTGATTTTGAAGATCGATCCGAATTTCGAGCCGCCGACTCTCGAACACAAAGAAGTCTTCGGCGTTACGTTCGAGCAATCGAGAAACGACATTGCGATCACCGCCGATTGTTTGAAAGACGTTCCGACCGTTGCGAAAATTCCCGACGCCGCAAAACGCGATCTCTTAATCGCTTTGATCACTCTGAAATACACTCAATCAAACTCCGTGTGCTACGTCAAAGACGGACAGGCGATCGGAATCGGCGCGGGGCAACAATCTCGAGTGCATTGCACCCGCCTCGCCGGCAATAAAGCCGATGTTTGGCGTCTTCGTCAACATCCGAAGGTTTTGTCTCTGCCGTTCCGCGCGGACGTCAAACGCCCCGATCGAGACAACGCAATCGATGTTTATGTCGGCAGCGAGAGCGGCGATCTGCTCGACGGCGATGATTGGAAGCGCGTTTTCACGTCCAAACCCGAGCCCCTTTCGGCTGAAGAAAAGCGCGATTGGATTGGAAAAATGCGCGGCGTTTCGCTCGGCTCGGATGCTTTCTTCCCGTTCGGCGACAACATCGAGCGCGCGCATAAGTCCGGCGTCGAATACGTTGCACAATCCGGCGGCTCGATCCGAGACGACAATGTCATCGAAACTTGCGATAAGTACGGCATTGCAATGGCAATGACGCATATTCGGCTGTTTCATCATTGAGAGGGCGGAGCAATGGACGAAAACAAAATTTTAATTGTCATTTACCGAACCGGACAACAATCAAGCGATTCAATCAGGCAAATGCTTTTCGAGCTGAATGTTCCCGACGGTTTTAAACCGGTTGCGAAAATTGTCGACGGCGAAAATCGCTGGGCAACTTTCAATTCGGCTATGAAAGAAGACGACGCGAAATACAAAATCTATATCGACGACAAAATTAAGATTTTCAATAAAAACATTCTCGTAGATCTGATCGACATTTTTCAATCGGACGCCAAGATCGGCGCGATCGGCTGTTCCGGTGCAATTCAATTGTCGACGAACGGCAGTTCTCATATGTCGGAAAAGCGTTTCGGCAGAATGTTCATCGGCGAAAATCCAAAGCAATTCAATTGGGGCGATGATATTGCCGAACGTTTTCGGGAAGTGGAAATTCTCGACGGCTTTTTGATTGCAACGCAATACGATGTCGACTGGCGCGAAGATATTTTCAACGAAAATTCTTTCGGCGACGCGGCGCAATGTTTGGAACTCCGTCGGCGCGGATACAAATGCGTTGCAGTCAATCAATCGGAGCCTTGGGTGTGGTATCAATCAAATTCGATGCCGTATCATGAAGAATGCCGCAAAGCATTTTTGATCGAATACTCGAAAGAGCTCTATCCGAAGGTTCAGATATTGATCCCGACATACAACCGCCCGGAATTTTTTAAAGCAGCCCTCGAAAGTGCGATCAATCAGACGTATCAAAACATCGAGATCATCATCAGCGACGACAGTACAAACGAGGCGACGAATGCAGCCGTGCGTCCTTATCTCGAAACGGACGCGCGCATAAAATATTTCCGAAACCCGGGCTTTACCGCCGGTGACAACAGCAATTTCTTGAATCAATATCAAAAAGATCATCCGGAAGCGGAATATTTCAGCTGGCTTTTCGATGATGATCTTTTTTATCCGCCGAAGCTCGAGCGAATGGTCGAAGCATATCGGAATAATCCGGACGTTTCGCTCGTGAGCTCCAAGCGACATAACATCGACGCGAACGGCAAGATTATCGGTCAAATGGAGCCGTTGCATCCGAAGACGGAAAAACTGCAGGGCGAGGAAGTCGGCAAGCATCTGCTGATGTATACCGCCAATCGGATCGGCGAGCCGTCGACGGTGTTGTTATGCAAGAAATTCCTCGTCGATGAAGACAAAAAACATTGGCGCAAGCGTCCGAACATGATCGACAAGCCGAACGCGCTCGGCGATTACTCGCAATGGCTGTATCTGCTCGAGCAGGGGAATATTTATTGGTTTGATGAATTTCTCTCGGCTCGGCGCGTGCATGAAGGGCAGGATTCTCAACAAATCGGAACGTGGGTGGAGATTTACATCAATTTTGCGGAAGAGGTCAACGAATTTTGGCGGCGTAAAAAATTCCTTACAACGGACGCGGAACTTCGACACACGATCATCATTTGGTTGACGAAGGCGGCGGGTGCATTGCAAAGCGCATTTCTTAAAGGCTATGAAGGGCGCGAGACTCGTATGATTGAAAAAGTGATCCCGGCGATGGTCAATGCGCTTCAAAACGGCGGCAACATCAAATTGCCGCAATGGCCGAAGAAATGACAATGCGTAATTCGTAATTTGTAATTCGTAATGCGGAATGAGGAATTAGGAATGAGGAATTTAAATTGAAAGTGGTATTATTGGCGGGAGGACTCGGCACGCGCATTCGCGAAGAGTCGCAATTCATTCCGAAACCGATGATCGAAATCGGCGGGCATCCGATCCTCTGGCACATCATGAAAATCTATTCGCATTTCGGATTTAACGAATTCATCATCTGCGCGGGCTATAAGCAACACATCATCAAAGAATTTTTCGCGCGGCATAATCTCTACAACTCGGACGTGACGTTTGACTTTACCGACGGCGGCAAGATCACCGTCCATAACGACTTTTCCGAACCGTGGAAAGTGACGGTCATAAACACCGGTTACATGACAAACACGGGCGGACGCATGATGAAAATTCGCGAATATCTCAACGGCGAGCGTTTCATGATGACATACGGCGACGGCGTTTCCGATGTCGACATCAACGCGCTGTTGGAATTTCACAAATCGCACGGAAAAATCTGCACTCTGACGACGGTGCATCCGGCGACGCAATTCGGCGTCATTGACATTGACGGCAATCGGGTTGCCGCCTTCCGCGAGAAGACAAACAAAGACGTCGTCAACATCAACGGCGGCTTCATGGTGCTCGAGCCCGGCGTTTTCGATTACATCACGGGCGATTACATGTTCGAGAACGAGCCGATGAATCGATTGGTTGCCGCCGATCAAGTCATGGCGTATAAGCATGGCGGCTTTTGGCAATGCATGGATACGATCCGAGACAAGCGCAATCTCGAAACGCTCTGGACAGCCGGACGCGCGCCATGGAAGCTGTGGAAATAATCCGGACTTGGAAATTAATTATGCATTACGCATTACGAATTATCAATTGCTTTTTGGGGGCAGGCAATGCAGAAAGATTTTTGGGAAGGTAAACGGGTTTTCATAACGGGGCACACCGGCTTCAAGGGCTCGTGGCTCGCATTCATTCTTCAATCGTTCGGCGCAAAAGTTACGGGCTATTCACTGGAGCCGCCGACAAATCCGAATCTCTTCAGTCTGATCAAACTGAACAAATACATTCACTCTGCGCGCGGCGACATTCGCAATTTGACGGTGCTCAGAAAAATTCTCAATCAGCATCAGCCGGAGATAATCTTTCATCTGGCAGCGCAACCGCTCGTGCTCGAAGGATATAAAAATCCGCCGTTGACTTACGAGACGAACGTCATGGGCACCGTCAATCTCTTCGAGAGCATCAGAAATTGCGATTCCGTACGCTCGGTCGTCAACGTCACCACCGACAAGGTCTATCACAACAACGAATGGACGTATGCTTATCGCGAGACCGATCTGCTCGACGGCATCGATCCGTACTCGAACAGCAAGAGTTGCTCGGAATTGATCACGAACTGCTACATTCGGAGTTTTTTTTCCGATCGTCCGATTGCGGTATCGACGATGCGCGCGGGAAATGTGATCGGCGGCGGCGATTTTGCCGAGTTCAGAATTATTCCCGACTGTATCCGCGCGGCGTTCCGGAACGTGCCGATTGAAGTTCGCAATCCGAATTCGGTTCGTCCGTACCAACATGTTCTCGAGCCGCTGTTTGCGTATTTGACGGTCGCTCAAGCGCAATATGAAGATGCGTCGTTTGCGGGCAATTACAACGTCGGACCGGACGAGAGCGATTGCGTGACGACCGGCGAACTCGCCGACATTTTCTGCAATGCATGGGGCAACGGTTTGAAATGGAAAACGCAGGCGATTGAGCAGCCGCGCGAAGCGAATTTTCTCAAACTCGATTGCTCGAAATTCAAGGCGAAGTTCAATTGGACGCCGCGCTGGACGGTGCGTGAAGCCGTCGACAAGACAATCGATTGGACGAAGATATATCGCGTGAAGGGCAGCCTCATCGGTTGCATGATCAATCAGATCGAAGAGTATCTCGAGAGGTGATTTGATGACACAACGGCAGTTGCACGATGACATTCTCGCGCTCGTCGAAAAATACTGCGATGAATTTCATGCCGAAAAAGAGTTCCGCGCGGGAGATCGGATCAATTACGCGGGGCGCGTTTACGATGCGGAGGAGATGGAGAATCTCGTCGACAGCGCGTTGGAATTTTGGCTTACGGCAGGCAGATACGCGGCGGAATTCGAGCGAGGGCTGGCGAAATATCTCGGAGTCAAGTTCTGCTCGGCAGTCAATTCCGGTTCCTCGGCGAATTTGCTCGCGTTCATGACGTTGACTTCGCCTCTGCTCGGAGATCGGCGCATCAAACGCGGCGATGAAGTGATCACGGTTGCGGCAGGCTTTCCGACGACTGTCTCGCCGATCATTCAGTACGGCGCGGTGCCGGTGTTTGTCGACGTGACGATTCCGCAATACAACATCGACGTTTCGCGACTCGAAGACGCGCTTTCGGAAAAAACGAAGGCGATCATGATCGCGCACACGCTCGGCAATCCTTTCGATCTGAAGTCGGTCAAAGCGTTTTGCGATCGACACGGATTGTGGTTGGTGGAAGATAATTGCGATGCGCTCGGCTCGAAATATACAATCGACGGCGAAGAGAAACTCACGGGAACGATTGGCGATATCGGCACGTCGAGTTTTTATCCGCCGCATCACATGACAATGGGCGAGGGCGGCGCGGTTTACACGAACAATCCTCTGCTCAACAAAATCATTCGCTCGTTCAGGGATTGGGGACGCGATTGCGCGTGTCCTTCCGGGCGCGACAACGTTTGCGGTCATCGTTTCGACGGGCAGTTCGGCGAGCTTCCGCGCGGATATGATCATAAGTACGTGTACTCGCATTTCGGATATAACTTGAAAGTGACGGAAATGCAGGCGGCGATCGGCTGTGCGCAATTGAAAAAACTGCCGTCATTCGGCGAAGCTCGGCGTAAGAATTTTGCGCGGCTGTCGGACGGCTTGCGTGATCTCGGCGATAAATTCATTCTGCCGGAGTCTTGCGCGAATTCAGACCCGAGTTGGTTCGGCTTTCTGCTTACATGTCGGGAAGGCGTCGAGCGATCGGAAGTCGTGAAATTCATCGAGTCGCGGAATGTGCAGACGCGAATGCTGTTCGCGGGCAATTTGATCAAGCATCCGTGTTTCGACGAAATGAGATCGCGCGGCGCGGGATATCGCGTGGTCGGCTCGCTCGAAAATACCGATCGGATCATGCGAGATACGTTTTGGCTCGGCGTTTACCCCGGCATGACAGACGGGATGATCGACTTCATGAGCGAAACCGTCCGCGCGGCGATTGGAAGGAGCTGATGTTTTTTGAAAACAACGGTGGCGAAGTATATCGCCGATTTTTTTGCCGCTCGCGACATCAAAAATGTTTTCATGGTGACGGGCGGCGGCGCGATGTTTCTTAATGACGCGTTCGGACATCAAAGCGAGTTGCATTGCCTTTACAATCATCACGAACAGGCATGCGCGATTGCGGCAGAAAGTTTCGCGCGCATTCACAACAAACCCGCCATCGCATGCGTGACGACCGGTCCCGGCGGCACCAACGCGTTGACGGGAGTGCTCGGCGCGTGGCTCGACTCGATTCCGATGATCGTGATTTCCGGTCAAGTGCGTTTCGATACGACGGTTCGCTCGACCGGACTTCCGCTCCGACAGCTCGGAGATCAGGAATTCGACATTACGCAAGCCGCGCGGGCGATGACGAAATTCGCCGAGATGATCACCGATCCACTCGAGATCAGACGTTGCCTCGAGGAAATGTTGTATCTCGCAACGCACGGACGTCCGGGACCGGTGTGGTTGGACGTTCCGATCAACATTCAATCGGCAACGATCGAAACCGAGCAACTCAAACCGTTTGCTTTGCGGGATTCGGTCAAGGCAATCGAGCAGCCGAAGTATGATGAAAGTTTGACGGCGACGATTCTCGAGCGGATCAAAAATGCCAAGCGTCCGGTATTCAATGTCGGCAACGGAATTCGCATTGCCGGAGCTTACAAAGAATTTCTTCGCGTCGTCGAAAAACTCAACATCCCCGTCGTCACGGGTTGGGACAGTATCGATCTGATTGCGGACGAGCATCCGCTCTATGCGGGGCGCGCGGGCATCATGGGCGATCGCGCGGGCAATTTCGCCGTGCAGAATTCGGATTTGCTTCTCTCGATCGGCAGTCGATTGAGTTTGCGGCAGGTCGGTTTCAATTACAAGACTTGGGCGCGCGAGGCTTTTGTCATCGCAAACGACATCGATCAAATCGAATTGAAAAAGCCGACGTTGCATGTCGAATTGCCGGTATGGGCGGACGCGAAAGATTTTCTCGTCGCGCTCGACACCGCGCTTCCGAACGAAAAATTCACCGATAATGCCGAGTGGATTGATCAATGTCGAAAATGGCGGCAGAAATATCCCGTCGTTCAGCCGAAGCATTTCGATCAGCGCGGTGAAGTCAACGTTTATGCCTTCATTCAGAAATTGAGCTCGAAGCTCGGCGAAAACCAAATCACGGTTGTCGGCAACGGCTCGGCTTGCGTGGTCGGCTCGCATGCGCATGTCATTAAGCGCGGCTCGCGTTTCATCACAAACTCCGGCGTCGCGGCAATGGGTTACGATCTGCCGGCGGCAATCGGCGCGTGTATCGGCTCGAAGCAGGAGATCATCAACATCACCGGCGACGGCTCGATCATGATGAATTTGCAGGAACTGGAAACGATCTCTTTCAATCGACTGCCGATCAAGATTTTTTTGATCAACAATCGCGGCTATCATTCCATTCGACAGACGCAATCGAATTACTTCCAACCGCCTCGCGTGGGTGTCGGCGTCGACAGCGGCGATCTCGGCTTCCCCAATTTTGAAAAAATCGCCGCCGCGTTTGAATTGCCGTATTTTCGCATCGACGACAATCAAAAACTCGACACGACTCTCGACGAAGTGCTGTCGAAAGATGCGCCGTTGATTTGCGAAGTCGTTGTCGACATCAATCAAACATTCGAGCCGAAAGCCGCCGCGCGGAAATTGTCGGACGGCACGATGGTCTCGGCAACGCTCGAAAATCTTGCGCCGTTCCTGCCGCGCGAAGAATTTCTGTCGAATTTGTTCATCAAACCCGCCGAATGAGAGGTGAGCGGAATGGGGAAAATTCATCTGCTTGATTGCACGCTTCGTGACGGCGGCTATATCAACGATTGGAAGTTCGGCGAACACGCTATCCGCAACATTTGTCGAAAACTCGAGCGCGTCGGTGTCGAGGCAATTGAGATCGGCTTCATCAAGGGCGATCGCTTCTCGTCTGATCGAACGGTTTTTCCGAATGTCGAATGCATTTCCGAAATTATTGCTCCGAAGTCGCCGTCGGTGACTTACGTCGGGATGCTCGACATGAGCGCGCCGGTTCCAATCGATCGCATCATTCCCTTCGACGGCAAATCGGTTGACGCGCTCCGAGTCATTTTCAAAAAAAATCGCCTCGACGCGGGCTTTGAGTATTGCCGAGAAGTCAAAGCGCGCGGTTACAAACTCTTCGTACAGTTCGTCGGCACGGATAATTATTCCGATGCCGAATTCATTGCGGCGATTGAAAAATTCAACGCGCTGAATCCGGACGTTGTCTATGTCGTCGACAGCTTCGGCTTGATGAAGAAGAAACAATTCATGCGGCTGATCCAATTGGCGGACAACAATCTGATTGACGGCGCGGCAATCGGCTACCACTCGCACAACAATCTGATGCAGGCGTTCGGAAATGCCGAGGCGTTTGCGGAGTTTCACACGGCGCGAGATAAATTCATCGACGCGACGGTTTTCGGCATGGGGCGCGGCGCGGGCAATCTCAATCTCGAGCTCTTCGCCGATTGGCTCAATGAAAACTTCGACGCGAATTACGATGTCGAGCCGCTCATCGACATTGTCAGTGATCATCTCGATGCGATTTACGAAAAGCGCGCGTGGGGTTATGCGATGCCGCTGTATCTTTCGGCGGCTCGCGATTGCCATCCGAACTATCCGATCTACTACTCGGCAAATCACCATCTTACCTTGCGCGAGCTGGCGGATTTATTGAAAAGTATTGCACCGGAAGCGCGAAAGAGTTATTCCTCTTCGAAGGCGGAACAGTTTTTCGAGCGTTTCAAGATCGCTCGCGCCGCGCGGAATGTCGGAATGTCTGAAGAAAATGCGTCAATCGATCAATTGCGGCGAATGCTCGGCAATCGCGAAGTGCTTTTGATCGGTCCGGGCGGCAACATCAATCGTCAACGCGAGAGAGTTCAATCGTTGCTCCTTACTGCAAAGCCGATTGCAATCGCCATAAATTACGCGCCGGTCGATATTGCCGTCGACTGCATCTTTCTGTCGAATGAAAAGCGATACAATCAATTGCGTTATGACTTGCCGGAGAATATCAACGCGAATGCAAAGCTCATTGCCACGTCGAATTTGACAAAACTCGATGTTCGGTTTGATTGCGTTTTGAATTACGACGAGCTGATTGATCGTGAAACGGAAATTGTCGACAATTCGCTCGTGATGTTATTGAAGGCATTGACGCGCCTCGGCGTGCAGAAAATTCATCTCGCGGGGTTTGACGGTTATTCCAAACGCGACGACAATTATTTTGACATGAGTCGCGAGTACAGCTTTGCAAAATCGAAGGCGGAATATCTCAATCAATACGTCAGGAATTTCCTCGCGTCGCTCGACAAGTCTGTTGAGATCAATTTCGTCACGGACTCGCGGTACAAATGATTCGTTTTTAGCGCGGCAGTCAACAGAAAAATTTTCTTTGTACAATGCCGCGCGGTTTGATATAATGTTTTCGACAAGATCAATTGAAGGGAGTGTTGCAGTATGCTTCACACTTTGAAAAACGACGTGCTTCAGATCACCGTCGACGATCACGGAGCCGAGCTCAAATCGATCACGGGCATTTCCGACGGTACGGAATATCTTTTCAACGGCGATCCCAATTGGTGGAAATATTCTTCGCCCGTGCTGTTTCCGATTGTCGGCAAGCTCGTCGGCAACAAGTATCGCGTCGACGGCAAGGAATATGAATTGCCCGGGCACGGCTTCGGACGCATTTCGGATTACGATTGCATTCGCGAGCAGGAAGATGAACTCGTCTTTGCGCTCGACTGGTCCGAAAAGACGCTCGAGGTTTATCCCTTCAAGTTCCGCCTGAAAATCTCCTACGTCCTGATCAAAAATCAAGTCAAGGTCATGTGGACCGTCAAAAACAAAGACGACAAAACGATGTACTTTTCGATCGGCGCGCATCCGGCGATTCGTTGCCCGATCGTCGACGGCGAGGATTTTGTCGACTGCTTCCTCGAGTTCAACGTTTCGGAAAAAGCCGATCTCTTGCCGCTCGATCCGTCCGGACCGCTGACGCGCGAACGCGTTCCGGCTCTCAACGGCAAAATTCTGAAACTCAATTACGATATCTTCAAAGACGACGCGCTCGTTTTCGACAGCCTTAAATCCGACGAAGTTTCGTTGCGTTCCAGAAAGAGTCCGAAATCGGTGACGATCCGAGCAAAAGGCTTCCCGTTCTGGGGAATTTGGACGCCCGCAAAAGGCGGCGCACCGTTCCTTTGCATCGAGCCATGGCACGGACATGCGGACTTCATCGACTTCGACGGCGAGCTCAAAGACAAAGACGGCATTCGCGCGCTTGCGGCGGGAGAGTCTTTCAACGCCGGATATTCTTTCATCATCAAAGAACACATCTGAAAAGCAATTAGGAATTAGGAATTAGGAATTAGGAATGAGGAATTAAGAGAACGGGCTTTCAACTCCCAATTCCTAATTACGAATTATGAATTACGCATTACGAATTATCAATTGCCTTCCTCTCCTCGCGTCGATTGCGGCAATCGAGTCGGCGCGGGGAATTTTTATTGCGGGAATCGCCGCGCTGTTCACTCTGCTGATTGACGGGCGAGCCGATCTCCTGCCGATGATCTTTTTGGCATTGCTCGCGAGAATCGCCGTCGAAAACATTCGCGCGAAAAAATTCCTGCAACTGTCAATGCTCGTTCGTCGGGAATTTCGATGTCGATTGCATGCCGCGCTCTTCAATCACGAAGCCCCGCGCGTCGACACCGGCGAATTGTTGACGCTGATCTTCGACGCCGTATCGAGCCTCGAGAACTTCATCGTCCGAGTCCTGCCGACAATTTCCGCGCTGATTGTTTTGACGCCGCTGATTTTGCTCATCGCCGCCGTGCTCGATCCGATTTCTGCATTGATCTTTCTGTCGACATTGCCGATTGCGCCGTTCTTGCTGTATTTGATCGGGCGCGCCGTTTCCGAACGCAACGCCAAAGCACAATCGCTGTTGATCAAACTGAACTCGGAATTCACCGAACTGCTCCGCGCGGTGCCGACGCTGAAGATATTTCGACAATCTGAACCCGCCGTCAAGAAACTCCGCGCCGTTTCCGAGCGATCGACAGGCGCAATCCTCGACGTGTTGAAGTTCGCATTCGTCTCCGCCTTCGCGCTCGAACTGATCACGACGCTCGCGATCGCGCTCGTCGCCGTTACTGCCGGGCTTCGTTTGACGGCGGGCGCAATCGAGTTCCGCGCGGCATTTTTCATTCTGCTTCTCGCGCCGGAATTTTTCTCTCCGATCAGACAATTGGGCGCGGCATTTCATTCCTTCATCGACGCAAAGCAATCGCTCGAGCGGCTCCGTCCTTTTCTCGAAGTCGAAACAACACCGCGCGGAACGACCGTCAAAACGCAAATGCCGCCTTCAATCACTCTCGACAATGTCTCGTTCACTTATCCGAACAAACTTACACCGACGCTCGAAGGAATCAATTGCCGAATCGACGCGGGAAAAATTACCGTGATCAAAGGCGAGTCCGGTTCCGGCAAATCGACATTGCTGAAATTGCTCGCGGGCATCAACCGTCCGACAGAAGGCGAGATTTTCCTCAACGATCTTCCAATGTCGAAAGCGGAGCGGAGATCGCTCGTCGAAAAGATCGCATACGTTCCGCAACAGCCGCATCTTTTTCTCGACGACGGGCATGCACTGAGTCGCGGGCAATTGCAAAAACTCGGCTTGACACGCGCCTTGCGAAAAATCGACGAAAAAAATTCTTCGATCCTGATCCTCGACGAGCCGACGGCGGGGCTC
>ERZ842401.5695-NODE-5695-length-13666-cov-6.237382_pt1 | contig 13666 bp, 6 predicted proteins | sample MGYA00521270_ERZ842401 | MGnify/ENA primary metagenome ERZ842401 (study PRJEB31892, sample SAMEA3878208) | bioreactor metagenome | biome: Moose rumen | place: Sweden | collected 2011-10 | study: EMG produced TPA metagenomics assembly of the PRJEB12797 data set... | reverse complement strand
GCAGCCAGCCCTTAGGTGTCTTGATAGGGTGTGGACCCTCGCCATTCTTCACCTCTGTGATGGTGTGATAATGACGAGCATTGATAATCTTTTCTTCTTTTACCTCAGCATGGGTGATATCATCAACCAGTGCCCAACCGATGCCACCACCAGAACCTGTATCGATGAAACCATCCTGCGGACGGGTATAAAAAGCATACTTCCCATCAACAAACTCAGGATGCAGTACCACGTTGCGCTGCTGCGACTTGGTCTGCAAGTCTGGCAGACGCTCCCATGTTTTCAGGTCTTTCGTACGTGCAATACCTGCTGTAGCGGTAGCTGCACTAAGGTTACCCGGCTGTGAGTCGTCATGACGCTCTGCACAGAACACACCATAAATCCAGCCGTCCTCATGCTTGGTGATTCGCATGTCATAGATATTGGTGGCAGGAATGACATCGTCAGGCATGGTGATAGGCTCGTCCCAGAAGCGGAAATTGTCGACACCGTTGGGCGACTCTGCTACTGCGAAGTAGCTCTTACGATCAGCACCTTCTACACGAACTACAAGCACATACTTGCCATTCCATTTGATGGCACCTGAGTTCAAGGCAGCATTACACATGATGCGCTGCATCAGATAGGGGTTGTCCTGTTCGTTGAAGTCGTATTTCCACTCCAGGGGCACATGCTCGGCAGTCACTACAGGATTCTTCCACTTCTCATAGATGCCGTTACCCCACTCTATGGGTTCGTTCTTGCGCGTCAGCAGCTCCTCATGGTGAGCACGCAACGCCTTTACCTTCTCTTGAAAATTGCTCATTTTTATCTTATTTTTAGTCTTTAATATCTTTGAGGAATAGTGTATTCTCCGCCTCATACAGTTTCTTGAAGTCCTTGGCACAGGGTAGTTCGGGCGATGGGCCAAAATATTCCTCTTTATAGTTGCGCCATAAAAGGAAATAACTGATGGGATACTGGTCCATGATGGGCTTCAGCACACGCGTCCACCACGTAGCGTCAGGCATATTCTTCAGGCCACACTCCGTCAGAGCCAGCAACTTTCCATTTTTCTTGGCAAACTGACTAAGAAAGGTGAAATCAGCCGTCAGCGCAGACTTGAAGTCCTGCTCTGTGCCCCACTGGTAAGCATCTTCACCTATAAGCGTCACACGGTCGTTACCAGGATAACGTTGCAGGAAGCGTTGCTCAGTCCACTGTCCATCCAGATTAGGCGAATAGCTCCACAGCAGATTGTCAAAGCCACGTCCTGTCATATAGTCTTGCAACATATTCCATAGCCCTCGGAACTCAGCATCTGTACAAAGCTTCTGACCCCACCAGAACCAAGAGCCATTGTTCTCGTGCCAAGGGCGGAAGATGATGGGAACAGGCTGTCCCTTTGAAGTCTTCAGCGTAGCCACGAAATCACCTACGCGCTGCATCCACGTCTGGAACTTCTCATTCTGTGAGCCACCAGACAGTACACTTTTCACTACGGTAGAATCGGAGTTGTCCCATGCCGTGCCTCCCGTCAAGGGGTTACGGGGATGCCAGCTCAGAGTGACGATTCCACCACGCTCATAGTGGGCTATCAACTCATCGTGGATACGAGTAAAGGGTACGCTGTCCAGATTCTTCTGGTCACCCATCTCGATACCACCCAGGTCAAAGCCCATCACAGCAGGATAATCACCTACAGTACTCAGCACATCGCTCTTTCCCAGTTCGTTCTTGCCACCAGCATAGGTTCCCAACCAAGTCACACCATAGAACGGGTCGTCCTGATGTCCCATCATATAGCCTTTCGCTTGTAAGGCTTGCAGACGTTCTTCAAGCTGTTTGGCTTGAGGCTTCAGTTCCTTCAGCAGCCAGCCTTCCCACTCGTCCCACTGCTCCTGGTGCCAATAGTGCCAGGTAGCCTGATAGGGACTAAGCTCCTTGGGGCCTGTCACCGTATTATAGGTTGCATAAGCAGTTGTGGGAGGCACCACGTCGTCGCAATAGCCAAACGAGAACCAGCCCTTCTGCTGGTCGTTGATGAGACGAGCGAAGTTTACACCATCATAGTAGCGAGTAGCCTCCACCGCCTTGCTATTCTCTAACCTCTCACCTCTAACCTCTGACCTCTTATAAAAATAATGAGGCCATCCACAGGCTACGCCCTTCAAGGCTGCCGTATAGTCACACATCGCAGCATGAACAGCACCATAGCAGGTGATGCGCTTGTCGAGACCTGCCGTTGCCAAAGTGAGGAAACCACCCTGGCTCGAACCTGTCACGCCACAGGCCTTTCCATTCCAAGGAGTATACTGCTCGATATAGTCAAGGGCACGGATACAGCCCAACACCACTCGCTTGTAGTAACTCTTATCACGATTGTCCATTCCAACCTCCCAATAGCCCATCAAAGCACCATTGAAGACATCGTCATATATTTTCTGGTCCATAGTGACCGGAATGCCATGAATTCCAATCTCAAGTGTGATGACACCCTGAGAGGCAGTCCATACATCGCCACCATAAGGACGCACACCTGCACCAGGTACGCGCAACAGAGCCGGATACTTCCCTTCCTTCACGGGAACACACAATATGCCGTATGTGCGATAGTTCCACTTCATATTCTGAAATGACACCTCATAGACGTTCACATCTTTAGTGCAACGCTCAGGCAAAAGACGCTTCGTTGGATTCAAGTCCACCTGGCGAGCTTCCTTGATGGCGTTCTGCCAATAGTCCTTGAAATCAGCAGGCATCACAGTAGTAGGTTTCAATTGCTCCGGTGAGAAGGCTACTGCACAAGCACTCTTATACGCTTTTCCATTCACATAAGCCTTCACGTCGACACGATAAAAACCGGGCTTCGTCATCTTCCCCTTCAGCGTCAAGGTACCGTCCTTGAGCACCACACCCTGCTTCTTGACTTCAGGATACATCTCCGGGCCAGCCTCATAATCTACGCGTACATTATTTAATAATATAGTCTGATTGGTAACGCTCACCTTGAACTGAGCGGTCTGGCCTACCTTGTAGTTCCAGTCCTGATGGTCAGGGACGACACTGACATTGATAGCATTACCACGAATCTGACCAACAGCTGGCAATACAGCAAGCAGAGCCGTCATTAAAAGAAACGCGAACGATTTTCTCATGAAATTGATGTTTAGTGTAATATTTCGTTTGCAAAGTTAGCATTATTTTTCGAAATACCATGATATTTTATTAGCAAAGTCGCATACTTTGCACCCACATTTGCAAAAAAGTATCAAAATTAAACAAAAAAAGTCTAACGATTTCAGAAAAAATACATTACCTTTGCAAAGGATTGAGAGACAATTCTAATCAATATTACTAACTAATATTAATAAACTATGGTAAAAATTTACAAGACTAAGTTCTTGCTGACAATCCTATGCTTATGGTTTGTTAGCAGTGCGTGGGCCGACGAAGTGGCTATCTACACCGGCCCTACGGAAACGGGCAGTTGGTCGGGCTATGCGCAGATTGATGCGTCAGCTTTTGCCAATGCCAAGGTAGGCGATGTGGTGAAAGTGTACACCAGTAACGTAGAAAGCGGTGCACAAGGCTCGTTCAAGGACGGCTCAACATGGGGTGCCATTGCCGACGGTCTGGAGTATTTTGAAATCACAGGCGACTTCACCATGACTATTACCGACGAGATTCTGGAGAAGCTGAAGACCAGCGGCCTGATTGTGGGCGGACAAAAGTACACCATTGAATCTGTAACTCTCGCTAGCGCATCAGCTACAACTGAGACCGTATTAAGCGAAGAGGAAAAAGTTATCACATCAGACTGGTCTGCATGGCTACAGGTAACCTCAGATGCCTTAAAAACGGCTAACGTCGGCGACAAAATTGTAGTATATATTAAAGATGTTGCCAGTGGAGCTCAAGGAGCCATCCGTGATTCTAATTGGGGCAACCTAGACGAATCGACAGAATACTTTGACATTTCAGGTGACAGCTTCATCTATACCATTTCAGAAGAGGCATTAACAAAACTGGCTACAGGCATCATTTGGTTGGGTGGACACGACTACACTATTTCATCGGTAGTATTGCAGACTCCTGCCGCTGGTGAGACCGAGAATGAAATCTATGCTGGTCCCTTCGAGATTGTCAATTGGAACGCTCTGCAGTTGCCGGCCACACTGTTTGCTAATTGCACTACCGAGCAGACAATTAAGGTATATATATCCAACGTAGCCGACGGTGCCCAGGGCTCATTCAAGGACGGTTCGACATGGGGAGAGATTGCTGCCGGCACAGAATACTTCAACATCAGCGGCGACAACTTTACACTGGCTATCGACGACGACATACTGGCCAAGTTAAAAGCCTCCGGCCTTATTGTCTCCGGTCACGACTATACCATTGAAAGCGTGGTAATCATCTCGCCAGCCAGTGGCAAGCAGACCAACGCTGATCTCTTCCCCATTGCTAAGAACGATGATGTTGAGGTTTATGATGCCACATATGATGCGACCACAAAGACGATGGAATTCCAGAACTATGGCATCGCAGGCTGGTCATGGAATCCATCTTATGACATGAGCATGTATGAATCGGTAACAATTGAGCTGGAAGAAAAGACAACCACCTCTATCACGGTTCAGATTTCATATGTCAACAAGGCCTCTGCTGAATATGTAGAGATTGCTTCGGGCAAGAAAAAGATAGAATTCGCCCTCAACGAAGACTTTGCAAATGCCGTTGAGAGTGTGTACCTCTATCCTACCAATGCCGACGCTACGTCGATTGTACTCAAGACCGTATACGGAACACTGAAGTCAGGTATGGTTGACGGCATTGAGGAGAGCATTGCTTCTGATACCGAATCTTCAGTCCTTTCGCGTACCTATTATAATATGGCAGGTCAGCAGTCTTCTCAGATGCATAAGGGGCTTAACATTATCCGCATGCAGATGAGCGATGGTACCGTCAAGGTGAAGAAGGTCATTGTCAAGTAACTAACTAAAACTAACATTATAATGAAAAAATTATCATTGCTGTTCGTAGTGCTCCTGGCGAGCCTACAGCTCTCAGCACAGACTCAGCTCAAGGGTACCGTTCTCGACGGTTCCATGAATGATGAGCCTATGATTGGAGCAAGTGTTATAGTGAAAGGCACTTCAGCGGGTGGTGTTACCGACTTGGACGGTAATTTCTCCATCACAGTGCCCAAAGGTCACAACCAGATTGTAGTGTCCTGTGTGGGCTACAAGTCCGAGACAGTTAACATTTCCGGTAAAACGTTTGTTAAGGTAATTCTGAAAGAGGATGCAGCCCTAATGGACGAGGTTGTAGTTATCGGTTACGGTTCGATGAAAAAGAGCGACCTGTCAGGTGCTCTGAGCCAACTGAAGGGTGAAGACCTGATGAAGGGTGGTGCCATCGACGTGGCTCATGGTATGCAAGGTAAGATTGCCGGTGTACAGATTCAGCAGAGCGATGGTGCTCCTGGCGGCGGTATGAGCATTGTGGTACGTGGTACCAACTCGTTCTCTACCAGTTCACAGCCTTTGTACATCGTTGATGGTGTGCCTTTCGACTCCGGTTCAATGCCAAGCAATGGTGCTACACAGACTGAACAGGGCAGTAACCCTCTGAGCATGCTGAACCCTCACGATATTGAGAACATTGAAGTCCTGAAAGATGCCTCAGCCACTGCCATCTATGGTTCTCGTGGTGCCAATGGTGTTGTTATCATCACCACTAAGCGCGGTAAGTCGGGTAAGCCCAAGGTAGAGTTCTCCGGCTCATGGGGATGGTCAAAGATTACCAAGCAGATAGATATGCTCGACCCTGTGACCTATGCACAATACATCAATGAGCAGACACTTAACGATATCGAGTATAACGGTTCACGTTCCACCACACTGCCTTATCCTGGCACATGGGGTTATCAAGCCTATACCGACGGACACCTGAACTATAATACCGGTAAATATACTGGAAAGCCTGAGGATTTCGCTAATCCCGGATGGTACTACGATGAGTACGGCAACGCCACAGAGATAGGTGTGGCCAACTGGCAGGATGAAATCTTCCAGACGGCCTCACAGCAGGACTACAACCTTAGCGTCAGCGGTGGTAGCAATGAGGGCTATTATTCGTTCTCTGGTAACTATACCAAGCAGACTGGTACTATTAAGAACTCCGGGTACGAACGCTATTCACTCCGTGCCAACATTGCACGCCACATTACCGATTGGTTGGAGATTGGTACTAATACTAGCTTCACCAATTCAACAACAGACTTTGCCAACACGCTGAGCTATAACACGGGTGTTGTACGCTCTGCCCTGTTGTTCCCCCCGACTTATGGTCCTAACATGGACACCACAACTGCCGACAACCTCAACTGGCTGGCAGCCAACCCTGCTGCTTATGTTCGCAGTGCTGTCGACCACTTAGAAAGCATTAACTATTTCAGTAGTTCATTTGCAGAGATTAAATTTACCCCATGGCTCAAGTTCCGCCAGAACTTAGGTCTGTCATACAATGATTCTCATCGTGGTTCATACTACGACCGTCACACCCAAGAGGGAAAGAGTCCTATCAATGGTTTGGCTAGCCGTTCATCTAACAAGTGGAAGGGTTTGACAGCCGAGTCTATTGTTACTTTCGAGAAGACTTTCAACAACATTCACTCTCTGAACGTGATGGGTGCCTTTACTTTTGAGAAAGGAAAATGGGAGAATGAAGCTGTCAAGGCATCTAACTTCCCTGACGACTTGACCCTCTACTACGACCTGAGCCGTGCTACCAATCAGGCAACACTGGACAACAATGACGGTACGGGGAACCGTGGCGAGCAGCGTCTGGCTTCATTCCTCGGACGTGTCAACTACACGCTGAAAGACCGCTATTTGCTGACTGCCAGCATCCGTTCAGATGGTTCTTCAAAGTTTACCACCAAAAACAAGTGGGCAACCTTCCTTTCTGCCGCTCTTGCTTGGCGCGCTTCTGAGGAGAAATTCATCAAGGACCTGAACATCTTCTCTAACCTGAAATTACGTGTCAGCTATGGTGAAACAGGTAATCAGGGCATCGGCTCCTATCGCACACTGCCCATGCTCAGTACCGCCAACTATCCTTTCGGAGGTACTGTTACCAGCGGCTCTGCTTCTGTGAACTGGCGTGGTCCTGTAGACGATGGTTTGAAGTGGGAAACCACAGCACAGTGGAATGCCGGTATCGACTTCGGATGGTTCGATAACCGTCTGACACTGACCGTTGACTATTATTATAAGAACACACGTGATCTTTTGCAGAATGTAAAGATTCCTACTTCTACTGGTTTCTCTAATATGCTGACTAACAGCGGACGCGTTACCAACGAGGGTCTTGAGATAGCCATCAACGCCACCCCCATTAACTCGAAGGACTGGCACTGGGACATCAACGCCAACATTTCGTTCAACAAGAATACCATTCACGAATTGGAAGGCGACCAGTATGCCACAACTCTGTGGTATGGTGCTGACGACGTGTTCATCCAGCGTAACGGCTGCCCCATTGGTGCAATCTTCGGCTATGTCGAGGACGGTTTCTACGACAATGAGGCAGAGGTGATGGCCGATCCCAAACTGGGTGCCGGCGGTACGGCTAAGGTTGGTGAAATCAAGTATCGCGACATGAATGGCGATGGTGTCATCAACGAGTCCGACCGTGTTATTATCGGCGACACCAATCCCAAGTTCGTCTATGGCCTTACCAACAATATCCGTTGGAAAGACCTCTCACTAAGCTTCATGTTCCAAGGCAGTCAGGGCAACGACATCTTCAATGGTAACCTACAAGACATCAAGATGGGCAATGTGGGCAATATCACCCGCGATGCCTACGAGGGTCGTTGGACAGCCAGCAACTATGAGAATGCACGCTGGCCTATGGCAACAGGTGGCTACGAGCGCACCTTCCTCATCAGCGACCGCTATGTAGAGGACGCCTCTTACCTCCGTCTGAAGAACATCACGCTGAGCTATAACTGGCGCCGTCCCATCAAGAACATCGAGAATATCCAGTTCTCTTTTGGTGCCACCAATGTCTTCACCATTACCAACTACAGCTGGTATGATCCTGATGTGAACGCTTTCGGTAGCGACTCAAGCCGTCGTGGTGTGGATATCTACTCTTATCCTATCTCACGCACCTATACCCTTGGTCTTAACTTTACATTCTAAATAAGGAAACAATTATGAAACTGACTAAATATATATTTTCCGCAGCCATCATTCTTTCAGGAGCTCTGCTGACCTCTTGTAACAATTGGCTGGAAGAGAAGCCAGAAAGCTTTATCGGCCCAGAGAGTATTGGCGATTCTGAGGCTGCTGCCAGTCGCTGGGTAGCTGGTGTCTATAGTAACTGGCTTGACGATATGTTCCGTTGGTCCAACTTCCCCAGAGTACTGGAGCTGGACGCAGACTACATCTCTGGACCAGACTGGTTGTTTGGCAACCTTGGTGCTGGAAACTTCCAAGGTGATGACACCTGTAACTCTCTATGGTCAGGATGCTATAACCTGATTAACGATGCTAATACTGCTATTCGCTATGTTAGTGCGATGTCTTCAATTAGCGATGCAGTGAAAAACAACGCACTTGGAGAGCTCTACTTCCAGAAAGCTTTTGCCTATTTCCTGTTGGTAAGAGCCTATGGTGCAATTCCTTATTTCGAGAGTGATGTGGCTAGCGGTGTTGAATACTATCAGCCTCGAATGGCAGTTGCCGATGTCTATGGAAAGATTACCGATCTTTTGACGCAGGCAGCAGGAATGATGTACAAAAACACTGATAGCGGCTTTAATACCGGGCATGTTTCTGCAGGTTCTGCTGCTGGTCTGTTGGCCAAAGTATATGCCACGATGGCCTCTGGAGCTATGTCGGCTGATACGGAGATTCAGATTCGTACAGGTAAGCCTTTCACAGGCACTACCTATAAGGATGCAGAAGGCAACGAGACGTTCAAGGAGTTCCGCAGTCCTACACCCGAGACCTTTCATAAAACTGTTGTAGCCGGACATGAGTCGATGAATGCACAGGAGCTTTACGAAAAGGCTGCAGAATGGGCTAAGAAGGTGATTGACGGAGAGTATGGCAGCTATGAGTTGTCATCTTACGACAACCTGTGGAAAAAGAGCAACCGCGATGCGTCAGAGTTTATGTGGGCTGTTCGCAGCAACAATGGCGACCAGGTTTACTGTACCCATATCCACACCTATTATAGCGGCTACAAAACCAGTGCTTCCAGCGAGTTCATCGAGAGCGGTGGCTGGGTTGGATGTACCAACAACTGGTATGAACTATTCGACAGTCAGGACTATCGTATCGCAAAGGGCGTACGTCATACTTGGCGCTACTACTATCAAGAGTCATACGATGGTTGCTTCTACTATCCCCTCAGCTGGAAGGTACGTATTACGGGCAGTGATTTGACCAACACCTATGTCCAAGAGCCAGACCCGGAATACGCCGCAACAGGATATAACTATCAATACAATCAGAGTTCAGAGTGCTTGGCTTTTACGACGAAATACAACGACGTAGAGGATGAAGCTACGGACTTTGCTGACTCTCAGTGGCCTTTCCTGCGCTATGCCGATGTACTGTTAATCTATGCAGAGGCTGAGAACGAGTTAGGCAATAGCACAGAGGCGATGACCTATCTGAACCAAGTTCGTCAGCGCAGCAATGCCACACTGATGACCACCTATCAGGGCAAAATGAAGATGCGTTCTGCCATCCTGGAGGAGCGTGCCAAGGAGTTTGCCTGTGAGGGTGACCGCCGTTGGGACTTGATTCGCTGGGGTGTTTACCTCGATGCCATGAACGCTATTGGCGGACGTGATGAAGCTAATATCGTTAAGACTCGTGAGACACGCCATCTACTCTATCCTATTCCTACAGTGGAGATGAACGTGAACAAGGCCATTACAGAGAACAATCCTGGATGGAACTAAGCGAAATGTAAACATTAACTATAAAAGGACAAAATATGAAAGCAAAATATATTTTAGGATGCCTGCTGGGAGCCTTTACCCTCGCATCGTGCAGCGATGTGGTGGACTACAAAGACAACCAGGAAGACAAGTTCGCCAGCAATGGAGCACCTACTATCTCAGCCATCTATGCTGCTGACGATGTTTCAGGCGACCCCATCACCGAGGGTGTCTTGAACCAGATGATTGTATTGAAGGGTGAGAATCTGAGCTATGTCACCAAGTGCTCGTTCAACGGACTGGAGGTAGACGTTCGTCAGATCTATGCAGAAAGCGGACGTGCCTACGTGAAGATTCCACGTAAGATTCCTGAGACGGTGACCGACCAGTTGGTCTATGAGACTGTGCTTGGCTCCACCACCGTGAATTTCCCCATCGGCATTCCTTCTGTCGAGCTTGACGGACTGGAGAATGAGTTTGTACAACAGGGCAATAAAGTTCGCGTCATGGGCGACTACTTCGACCTCTACGGCTTCACCAAGGATGAAACTGCAGAAAAGACCACTTCGATTGTCATCAAGGGAACCGACGTGAACTATACGAAGGAAATCCCCGTGGACTCCATCACCGAGTCGTATATGGGCATTGTCATCCCCGAGGACTGTCCTGACAACGCACTCATCACCTTCTCATGGAAAGAAATGGGCTCTACCCTAACTAAGACCATCCCCTACCGCATGACAAACGCGTTGCTCTACGGCAACTTCGACGGCGACATGGGCTGGTGGAACGACTGGGGCAAAGGCCTTGTGGAGAGCGGCGCCAGCAGCGGGGCTCCTGCCAGTCTGGGCTACAACTATCTTCGTATCACTGGCACTTACGACAGTTGGAGCTGGAATTCAACGGGTTTTGGTGGCAACTGCCCTGTGACGGTTGACGATCCTGCCAACTACGTACTGAAGTTTGAAGTCAACACCAATTCATTGAATCCCTACTACAATAATGGCGACCAAGGCTATTCAGGAGCCAAGAACGGTGGTTATATGATTACACTTGCAGGTGGAACACGCTGCCAGTTTGACCCCGTTGGACGTTTTGGCCTATCCAACACCTATGGTGCATGGATAACCATCAGCATTCCATTGACAGAGGCTCTTGGCGGAGCCGCTATGCCAGAAGAAGGCGGATGGCTCCAGACCGAGCTTGTACTCCAGCCAAACAGTGGCGACAGTTGGTCTGTAGACCACAGTTTCGGACAGTTCCGTATTGAACCCAAGAACTATTAAAATCAGAGACGTTATGAAAAAGTTATCATATATAGCATTAATCCTGCTGGCAGGCTTTACTACAGCCTGCTCCAGCAGCAGCGATACGAACTATCGTCCTGCGGATCCCGATAGAGGTACCGGTGAAGCACCTGCTGTTGTATCGGTTACTCCATCAGAGACTAAAGATGTGGCATTGGGAACTCAGGTTGTCATTACTTACGACAAGAATATCTTCTTGCCACCCGATGTAACGATTAGAGTCAATGGAGAATATGTTTCTGCTGACGATGTAACAGCCAGCGGACAGCAGTTGACGATTCCAGTAGCGATGACGGGTAACACCTCTTATACTATTGAGGTGCTGAAACCTACCGTACGCGATGCCAACTACAACTTCGCACAGGACTACACCCTCACGTTCAAGACCAAGAGCATCAACAACTTCCCTGCCAGCAGCTTCGACATTGCCGAGGATTTGGTGACAGAGAATCCTATGCAACAGACGGTCAATGTGTACAACTTCCTGAAAGAGAACTTCGGCAAGAATATCATTACTGGTGCTATGGCCAGCTCCACTTGGGATACAGGTATGGCCGACTTGATGTATGATATGACAGAGAAGTATCCAGCCATTGCCTGCTTCGACTTCATGCACCACATCTTCAGCACACCGCTTAACCCGACGGACTGGGCGGCTGACTATACCGACATCAGCGTGGTGAAAAACTGGTGGGAGAACAACGGCATACCGGCCATCGCCTGGCACTGGTTCGTGCCCATCAACAAGATGTTTGCACACAACTTCAACCGCTATGCTTTCTACGTCAACGGAGCCGCAGACGCTACAACTAATTTCGACGCAGAGCAGGCCACCGTTGAAGGAACCTACGAGAACGGCATCATTAACCGCGACCTGGAGATTATCGCCAACTATCTGCTGGCCATCCAAGCTGAGGGCATACCCGTCATCTGGCGTCCGTTACACGAAGCTGCCGGTAACACCAACGAGTTTGAGGGCGGAAAGGCCTGGTTCTGGTGGGGCAACAAGGGTGCTGAGGCATACAAGAAGTTATGGGTCTACATGTTCGAATACTTCAAGCAGAAGGGCATCAACAACCTCATTTGGGTGTGGACCTCACAGGCCAACGACCCCGACTGGTATCCTGGCGACGAGTATGTTGACATTATCGGCACCGACTACTACGAGAACGATGAGAGCCTGTATCATGCTTCTATCCGCGACCGCATGGACAATATTATCCAGATTTCCAACAAGAAAATTCTGGCACTCTCTGAGTGCGGAGCAATCCCCAATGCCGACAATGCCATTCAAGGTGGTGATGTTTGGAGTTGGATGATGCCTTGGTGCGGTGAATATACTACTGATGCTACCATCAACTCTCCCGCATTCTTCAAGGAGATGTTCGAACACAACAATGTGATTACGCGCGACAAGATGCCAAGTCTGAAGTAATCAGCATATAAGTCACTAACAAGAGGGTGTGTCAAAATTCAAATTGACACACCCTTTTTCTGTACGCTTCCGCTCGCAAAAACAAAAGAAAAGCGCGTTTTCCTTTGTTTTTTGCCCGCTTATTCGTATATTTGCACGCAGATATGAAAAAGGCAATCATTATATTAACAGTACTGCTGATGGGGACTCCATCATTTGCCGCCGACTTTGAGACGGCTACAGAGGCGGTGAAGAACATGGGGATAGGCTGGAACCTGGGTAACGCGCTGGAGGCTTACATCCAGACGGAGACTGACGTCAACAACAGTAACTACTGGGGGCAGCAAGGGCTGGACTCTGAGACCAGCTGGGGGCAGCAGCCCACCAAGTCCGAACTGCTGAAGATGATGAAGGAGGCAGGGTTCGGAGCCATCCGTGTGCCGGTCACGTGGTTTAACCATATGGATAAAGACGGTAACGTGAATGCCGAATGGATGGCGCGCGTTCACGAGGTGGTGGACTATGTCATCAGCCAAGGCATGTACTGTATCCTCAACGTCCATCACGACACCGGCGCGGATTCTGAAAGCGCATGGCTCAATGCCGAATTGGCCAATATCGGTCCCATCACCGAAAAATACACGGCCCTGTGGCAGCAGATCGCCACCCGTTTCAATCATTTTGGAGAGAAACTTCTCTTCGAGTCACTGAATGAGATTATCCAGTTCAAGTACGGCTGGAACGATCCGAAGAATGACAACACGCCCTACGAGGCCGTAAACCGCCTGAACCAGAGTTTTGTCAATACCGTGCGTGCAACCGGCGGCAACAACCAAAGGAGAAACCTGATCGTGAACACCTACAGGGCCGATCCCGGCAGGCAGACCATCACGGCCTTCCAACTTCCGGAGGATTCCGTCAACTCCCATCTCGCAGTCGAAGTGCATGTCTATATCCCCGGCGATTTCATCATGGGTGAGTCCAAGGCCGTCTGGA
>ERZ842401.5694-NODE-5694-length-13667-cov-5.671319_pt1 | contig 13667 bp, 9 predicted proteins | sample MGYA00521270_ERZ842401 | MGnify/ENA primary metagenome ERZ842401 (study PRJEB31892, sample SAMEA3878208) | bioreactor metagenome | biome: Moose rumen | place: Sweden | collected 2011-10 | study: EMG produced TPA metagenomics assembly of the PRJEB12797 data set... | reverse complement strand
TTTGGATAAAATGCTCACGCTCGCAAGGCATTGAGCAAGCTCAGCTTTGACTCGCTTAATCGCATTTTTGGATAAAATGCTCACGCTCGCAAGGCATTGAGCAAGCTCAGCTTTGACTCGCTTAATCGCATTTTTGGATAAATTAGGCTGCGCCTCAACAATAAAAATAAATATAGATTTATTTTGTATTGTCTTCGGCTTGCACTAATTTTGGCACATTTTTTGCACAAACCACTGAAAATAGTTGCAGAATTATTTGGCAGGAATAAAATAAAAACTGTAATTTTGCAGCTGTTTACAAGACTAACTAATTTTTTACTTAACTATTTTTAAATTTTTCTATTATGGCATACGTAATTAGTGACAACTGTGTAGCATGCGGAACTTGCATGGATATGTGTCCAACTGGCGCTATCAGCGAGGGTGACATCTATGTAATTGATCCCGACACTTGCATCAGCTGCGGTACTTGCGCTGAGGCTTGCCCCAACGAGGCAATCAACGAGGGATAATTTTCCGAGTGAAAGTAAATAGATAGGCATTGCATGGTTGCAGTGCCTATTTCTTTTTTGTGCATCACAAAAACTTTCACTAATTTTGCAGCCATGAAAGAAAGACTCAAGAAAATCGTGAAATATACTCCCAAGTGTCCCAACCTGTGGTTCTATCTACTGTCGATGGCTTGCATTGTAGTGCAACTGCTCTTTGTGAGCCATCAGTTCAACAAGATTGTTGATCCACAGTGGTTCAGCCACACAGCATTAGCCGACAAGGCGATGCTGGCTCTCAACAGCTTTGCCGACGCACTGCTGCTTCTAACACCATTAGTCCTGCTACCTCCCAAATGGCGCAAGTGGTGCTGGATAGTGACGTGGCTCGTCACATTGTGGTGCGTAGCGCAATTCCTGTATATGCCCACCTATCGCGACCTGATGCCATTGTCGTCATTCTTGATGACCGAGAACATGGGCGGCACGCTATGGACCAGCATCGTAGGTGCCATTAGACCCGGCATCCTTAAAGTGCTGCTGCCGTCAGTGATGCTTTATGCCATCTATAGGATTTGGCTCAAGAAACCTATGGAGAACACGCATCAACCCACCAAGCTGCGCCTAATGCTGGCAGCCGCAGCGATTATGGGATATGTGATTATTAGGCTCGGAGCTACTGCCATTCACCAAGCCGACAACGATGAACCCACCACCTTTGCACAACAGTTTACCGATGACTACTGCGTGATGTGGACCCGTCAAGGCGACTATATGAACCTCAATGGCGCCGTTCCTTACGTTATATATGGTGGCATCACATCAATCTTCGACACCAAGACCCTTAGCGATGAAGAGAAGAAACAGGTGGAGCAATATCTTGAGCTGCAGCCTCATTACACCGACAACAACTATGCCACCGCACAAGGTAAGAACGTGATTCTGATCGTGGTGGAGTCGCTGAACTCATGGGCGGTGAATATGCAAATCAGTGGCAGGGACGTTGCTCCCACGCTCAAAGCGTTGTGCGGCGACTCCACGTGTCTTGTGTCGCTTGCAATGAAGGCGCAAGTGAAAAACGGTCGTTCCAGCGACGGCATTTTCATGTATAACACAGGTTTGCTGCCGCTAAACACCAAGGTCGTAGCTAACAGTTACAGCGATGCCTCCTATCCCACGCTATGCAAGGCATTGGGAAACTACGACACCTTCTATGCTTGTTGCGATGAACCTTCGCTGTGGAACGTCAGGAATATGGCTAAGACCTACGGCTACAGTGACTTCTTCTACAAAGAAGACATAAATGAGACTTTAAAACGCAACAACTATCTCCTCGACAAGACGTTGCTTGAGGAGGTGACACAAATCATCCCCACACGCAAACAGCCTTTCATGGCACTTGTTGCCACGGCAGGGATGCATCACCCGTTTGATGAGCCGATAGAGCCGACAACATGGATTATGAGCAGCGGCGATTACACTAAAGAGGTGCGATGCTACCTTGAGCGTGTCAATGCCTTCGACACCGCGCTTGCCAATTTCATCAGTCAGCTCAAGCAGCAAGGCATCTACGACAACACCATGATAGTGATCGTGAGCGACCACAACGAGATTGTTGACGATGCCCCTAACGGACGCCCATCAATCGACAAGACGGGCGACGACTGCGTTATGCTTATCCTCAACTCGGGGCAGGCAGGACGCATCAACGGACCAATAGGACAAATCGATGTTTACCCCACTCTGCTCGACTTGCTAGGACTCAATGCCCAGACGTGGAAAGGCCTGGGCTACAGCGTTCTGCGCAACGACATCACCTCGGTTGCCATCGCTCCTACCCTGTCTGCTGGCAGCAGCCAGCTTATCAACCGTCAGAAAGAGGCATGGCGCATAAGCGACCTGATAATCACAAGCCGCTGGTTTGATAGCGAAAAAGATTAATACTCTACCTCAACGATTTTTCCCGAGCGAGTGTACCACACATAGCCCTTGACGTTAGTCTCGCCAAGCCGCTTCATTAGGTGGAGGTATTCTCGCACTTGGCTTGAGTGTCTGGCTATCGTCGCGGGCTTATCGCTATAGCCAAATTTGTAATCAATGATGAGCATCTCTCCGTTTGGTCGCTTTACAATGCGATCGGGACGGCGGTGGTCTATTTCGTCGTGTTGCGGGAAACTGATATTTCGCTCGTTGTAGCAGAGATTGTCGTCATCAAACCACGCCATGAGCTGTTCGCTTGTCTTAATGCTCTCAAAGAGTTGCCACACGCGCTCCTCGGTCCAATAGACATTACCTGTGAGCAAATCGTTGTTCTTGGCATAATTTAGAGCTCTGTTGAAATCACGCTCGCTCTTTATCATGCCGAACAAAGCGTGCATCTTCAGGCCCTCGTCGCGCAACGTGCCGCTGTGGTTGGGCATCGACACATGAACCGGCAGCACCTCCGATGCCACCCAGTAGTCTCTTACCGAAAGCACGTCGGTAGTCTCTTTGTTATCGTCATTAGTGCGGTACTCCCCAAAATGGTAAGTATAGGTGTGTAACTTGTTGCCTTCATCAGCGCCGCTCACATCACCGGCATAAAGTTCTCTCTCAATCATTGTCATCATCTCTCCATTTATGACTAATTGTGGCAGCCACTTCATGAGCAGGTTGGAAGCCTTGGTAATTTTTTTTACCGCGGTCTTTCCGGGGATGTCGTTCTTGCCTATGGGAACAAACAAGTGCAGCTCCTCTTTGGGACGAGTTAGAGCGACATAGAGTTTGTTGATATTGTCGATTAAGCACCTCTCATACTCGCCATCATAGATGTCGGTCAAGAATCCAGTCTTTTTCATCTTCGACATCTCCATGGGCACAAGCGGAGGCACCAAGTCTTGGTTGATATTCTTAATAGCCTCAAGGAAGTTGAGATTATTGATAATCTTGTCCTTCTCAATCCAGAACACACTGTCCATCTTGTCGAGCGACCAGTTGGTGCAAGGCACTATCACACATTTAAATTCCAAGCCTTTAGACTTGTGAATTGTCATGACATTTACGGCATCGATGCTGCCGCTGGCGCCGAGCGTGAGCTTTTCGCTCATCGAGTCCCAGTATTGCAGAAACTCGGCTATAGTGCCGCCGTTGTGCCGGCGTGAGAACTTGTGAACCACATCGACAAACGCCATGAGGTAGGAGTTCTCAAGTTCGGTGTTATTGTCGTTGAGAAGATATTTAGCGATAATCTTATCCACCACATTCACCAAATTTGACAGCTGAGCCGCCTTGTCGGGCATGAGTTCCTGAGTGATATCGTCATATTTTTTCAGTCGCTCTAACGTAGTGAGTGTCTTTGTCTCGGTTCGGTCATTTTCCACACAATCGTGCAGGATACCACCTGGCTGTGATGTAGTGGCAGCATTCTGCATGCTTGCCATAAAATCATGAAGAATCTTGTAGTATCGCTGCTCGTTGATTCGCCTCTCTATAAACTTGGTGAACTCCTCCGACCTCTCCTCGTCATCATCTTCAGGTAGCTGATATTGCGTAATCTCGAGAAAGCGCAACGCACTCAAAATCAGCTTTACCGACGGAGAGTTCTCGAGCATCAGCGATTCGCTGGAGATGATATTGATGGGACGATTTTCCGACTCATCACTCAGCGACTCGTTATATCTCATCACCTCGGCGATTATCTCCTTGCCATGATCGTTTGACGTTACAAGGATGGCTATGTCCCCCAACCTGTAGCCGCGACCGCGCATCGAGTTGATGAGTCCCGGCAAAGTCCTGAATATAGCCTCGCGAGTCTGTGGTTCTTTGCTGAGGTTAGGGACGAAATTCACCTCTACCCTGCCAATCTTGTCGCTCTTGTGCACTTTTTGAGTGATGTTATTATAGGTCTTGACGAGCAATGGATAGGTGCCGCTTGACTTCATCTCGTTAATCACCGCGGTGAACAACTCGTTGTTAAACTCAACTATCGACCTGAAACTGCGGTAGTTGGTGTCGAGTGACGATGTGGCGACGCGACCTCTGAAATCATCCTCAATCACATCGCGCAGCAAACTTGGGTCGCTGTTGCGGAAGCGATATATTGACTGCTTCTCGTCACCTATGATAAGATTGTCATTGCCTCGCCCAATGGTCTCCTTGAGCAGTGGCACGAAATTGCTGTACTGCTTTTTGCTCGTGTCCTGAAACTCATCAATCATGTAGTTGTTGAACTGAATGCCCACATGCTCATAGATGAAGTCGGCTCCGCTCTGTAACGCTTTTCCTATCAAGTCGTTGGTGTCGGCAATGAGAATACTGTTGCTGTCCTTGCGGTATTGCTCTAGCTTCTCGTTGATTTTTCCCAGCAGACCCAGGTTCCAGATATTCTTGAGGATGCTGTCGTAGATAAGGAAACGATCATAGTGCAATACAGTCTCTTGCACTAGCTTTTGAAACTCATCATCGTCACCTTTACCCAGTTTCCCCTTGCTGTTAGCATATATCACTTTTTTAGAGAGGGCATCTGCCGAACCGAGGAGATTTCGTAACGATGTTTCCTCCGATGAGGTAAATCCCGAAAATGTGAGCTCATAAAACTTGATTATAATTTGGGACTTCAGGTCTTTGACTTCAATATTACGGCTAGAGAAGAAGTCGTGATATTTGTCAAGTGATTCATTAAAGCTTTTCTGATGATTGTTGCGAGCAATGATAATCTGCTGCCTGAACCTCTCAACCCGTGAGGCGGCAGCTCCATTGCCGATGTCTTCGAGATACTTGACAATCTCTCCCTGGTGTTCACGGAACGACTCCTTGTAAATATTTTTAGCAAATTCTTTGAGGTCATCACTTCTGCCAAAGAAATTCCAGTCCTTGTTGATGCTGATGTTGTGGCTTATGAAATCTTTTACCCACTTATTGATAGCGGCGTGTTTCTTGTCGGTGGAGCCGAGTTCAAGCAAGAAGTCATGAACAGCGACACCGGTAGCATAGTCCTGGTCAATCTGTACCTCATAATTATAGTCGCGATCTAATTCGCGGGCAAAATTTCGCAACACACGCTGGAAAAACGAGTCGATGGTGCTCACATTAAAGTTGGCGTAGTCAAAGAGTATGGCACCCAGTGCTTTGCGAGCCGCAGCTATCACCTCATCGAAATCACAGTTCACAAACATGATGCCGAAGTCCTGAATGTAGTCGCCCAGACCTTTGCTGAGCAGGAAAAGTTGCTTGATGATGCGCTCCTTCATTTCATTGGTGGCCTTGTTGGTGAACGTTATTGCCAAGAGGTGGCGGTGATAACCACCCATCTTGCGCAGCGTGAACTGCTCATAGTCTTTTCCACCCACAGCCACCGTCTTACCGGTGGGCACGCCTATCAGATTTGCTATATAAGTGCGCGCGAGGTTATAGGTCTTCCCAGAACCCGCCGACGCTTTGATGATATTTATCGTTCCGTTACTCATATATTTTAGTTGACGAGTAGATTGAAAAAACATTCTGCTTGTTAACTTGTTAACTCGTTTACTTGTTAACTTTTTTACATGTTATAAACTTAAATGACTCTTGCTCTAAAGCCCTGACTTTTAAGGAAGTTGAGAACCGCTTCACGCTTGTCGCCCTGAATGAGTATCTCGCCTCCGCGGGCCGTGCCGCCCACGCCACAGTGACGCTTGAGCTGTGCTGCAAGCTCCTTGAGGTTCTCGTCGTTGAGGGTGAGGTTGGCGACAATCGTCGCTTTCTTGCCGTTTCGGCCTTTCTTGTCGAGAATGATGTCGATCATCGTCTTTCCCTGCTGCTCGGCAGCCGATGCCGGAGCCATCTCTTGTGTTGTATCCTCATTATCCACTGTTTCGGGGTCCACATTAAACGCTGCCCCAAGCATCGCTTTCCAATCTTGTGAGTTCATAACAATTCATTTTATTTGCAAAAATAATAATTTTCAATCCAATAACCAACACAATAATGTGAAAAATAGTATAAAAATATCGATTGAAAATTTCATTAATCATCTTAATCACTATAAAAAAACCTAGTTTTTCAACTTTTTTGAATAAAAATAGTATTTTTCTTCATAAATATTTTGAAATTCAAGAATAATAATATAATTTTGCGGTGAAAAAGAAATAGAACAAATATTCTATATATTACTAATGTGATAAGTTTGGTTTATTAAGACAAATCAATCAGAGCGAGTCGGGAGACCCGCTCTGATTTTTCAAATACCACCTATCATAATAGCTATATGAATTATAGAGAACAAGAGAACAAGAGAACAAGAGAACAAGAGAACAAGAGTTAGCAAGCGTGGGCGTTGTTGATGTATTGCGCCGCAAGCGCGGCGTTCGACTTTCACTCTCCACTCTCTCCTCTCCACTCTCCACTCTCCACTCTCTCCTCTCCACTCTCCACTCTCCACTAATCACCTCATATCTCCAGCATCTCTTGCATATTTGGCATGGAGTCGAAGTCGGTCTGGTCGATGTGGATGGGTGTGACGGTGACGAATCCACGGCGGAGCCAGTAGAAGTCGGTGCGGTCGTCGTCGGGGTTCTCTTCCTCGTAGTCGCCGAGCATCCAGTAGTAGTCGCCGCCCTGGGGGTGGGTGCGGCGTTCCCACTCGTTGACCCAGCGGCCCAGGTCGCTGGTCGTCACCTTAAGGCCCTTGACGGCTTGCTCGGTCATGGGCGGGATGTTAACGTTCAAGCACACCCCGTCGGGCAGACCATCCTTGAGCACTTGCTGCAGCACATGCTCCACCAGTGGCTTGCACACGTCGGTGTCGGCCTGGCGGGTGAACACACCATAGGAGAATGCCACGGCTGGCACGCCGTGCATGATTCCCTCATAGGCGCACGCCATCGTTCCCGAGTAGAGCGAACTGATGCCCATGTTGTAGCCGTGGTTGATGCCGGCAAGCACCAGGTCGGGTTTGCGGTCAGCCATGAGTTGGCTGATGGCAAGTTTCACACAATCGGCAGGGGTGCCTGTGATCTCATAGGCCGTGAAACCCTCACGCTTCTCCACCAGGTGGGCGCGCACAGGGCTGTCGAGCGAGATGGCGCTCGACTTGCCGCTCTGGTGCACAGCCGGGGCAGCGACAAACACGTCACCATAGCGCATGGCTACCTCGATGAGCGACTTGATGCCGTTATAGTGGTATCCGTCGTCGTTGCTGATGAGTATGAGAGGTCTGTTTTGGTCCATTTGGTTTGTTTTATTAAATTTAGGTGCAAAGTTACAACTTTTTTATGTGATATTGCGAGATTTGAAGTAACTTTGCCCTATCGAAGATAAATCTAATCAAAAAACTGAATTATGAGACTGATCATTGAACCCGATTACAAGAACGTGTCAAAGTGGGCCGCCCGTTATGTGGCCAAACGCATCAATGAGGCTAAACCCACAGCCGAGAAACCTTTCAAACTGGGATGCCCCACGGGCAGTTCGCCACTGGGCATGTACCGCGAGTTGATTGAGATGAACAAGGCCGGCAAGGTGTCATTCCAGCATGTCATCACCTTCAATATGGATGAGTATTGCAACCTGCCCGAGGAGCACCCCGAGAGTTACCACTCGTTCATGTGGAACAACTTCTTCTCACACATCGACATTAAGCCCGAGAATGTCAATATCCTGAACGGCAACGCCGAGGACCTGGTCAAGGAGTGTGCCGACTATGAGGCACGCATCCAGGCTGCTGGAGGCATCGACCTGTTCATGGGCGGCGTGGGCCCCGACGGGCACATCGCCTTCAACGAGCCCGGGTCATCGCTCACCTCACGCACTCGCCAGAAGACCCTCACCCAGGACACCATCATTGCCAACAGCCGCTTCTTTGACGGTGACCTCAACAAGGTGCCCAAGACCGCCCTCACCGTGGGCGTCGGCACCGTGATGGATGCCCGCGAGGTGATGATTATCGTCAATGGACATGGCAAGGCTCGCGCCCTGCAGCAGGCCGTTGAGGGCGGCGTGTCGCACATGTGCACCTTGAGCGCCCTGCAGATGCATCCCCATGCAGTGATCATCGCCGACGAGATGGCCGTCGATGAACTCAAGGTGAGCACCTACCGCTACTTCAAGGACATCGAGCACAACAATCTCGACCCCGACACCCTGCTCTAAAAAGAGATTTGCTCCCCACACGACAACAGCAAGCCGCCCCCAGCAGGGCGGCTTGTTCTATATTAACTATAGATACTATAAATACTATAGCCGCTATAAAAAACAAAAGCTGCTCGAGCCTAACGGCGGGAACAGCTTCAAACTTTCTTGTTGTAAAAGTCTTGCTTACTTGGCGGGAGCAGCCTCCTCAGCGGGAGCAGCCTCCTCAGCGGGAGCAGCAGCCTCCTCAACGGGAGCTACGGTGCTGTCAGCAACAACGGTGGTGTCAACGGGAGCCTCCTCAACAACGGCGGTGGTGTCCTCGGTAACCTCAGCCTGCTCGGCATTCTCGGTGTTGGTGCAGGAAATCATGCTAACGCTGGCGATAACAGCAAGAGCTAAAACTAACTTCTTCATTTTCTTTTGTAATTTTAAATAATAAAACAATTAATTTTCGGTTGTTAAAATCGGGTGCAAAATTATAACAAAAATTTCACCTGCAAACTTTTTTGGAAATTTTTTTAATCTTCTTTTTTGAACAGCTGAAATATTTTTGAAAAAATCGGATTGTAACCAATTGGTTATCATGTGATAATGACAACGGATGCCGAGAAATCGACATCCGTTAAATTGTGTTAATGCTATATCCCGAGGCTCAAAAAGCCACCATTTTTGGCTCCGAAATCAGTTGCTGTACAGGTAGCGTTTGATGCTGCGTTTGGGCGTCTTGTCAAACTCGGTCGCCATCAGTTGTATTTTGGCGATGCGCTCATAGGGGGCCACCAGTTTGTTCAACTCGGAGCGGATCTCCTCCATCAGTCCGGGCAGTTTGTCGCGCGTCACGCCCAACTGGTCCATCGCGTCATAGTCTGGATAAACCAGAGCCACGAGTTTGCCCTCGCGCATTACCACGAGGCTCTCGCTCACGTAGAGCATATTGTTCAGCTTAGCCTCAATCTCCTCGGGGTAGATGTTCTGTCCGCTCGAACTCAACAGCATCGTCTTCAAGCGTCCCCTTATAAATAATGTGCCATCGGCATTCAGCGTGCCCATGTCACCGGTGTGCAGCCATCCGTCCTCGTGCAGCACCTTGTCGGTGGCATCGGTGTTGTGGAAGTAGCCCTGCATCACGTTCTCTCCACGCACGCAGATTTCGCCCGGCACGTTCTCGGGGTCGTCACTCAGGATCTTGCACTCCATGATGCCCGGCAGGATGCGGCCCGCGCTGTGAGGCACGAACTCGCGCCACGGCGTGTGGCTCACCAGCGGGGCACACTCGGTCATGCCATAGCCCACGGTGAAGGGGAACTTGATCTTGTACAGGAAGTCCTCGACCTCGGCATTGAAGGGAGCACCGCCCACAATCACCTCCTCAAACTCGCCGCCGAAGGCCTCGATCAACTTGTTGCGTATTTGGCTGTAGATGCGGCGGTCCAGATAGGGTACCTCAAGAGCCCAGCGCAAGGCTCTCTTGCTGATCATGGGCACAATCATCTTGCTGTAGATCTTCTCGAGCACCAGGGGCACGGTGAACACCACGTTGGGCTTGACCTCGGCCATCGCCTTGACAAGGATCTTGGGCGACGGGATGCGGCCCAGCAGCGTGATGTGGCCACCCACGGCCAGCGGCGTGAGCATGTCAAAGGCGCACCCAAAGGCGTGGGCCAACGGCAGGAAGGCAAGGTCACGCGAGCCCTTGAAGTGTAGGCCCGAGTTGATGCCGTACACGATGTTGCCGGCCAGGTTGTTGGCGGTGATCATCACACCCTTGCTGAAGCCCGTCGTGCCCGACGTGTAGTTGATCTCCACCAGCGCATCGTTGGCGACGTCGGGATAGTGGATGTCGTTGCGGTAGAAGCCCTGCCCATATTGTGCAGCAAAGGCGGCCTCCAGGCCGTCCATCGCCTTGCGTGCGGTGGTGTCGCCCTCGGTCTCGGCAATGAGCGACATGTCCTCGAGTTGGAACACGGCATGCACGCGGGGCATCTTGTCAAACTCCAGGTTCTCCCAGATGTTCTTGCTGATGAACAGCATGGTGGCCTCGCTGTGGTTGATGATGTGCTGTGCGTCGGCGGGGTTGAACTCCTGCAGGATGGGCACGATGACCGCGCCATAGGTGATGGTGCCCATGAACACGGTCACCCAGTTGGGGATGTTCTTGCCGATGAGCGCGATGCGGTCGCCCTGCTTCACGCCACAGTCCTTGAAGAGCAGGTGCAGTTTGGCAATGTTGCGGGCAAAGTCGCCGTATGTCAACCGCTCGCCGGTATTGTAGTCGGTCAATGCGGGCAGTTCCCAGTTGTCGATGAAACTGCGCTCATAAATCTTGATCAGGTTTTCCTTCATCATAGTCAGTACAGGTTTATTGACCGCAAAGGTAAATAAATTAATTCAATTACAACCGCAGTGGGCCAAGTTTCTTGATGTTGAGACTCGAGGTTTTAGGGTTCAGGTGGCACTTGTGCGAGGGCGGCAGCGACGTCGGCGAGGGCTGCTACAGCAGCATTCTGGTACTGGTCGAGGGTACGCGACTTGCGGATGGCCTTCTGCAACCGGTGGTGGGTGCCTGGCAGGAACGTCTGCCAGATGTCCTGCAAGCGACGCACCAGTTGGGCCTCGCCGCCGTTGAGTTGCTCGCTGTAGCCCTCCACCAGCATGTCGTGGAAACGCCGGTAGTCGGCGGGCGACGCATCGGGGGCGAACATGCCGGGATTAGCGGTGAGTCCGCTACCCACCATCACGGCTGCCAGGGTGGGGTAGCGCTCCAGGGTCTGCTCAATGTCATCGACAGTGTGCAGCCCTCCGTTATAGATGACCGGCCATGGCGAGGAGGCCAGCAGTGCCTCGAATTGGCCGATGCCCAGGCCTCCCTTGTACTGCTGCTTGCCGGTGCGGGGATGTACAGCGATGTGCACGGGCTTGATGATGTCCATCAGGGGCAAGCAGTCGCGCCACTGGTCGTCGCGGTCCCAGCCCAGGCGCATCTTCACGCTATAGGCCACCCCCTCGACCGTGGACAGTGCCTTGAAGAGTGCCTCGATGAGTTCGGGATGGGCCAGCATGCCCGAGCCCTTGCGGTGCAGGGCGATGGGCGGGAAGGGGCACCCCAGGTTGATGTCGATGCGGCTGTACTCGATCTGCTTGAGGGCATCGACCATCATCAGGGCATGGTCGGGCTGGCAGGCCAAAATCTGCGGAAAGAGCGTGATGCCCTCGTTGCGTTCGGGATTCACGTCACGCAGGTCCTTGCGACGGACTTCGCCGCGCTCCACGCGCATGAAGGGCGCATAATAGGCATCCACGCCGCCAAACACCTGGTGCTGCGCCATGCGCCACACGTTGTCGGTCACTCCCTGCAGCGGTGCTGCAAGCACTGGTATCTTGATGTTGTCGTCCATTGTCTATGCTCTTGTCTAATTGTTAATCGCTATCTTGTATCTGCCGCCGGTGATTGCCGCGATGGAGAGGGTTTGGAAAAGCAGGTCATAAGCCGTCGTGCTGTTGTTGTCGTTGCAGTCCTCGTGGAAGAAGGCGATGTTGCCATTCGCGGTCAGAATCATCGTCGAGTAGGCCGAATAATTCTCTGTCACCTGGTAACAATTCCAGCCCCAAGAGAAATCAACTGGCTCGTCGCAGTCGTTGGTATCCAGCAGCGGTTTGTAGTAGATACTCACCCGCTGGCGTCCCTTGCCGCGCGGTGCCGACTGTAATGCCAAGTGCATCGGCCGCCCGTCACTGGTGCGCAGCACTGGCACGATGAGCAGTTCGCCATTGCAGGAGCAGGCCTCGCTATAGGTTCCCGATTCGGGGTCATTGCTCACCACCATTTCTCCCCATGAGCCGGTGGCGTAGTCATAGATGTTGAACAGGCGGCCGCTGGTGGCGGTCTGCTTGGAGCGGCAACTCAGCAGCACGTTGCCATTGGGCAACTCTTCCACCTTGGCTTCGTCGCCAAATGGGGTGATTGTCGGTCTGGCCTGTGGACCACCCAGGGCGTGCCACGTCTGCCCGAAGTCATCGCTGTAGAGCACAAGGCATCCCACGTCCATCGGGCCATCGACCGCCGAATAGATGCGGTAATGGCTACCCTCCTTGATTAAGTTGCTCTGGCAGATTCGGCCACTGGAGAAGAACAGGGCATTGACCTCGGGACAGTCGGCAAAGATGCCGTAGATGTCGCTTGTCACATCCAGGCCCGTCCAATTTGCACCGCCGTCGTCGCTGGTGTAGCGCCCCACAAGCAGTGGATTGCTCAGTGTCGAGGCAAGGAACCCTTGTTGGCCCGAAGCGCACATGATGAGCAGTTTCCCCGTCTCACGGTCAACTACTGCCGCAGGATCACCGTGGCTGTTGTCGAAGCCCGTGCGCATGATGCTGCCGTTGGCAATGATGAAGGTGTTCCCCCACGTCTTGCCGCCGTCATCGCTGACTTTGCCCACGATGTCGATACCACGGTTGCTGCCGATGTCATAGTCGCTGCCGTGGCGGTCGTCGGCGATGGCAAGCAGCCTGCCGTCAGGCTGTTGCACGATGGCAGGAATGCGGTAATAATGGCGGGCCGCGACATCGGTGTCAAACACCACTGTTGCCTCGACCTCGGCCTCGTCGCAGGGTGGAGAGGCACTTGTGCTGCCAAGAATCACATTGATTACCTCGTTGACGTCGCTAACGTTCACCTCGCCGTCACCGTTCACGTCACCATAGATACCCTGTGCAATGGCTGCCTGCGACAGCAAAGCTGCCAGCAGGAAAGCACTTGATTGTATAAACCTCTTCATCTGCTATAGTCAATTATTTCTTTATCCTTGTTCGCTGCCGATTGTGACGTCTTGGGAGCACCCGAGTCGTATCCTGCAAAAATAGATGTAATTTTTTATTCAGACAAATTTTGTGGCCAAAACTGGGTCACTTGCAAAAGGGTGTGTTATTGCATGGCGGATGGGATTACGGCGGCAGTGCGGCCCACGGGAGTTTTTAATAGGACAATGGCAAGTGTCAGGACGGCCTGACGTGAGTGGCCCTCTTACGAGGCCCGTCCAATTGTAGCCATCTTCCCCAGGCCCCACTGACCTACGGCCAGTGCGCCCTGGGGTT
>ERZ842401.5693-NODE-5693-length-13668-cov-3.706751_pt1 | contig 13668 bp, 9 predicted proteins | sample MGYA00521270_ERZ842401 | MGnify/ENA primary metagenome ERZ842401 (study PRJEB31892, sample SAMEA3878208) | bioreactor metagenome | biome: Moose rumen | place: Sweden | collected 2011-10 | study: EMG produced TPA metagenomics assembly of the PRJEB12797 data set... | reverse complement strand
TACGAAAGATGGGTCTTCGTTTGCCAATTTGTGAAGCTCTTCACAAATTGGCAAACGAAGACCCATCTTTCGTAGCTCAATACGACGAAGAAACAAACGAAACCGTAATTGCTGGTATGGGTGAACTTCACCTCGAAATTATGGTTGACCGCGTTAAAGAAGAATTTAAAGTTGAAGTTGAAGTTGGTGAACCTTCTGTAGCATATCGCGAAACTTTCCTTGTAGAACAAGATGCTCACTACAAATACGCAAAACAATCTGGTGGTAAAGGTCAGTTTGCAGAAATCCGCATGATAATGTCGCCAAATCCTGGCAAAGGCTACGAATTTGAAAACACCGTAAAAGGTGGACATATCCCTGGCGAATTTATACCATCGGTTGACAAAGGTATCCAAAAAACACTTGAAAAAGGTGTATTGGCAGGATTCCCTGTTGTTGACGTAAAAATTAACCTATACGATGGTAGTTTCCACCCAGTTGACTCATCAGACTTCGCATTCCAAACTTGTGCATCAATATGTTTCAAAGAAGCCTTCATGAAAGGACACCCAGTACTTCTCGAACCTGTGATGAAACTCGAAGTAATCACTCCCGACGAATACATGGGCGACATTATTGGTAACTTGAACAAACGTCGTGGTCGTATAGAACAACAAGGTCCTCACCCACACCGCAAAGGTTTAACAGAAATTAAAGGTTTTGTTCCTCTTGCAGGTATGTTTGGATATGCTAACGATTTGAGAAACATTTCATCTGGACGTGCAAGTTTCTCAATGGAATTTGCTCAATACGAACAGCTCAATGCAGCAACACAAGATGAAGTTTTGAAAAAACTTGCTGCTAAACGCGCTGCAGATGAAGCCGCTAAGTAATATTTTTAAATAAAATAAACACTAATCCGTATTGTCTTTTAACAGATAATACGGATTTTTTAATAAAAAAATGTTAAAAAACGAAATTACATATCTACGAGCGTTAGAACCAGACGACATTGACTACCTATACAAATGGGAAAATGATCCGAATATTTGGGAAGTAAGCATAACAAACACACCATATTCGAAATATACGTTGGCAAAATACATTGCAGAAACAGCATCACTTGACATTTACGAAGCCAAACAACTAAGATTAGTTATAGTAGAAACAAAAACAGAAATTCCATCAGGATTAATAGACATTTTTGATTTTGACCCAACAAATATGCGAGCAGGCGTAGGAATTGCAATAAACGAAACTAAACAACGTGGCAAAAAACTCGCCGACAACGCATTAAAACTACTAATAGAATATTGTTTCGATGTTCTTCATCTTCATCAACTATATTGCAACATTGCTGTAACAAATAAGCCAAGCATAAATCTTTTTGAAAAAAATGGATTTATTAAATGTGGACACTTAAAACATTGGCATTTAAACAGAAACGGTTGGAGCGATGAATATATATTGCAACTCATCAAAAACTAAAACTCCAAATACCTTATAATTTTTTTTACTTCAACTGCAGAAAAACACCCAACAGCCAACAAATCGGCAGCACAACTAATCTTTATATGCTTACTACGATAATCTACAACCGCTAACGATTGTTTGTGAGAAAAATACGGATGTTGTTCAAGTTGTTGCGCAGATATTTCATTTATCTTTAACGTATTGAAACTATCAGGAGTACAAACATAAAAATATTGTTTTATTTCATTAAATTTTTGAAAATCAATAGTTTTAATATCTCTAAGTTGACCGACAGAATAAAAAGCACCCAACACACTACGCAACTCAATAATTTGTACAATTTCACGTTTTGAAAACAACCCTAATTTTTCAAAATCAGAAAAACTCAACTCATTAAGATTATACAAAGGGTTACCATTGGCAATTTTTTCAAAATCAATTTTTATACAAGACTCCAAATCAGAAAACTTGTTTTTAAAAAGATAATAATTTTTTACATCGTTTATACAATAAAATTTTTTTCCATGTTCTCTATCGTCCAAAAAAGATTCGGTTTGCTTTGCAGTAAAACCAAGTTTAATCAATTGCTGATATGTAACAAAATTAGGATCAAAATCAAAATATTTGCATGTAAATGTGATAGAATCACTATCAGATTTTGAATAATAAAAATTATCAAACAAAAAATTTCCTGCCAAAACAGTATTTAAAGACAATAAAACCAATATTAAAATAAGTTTAAGAAAGCCAACCATAGAATAAAAAAAAATTATAATTACTCTTATAGAAAAAAAAAGCCATTCCCTATTTTCTAAGAAATGGCCGAATGAAGAAAGTTATCTATCAAAAAAAAGCGAATTATTTGCTTTTTCCTACAAAAGATAGGATACCAACTGCACATGCTTTTTTATCTCCTACATTTGGTTTAAATCTAATAGAGATATAATACATTGCAGTTTTATTACAAATAAAATCAAATGATTTCCTATCTGTTTTGGTTGTTTTATCATAAGTGCAACCCCATGGTTTAGAGTTTTCAGGGTGTTCGCTATCATAAAGTGTGAGTACCACCATATCTTGGTATCCATCGGGAGCACATAAGCTGAACCTATATTGGGTACCTTTGTTTAGTACTACAGTCCACTTCATTCCTGTTTCATCTATGCCTTTTTCACGTCTAAGTTTAGTATTAAAATCACGTAAGTATATGGCTTTTTCGGTCTGTGTGGCACATTGATAAACAAGCTGTTGCTTGCATTGCGCGTCAACTTTTGTTGAAATACTCAAACAAAAAATTGCTAAAATCAATATAACAAATAGTCTTTTCATATTATAAAGCAATTAATTTATTACGAATCCTTTCTGTTGTTTGTATAATTTCTTGTAACTCTTCGCTTGTCATATTAACAACACTTCTATCGTTCTGCACCACTACAAAAGCACCATTACTTTCGATAGTTTCAGGTTCACCAACCTCAACTGTAATATCAACGGCACTGAACGAATCTTTCAATTCTTCAAAGCATTGTACCAACTTTTGAAAGTTTACGTCATCCTTTTCAAAAAGTTTCAATATAGGTAGCAAATTGTTTAAAATAAATTTTTGTTCTCCAATATTATCTCTCAAATCATCACTCGGACGTTCTTTTGCCACTTGAGTAAGCAAATAAAGAGATTCAATCCATACACCTGTAACCATAGCAGCACTAAGATTACTACGTTGGTTTTTCGACAAGTAATCCTCCATATTTTGATAACTCTGAACACACATTATCAATAAAGAGTCCATATTGTCGTTAGAAGTTGCAAGGTACTTTAACGTTGAGAAATCAAAAAACTGACCAATTTTCAAATCTTCTGCAATTTTTCTTATCGAAGCTAAATATTCTACAATTTCAGAATTAATTCCATAAACGTTCAAATAACCGAGATCAGCACTTAACACACCCAAACCCAATGCCTTTTTAAAACTTGATGCAAAATCATTTACAACCTTTGGGTTTTGTAAATATTTTGTCGAAAATGGCACTTTTGAGTCTTTTACCATTGCTGCCATTTCAACTGGTGCAGGCATACTTTGTATAACCTCCTGCATAGCCATACGATCGTATGTTACCGCTGTTGTCTGTTGTGAAACTTCACCATCACCTGGATAATTTAAATCATCGTTATCGTTTCCGCACCCACTGCAATTAAACTGCAATAATGATACCATCAACAAAAACAACGTAATATACCATTTTTTCTTGTGCATAATGTTTTATTTTTTTGTCAAATATAAAATAAAATAACAAAACATAAAATATTTATCTAAAAAAATTTAATTTTTATTCTACTTTTTTATCATCAGATTTAACAACAACCTTTTTAGATGTTTTTTCTTTTTTACTCTTTTTTACCGACTGTTTGAATTTATCAAAAAATTGTTTAAGTTTATTTGACAATTTGTCGGTATATTTACCTAAATTAACATCACCAGCCCAATCAACAATCTTTTTCAGTAATTCAAAATATAGAGCTATGTACATCCCCAAACTCATAATCCAAATTACAACTATGTCAAAACCAAAGGTATCAAAATAGCGACCAAGAAACCATTTTTTGGGTGCATAAAAATGTGCTCTAAATCCAAAGAACGTAGAATTATCTGCATCCAAGTAAATTGGATCTACTTGTTGTATTAAACGGTTTTCGTAACGAATTATTTTATTTTTTTCGTAAACACTTGTTACAATATCCTGTAATTTTTCATTGTTGTACATATCGCGCAACTTGAGATAATAGCCTGGACGTTCACGTTCATAATATTGCTTACGAGCTTCTATTTCTCGCTCTGCAACATTAAAAATTTTTCCATAATACGAATCAAGTTTATTTAGATAATCATCAATTTCGTCTGCAACGTCCTCATTAAACCCTTCATGATTAAGATCTTGCATACAATCAAGTGTTATTTCTGGAACACGCCGCATTTCATCAAGAGCTTCGTTATATATAAGTTGTAATGAGTTGTCAATCTGATTATTGAGTCTATCAATATCATATTCAGGATCTTCCTCAGCAATACTATCGGCACAATCTACAGCATAAGTTAATGCTTTACGTAATTCTGCTACATAATACACTTGCTTAAAATTGGAATAACTTTTCTTCTTTTCCTCGTCATAAAATTTCTTTTCAAACCTATTATCCTTAAATTGCTTAACCATCATAGCCTCGTAAGACCAACGCGAAGCCATCATTTCTGCAACAATTGGCACACGTCCCACGCTACCAATAAGGCTGTTAAGTTTGTCGAAACTAAACATACTACCGCCCAATGCCATCTGAGGTATCATAAGCAACGGTATCAAAATGTATATTGTTACAACCGAGTTGAATGCCGATGAAATATTCAATCCCATCATATTGGCAAAAACAAACATAGAGAACAACGCAATCCAATAAGAAAAATACATTTCTTTTACTCCAAGCAATGTATTACCTACTAAAACATACAAAAATGCTTGAATAGCCGACATAACAATAAGTATAACAACCTTAGACATAAGGTAACTCGACCGCGAAAGATTCAAGAATTTTTCTTTCTTTAAAATTTTTCGATCCTTAAAAATTTCTTCTGCCGATACCATAAGACCCAAGAAAAGAGCAACAATTATGCTCATAAAAATATATGGCACAATGTTTTCATTTTCATAAAAAATATATACACCCTTATTTGGAGCAATATACCTAATAAGAAACGAGAGAATTAAGCCAAGTAACGGAGCCTCAGTAAGATTAAGAAATATATATTGCATATTACTAATCTTAGACTTAAAGTCTCGAGAGAGATAAATCAAAAACTGCTTAAACCATCCTGGAACATTAAGATTCTTAGGCGGATCATTTGTTTGGTCAGGAATTATCTCTGGTTTAATTTTTTCATGATAATACTCCTCCCACTTTTGTGGTGAAATTTTTCTATCTGGCATATAACGACCAAACTCATCCACTTGACGCGATTCCAATATATCAAAAATAACCTCTGGCGTTGCATTACCACAAACAGGACATTCTCCCTGTTCGCTATTCAACTGACCATCAATTGTTTTAAAATAAGAAATTGCCTCAATAGGATGACCGTAATAAACCATATAGCCACCAGTATCAAGGATAATCATCTTGTCAAACATTTTATAAATGTCCGACGAAGGCTGGTGAATAACCACAAATATAAGTTTACCTTTTAAAGTTAACTCACTCAAAAGATCCATAACATTTTCTGAATCTCTTGAAGAAAGACCAGATGTTGGCTCATCAACAAACAAAACAGAAGGCTCACGTATAAGTTCAAGCGCAATATTAAGTCGCTTACGTTGTCCACCGCTTATAAGTTTATTTAATGAGTTACCAACTTTAAGGTGACGGCGCTCATAAAGACCGAGTTGCTTTAAAACTTTATCAACAAGCTCACAAATTTCCTCATTAGATTTGTCTTTAAAACAAAACTTGGCATTATAATAAAGGTTTTCAAACACGGTAAGTTCCTCTATAAGCAAATCGTCCTGAGGTATTAGACCTATGACACCGTCAAGTTTTTCTGATTCACGATGCAAATCGATGCCGTTAATTTTAACAGCACCCTTAGAAGGAGAAGTTATTCCCGACAATACATTTAGCAATGTTGTTTTACCTGCACCACTGGCACCCATAATACCAACAAGCCTTCCCTGACCTTCCGAAAAAGTAATATTGCGCAAGCCAATGCCACCACTTGGAAATCTATATTCTAAATCGGTAACATTAAACGATAGCGGAACAAAAGCTTTATCAGACTGGAATGTAGCCACAACGTCGCTGTAATACACAGGTTTACCTTTTGCTGTCTTTAATGTACTACCAGGTGCAAAAAGATAAATTCTGTCGTTGTATATAGCTTGTCCATTAAGAGAAATATCGTGTATACCAGTATAACGCAAAAAATAAAGTTCAACGCTTTGGATACGCAAAATATAAATATCAGAGTCGAGACCTTCGTTTTTAATCAACTTAGAACCTGAAAGTTCATAGTCATTCTCGCTAATAATCAAAATAGAAGGTGTATCTATCTCGGAAATAGCATTATTAACTACAAACTTCTGAATATCTTTAAACTCATCGGAAGAAATATTAAAAACCTCACCAACAGTATTGATAATAGCCATACGTTGCTCGGTGAATTTCTTGCTTGTATTTAGCAATTCAAACAAACGAACCAGCACAATTATTTTCTGACGCTGGTTAATTGTTTTGTTGATTTTACGACACAAGCCAAGAATCTTAACAGACATCTTTACAGATGTAACATTCTTTTGCTTTTCAGTGGCTTCATCAATCTGCTTTTTAAAACCGAGAAGATACTCATTGGCTGCATCCTTACCCAATTGTTGTGTAAGAAAACTTTCCACATATTGCATCTCTTTGTCCTCAATGCCGCCATCTTGTATAGCAATAATGGCAAACATCTGAATCAAAGCTTTTAATATTTCTTCACTCATATTCTAACGGTTCTAAAAAATTCTTTGTTGTACGTTTAAACTACAAACGCAACAGACTAATCAACTGAATAACTTACTTGTTCAAAAGGAACTTCAACAATGTCGGCATACTCTTCTCCTGCTTCTTCCATATCCTCATCGTCATCGGGATAATGCCATTTAACCAAAACATCGTGTCCTGCATTGTATAAATCTTCAAGTTTGAGCAATACATCAAGCAACAACTTAGAAGATGCCGTATTAAAGTATTCAAGTTTAAAATCAAAGATTGTTTTATCCAAAGGATTTTCGGCATATTCGTCAATCCACTCAAGTATCGGCTCATAAAAAGCAGCTACGTCTTCGGGTAACGAACGACCAGAAATCTGAAAAGTGTTGTTGTCAGCGTCAAGGATTACTGTTGGAGTATCATCAGACCCCTGTAATTTAAAAACTCGCATAATAGATAATTTTTTATTCTTTTATTCGTGAAATAGTTGATGTCAATACAAAAAAAGACTTTTCGTTGTCAATTTTCAGAAAACTAAAAATAAGTTTCTCTCCTGTTTTACGGGCAATGTCAATAAAGCCAAGTCCTGCGCCTCCTTTTTCAGACAATTTTCCTTCGCGCATCTGCTTTTTGTAAAGTTTGTTAAGCCCGTCTTTGTCAAGATTATTGATATTTTCTAACATTTGGCGCAAATGGTCAACATTTTCATTCATTATAACATTACCTGTAGTAACGTTATATTCTGTGTCGCCCTTGCTAACCATAAAAATTCCGCGTCCTTCCTTGGCCGGATCCTTCTTAGGTTGGCCTTCGGCATGTTTACTTATGTTTTGAAGACATTCCACCATAACATGGAACACCTTCTTTTGCACGGAACTTCTATCTTCTTCGCGCGCCATATTTGTTTCCGTGAGCGAAGTAAACGCCTTAGTTATCTGGTGCGTAATTTCGCCCTCGTAAGCAAGGTTGATTTTGTTTCGCTTCATCTTAACGTAGAAGTCATAAACAAAATCCAGCGACTCTTTTGGGTTTGTTATACTTGCCATAATAATTACCGTGTATTATGTAACTAAAATTCTATTCCTATTAATAATATATCGTCCACCTGTTTATTTGATCCTTTCCATTCAAGAAAATCTTTTTCAAACAATTTGCGATATTCTGGCATTGTCAACGTTGGATTACCCTCTATCAACTCACGAATACGTCCTGTACGATATTTTCTTCCATCTTCACCTCCAATTTGGTCTGGCAAGCCATCTGAAAAGAAAAATATCTTGTCGCCAGGTGCAAAATTTATTTTGTGGTTCTCAAAATTTTTCTCTTTTCCTTTTCGTGCTGGCTTTCCACCAATAGCCTGCATTGTTCCTTTATATTGAACAAATTCTTTATTTGTAGTGAGATAATACATCGGACGGTGTGCGCCTGAATAATTAAGTGTCATCTCCTCAAAATTAATTTTACATAATGCAATATCCATACCATCTCTTGCTTCTGCATCTTCTTGATCTTGTTTTAAAGTTTTTCTAACGCCAAGATGCAAATTATCAAGAATTTGTCCTGCATCAAGGTTATCGGCATGGTCTGCAATGCTGTTAAGAATAAAATAACCTATAAACGAAAGCAACGCACCAGGTACTCCGTGTCCTGTACAATCTACAGCTGCTATAAATATTTCATTTCCTTTAACATAGAACCACGGGAAGTCGCCACTAACAACATCACGTGGCCTATAAAACATAAAGAATTTGGGTATTTTTTCTATAATATTATCCACACTCGGTATAATTGCAGATTGAATACGTTGAGCATAGTTGATACTTTCGGTAATACTCTTATTCTTTTCTTCAATTTCCATTTCTATTCGTTTGCTCTCAGTAATATCATGGGCAACGAACAAAATGGTTTCCAATTCTTTTTCTTTATTATACTCTGGGATGGCATTAAACTGTACAATACATTCTTCTCCACTTACAAGTGGAAAATTTGTTTCAGTATTAAATGTTTGCTGATTTTCAACAACATTTTCCAACGCCTTTTTAAAGAATTCAGCTATAGTAGGTATAAGTTCAACCTCATCGATTTGCTTTTGCAAAATATCTTTTTTAAGCAAACCTAAAAACTTTTCGCAAACAGGGTTGACATAGAAAAACTTTCCTTCTGGATTCAAACGAGCAATCATATCCAAAGAGTTTTCTGACAAGGCTTGCATTTCACCACTCATACGCTGAGCCTTTTCTGCAATCTTACGCACCGTAATATCTCGAGTATTGAAAATAATTCCTTGAATTGCCGCATTACTCAAAAGGTTACGACCAGTAGCTTCAAGCCAAAGATGCTCATACTCATTCTTTTTGAATTGATATTCAAAAGTAACAGGAGCCTCAGGTGTAGTTAACAATTGTGCAAAAACTTCCAAAAACTTTTTACGAGATTGGTCATCAAATTTTTCAACAGCCTTTTTATTTACAATATACTCTGGATCATAACCAAGAATGTTTTTGGCCGATGGACTTTCGTATGTTACAATACCATTTTCATCATAAATTGAAATAACCTCTGATGCGTTTTCGAGCAATGCATACATACGTTTTTGACCACGTTCTACCTCGCGTATTTGGGCTTCCAATTTAGTGTTAGTATCTTGAAGTTCCAACTGCGCTTTAGCCATATCGTCAGCATTCTTTCTTAACTCCTCTTCATTTTTCTGCAACTGCTTTGTCATTTCTTGTGCATCACGGAGTAGTTTTTCTGTCTGAGCATTTACACGCAAGTTGAAAATAGTTTGTGCAATAATTTGACTTACTTCCTCAATCAACCGTAATGTTTTCTCTGGCATATCTTCATTCAAAGATGCAAACTCAATAACACCTTGAAGTTTCTCATCGCTAATTAAAGGAGAAAGCAACAAAGTCTTTGGTTTTTTATCACCAAGAATACCCGAACTAATGGTTACATAACCATCAGGAATTTCTTTTCTATATATAATATCGCGTTCAAAAGCGGCTTGCCCAACAAGCCCTATACCAACTTTAAACTCCTGAGAAATATACTTCTTACGGTTATAAGCATATGTAGCTATATTGACAAGTTTTTCTGTATCATCATCGTAAAGATAAAAAGCACCTTGAACCGCATTTATATATTCAATGAGATTAATAATAGTTTCATAAGCTAACTCATTTATATTATTTCGCTGACGAAGAATATCGCCTATAATTTCCTTACCCTTTGCAATCCAACTCTGCTCATTTTCACGCTCTTGAGTTGAAACAAGGTTGTTTTTCATTATAAGCAACGAACGTCCCAACATATCATCATTGGCTATATCAGAAGTGTCGAAATACAAATCACCTTCACCAATACGTTTGGCTATAAGAGAGTTTTTACGAATAATTTCGTTACGTTCTGAAAGCATTTTTTCAAGTTCCTCGTTCTGCTGCCTATTTCTACGCGCAAAATAATGAAACACTGCTCCAATAACAAACGGTGCCATATCTATTACATACAAAAGCGGTGTACGCTCGTGTAAATACAATATTTTTGTTATGTCAAATTGAATATGTTTCAACTGGAAATCCACTAAATAAGAAACAAACGGAAACGCAAGACCAATAATTACACCTATCAACGTATATGTATAGATGTATCGCCTATTGCTTGCTGTAGCCAAACTTTTTTCCAATATGTTATCTTTTTTCTGTCCCATTTTCTATCAGTGAAAATTCCGTTGCTAAAATACAGAATTTATAAATAACTACTATATTTTTTCCATTTTTTTTAGTCAAAACTTTTCAACCAAGCTTTATATTTATCTTGCAAAAGGCTGTTTTCTCCGTCTAAATCCATTTCCTGAATTTTTTCCATCTCTGAAATCTGTACTTTGAGAACATTTTCCTTTTCTTTGTAAGTTTCTATCTGAGCAACATAACGTTCATTTTGTTTTTTTAACTCCATCATCTGTTCCACTGCTCTATCCTCAGCTTCCTTATGCTTGGTTATATCAAAAGCTGTGTATAACACCTTCAAAACCTTTCCATTAGCATCTTTTACAGGAGTATATTGGTTTATCAACCATACTGGTTTATCTGTAAACTTATTTACACGCTTAACAGTCATCTGGTGTAAATTACCCTCGCAAACATTTTGCCACAACGCCTTAAAATCTGCAATTTCTTCATCAGGAATAAACGTTAATATATTTTTTCCCTTAGTTTTTTCATAATCATAACCCATAGCAGCAATATGTTTAGCATTAGCAGAAATCATATTTCCTTCTACAGTATATTCTGCCTTCATCATAGTTTCGTCAACAGCAGAAAGAATACCCGACATTTCAATCTCATTCTTTGCCATTTTTTCTTGCGTAGCCATCAACATATTAGCCTTGTCAAGCGATTCTGAAAGCAATTTCTGATTTTTCTCTTCCGCTACTTTCTGTTCTGTAATGTCATTAGCAAGATAAAGCACCCTTACAACCGCACCTTGGGCATCAAATATAGGTGTATATTGTGTCAATAACCAAAGATTTTCTCCAAATTTATTTTTTTGATTAACACTCGACTGGTACGACTGACCTGAAATAATATTCTGCCATACAATTTCAAAACTTTTTGCATAATCTTCTGGCATAATGTTTTGAATATTTCTACCTATTAATTCATCTTTACGATACCCCAAAGCCGATAAAAATTTCTGGTTAGCTGACAAAAACTTACCTTCAGGACTTAATTCTGCTTTTAACATAGTTTCGTCAACTGCCGAAAGAATACTCGACATCTCAGATTCTCTTCGTTGTGCATCATCAGTGGCTTTAGTCATCTCTTCCATTGCAAGCCTTAATTCTTTTTCCCTAACAATCAACTCATCAGACTTTTTCTGTGATTCTTGCAAAAGATCAGCCGTCTGTGCATTTATGCGTAACGATGCCAACTGCGAAGCAATACTATCTCCAAGCTGCTCAACAAATTGAATTTCATATTGTTTCAACAAATTGAATGATGCCAACTCAATAACTCCAAGAATCTTATCGTCTGATTTTAGTGGAACAATAAGCAAACACTTTGGCTTACTATCACCCAATCCCGACTCAATTTCCATATAATCGTCAGGCACATCTGTAATATAAATAGTATTTTTTTCTAACGCACAAACTCCAATAAGACCATCTCCAAGTGCGATACGACGCGAAAGAAACTTTTTTCTATCGTATGCAAAAGCAGACAACATATCCAAATAAATATGATCTGAATCTGTATCATCTAAAATAAACAAACCACCTTGACTCGCATTTATATAATGCACAAGATTTTTAATAACCTCGTCAGAAAGAGATGTAATATTTTCGTTGCTATGACGAAGAATTTCACCAAATTTTGCAATACCAAGGGTAGCCCAATTTCGCTGCTCGTCTTCTATACGACGTTTATTGTGTTCGTCCTCTGTTGCAACAAGTTTATCACGCAAATTAATCAACGAACGCGCCATACTACCTTCTGGTGCATCTGCATCTATACTTGTAGAATAATCACCCTCAGCAATTTTATTAGAAAAATTAGTAAGTTTCTTAATTCTTTCTGCAGTTTCGTTTATAATGCCATTTAGACTACCAAATTCCGATTTACCTTGAGGCAAACGACCTTCTGGAGCAATGCCTCTACTAAGTGTACGCATATAATCATACGTTCGCGACATATTGATTTTTATATACTTGTAAGAATAAATTGCAATGAAAATAATAATTAAAGCAATTGGTATAGCAGAAATAAATATTCCAACACGCAATTTGTTTATCTGAGTACGAATACGAACATCCCCTTCAGACAAAATTTTTCTATGAGTATCGTACATTAAACCGAGAGTTCGACGCATATCATCAAAAGCACTAATCTCTTTTATACTCAACAACTCTTTTGCAGTAGAAACTTGCCCATTAATTAATAGTCTAATTATATCTTTATTAACATTCTGATAAAGAACAAATTCATTTTTAAACCTATCCAAAAGACGAGCTTCTTCTACTGTAGAAAGAGTGCGTTCATAAGATTTTATGCCCACCTCGTAGAATTGATTAAATTTATTATGATGGCGTTGAATAGTTACAACATCTGCATTACCTTCTATAATTGCATGATTCTGAACCACAAGACCATACAACTCATCTGCCATTACAAACAATGGATAAATACTTGCAGATTGAACACTTGTAAAACGCTCAATATCGTTACGCAACCTACCATAAGACATAACAACATAAAAACAAAAAAATATCACGTAAGCCAAAGCCATCGCAAAAAACAATGTCAATTTGTCTTTAATGTTCAAATTTTCAAGTATTTGTCGAATTTTTCCCATCGTTGCGACTTAATAATTTCGCTATATTTTTTTCGTTTTTATAGTTGAAATCTCATTTTTGTTAACGTCCAAATTTACAATTTTTTTTAAACCTAAAAACAAAAACAAAAATTTTCTAATTTTTTTTATTTAATTTACTGAAAATCAGTAATAATTTTTTCTTAAAAAATTAATTAACTACATTTTCAGAAATAAAAAATCAAAAAATATGCCTTTTTTGTAAAAAAATACCAATAATATGTTTTTTTAACTACCATAGATAAAAAAACAAATTTTCTTACAATACTAAAATCCGTCAAAGGTAAATTATATTTTGAAAATTAAAAATATTAAATAATAAAATTTGAAAAAATA
>ERZ842401.5692-NODE-5692-length-13669-cov-3.469076_pt1 | contig 13669 bp, 8 predicted proteins | sample MGYA00521270_ERZ842401 | MGnify/ENA primary metagenome ERZ842401 (study PRJEB31892, sample SAMEA3878208) | bioreactor metagenome | biome: Moose rumen | place: Sweden | collected 2011-10 | study: EMG produced TPA metagenomics assembly of the PRJEB12797 data set... | reverse complement strand
TCTACAACCTTGACGCCGCGGGTGACGACGAGGGTGGAGTGGAACAGACGTGAGCGCTCCACGAGGCGTTGTTGTGCCAGCACGATACCTTGGTCGATGCGTTGCTGCATCTCTTTGATTTCTATGTCATTCATGGCTGTCGTCTGTTTTAGCGTATTGGTCAAGGAATCGTTGGTATTTCGCCTCATCGGCGATGCTGATGCGCTCGTCCTTCCATCCTGAAGCGATTTTCTCGCCGGGGATGTTGGAGTTGTCGTAGAGTGTCCAGTAGTCGCAGATGGGCGTGTAGAGCTGGAAGAAGTTCTGCAGCCCGGCCTCGTAGCGACGCAGGATGACGTCGGTCGGGATGTTGTGTCCGCCGAGGCTGACGCGCTTGGACACGCGTGCGATGGCCTGTTCGGGCGAGGAGAGGGAGAAGAAGAGCAGCGTCACGAAGTAGCCGCGCTTCTGTGCGCGCTGGATCAGGTTGACGTAGGAGCGGGTGGCCAGCGTGGTCTCGAAGGCGAAGGTCTCGCCCTCCTTCAGCAGGTGCAGGATGCGGTCGATCATGAGGCGTCCTGCCTGGATGGCTACGCCCTCGGGGTTGAAGGGTGAGAGACCCTTGGCAATCTCGTCGGCATTGACAAATTCCTGGCAATTGAGCATCTCGGGCAGGACGGTGAATGAGGCAGTCGTCTTGCCCGCGCCATTGCAGCCGGCGATGATATACAGGTGTAGTTTGTTCTTGTCTGCCATATAGTTTGTGCGGCTTTATGTCGGGTACAAAGATAGTTTTTTTTCAGTTGACAGTTGCCGTTGGACGGTAGAAAGTGCGCGCAGCCCCTTGTTCTTTGAGATTATTTAACAGGCGAGGGCTTCCGGCAAACATATTTTTAAGGTTGTCAGCTGTCAACTCCCAACAAGTCCGGCCGTAGGCGCCGCGTGCGCTCCAGCGACTGCTGCAGCTCCCACTCCTTGATCTTGGCCTCGTGGCCGGAGAGCAGGATGTCGGGGACGCGCCAGCCCCGGTATTCGGCGGGACGCGTATAGACGGGCGCTGCGAGGAGGTTGTCCTGGAAGCTGTCGGAGAGGGCGCTCTGCTCGTCGCCGATGACGCCGGGGATGATGCGCACGATGGCATCGGCCATGACGGCGGCGGCCAGCTCGCCACCCGTGAGGACGTAGTCGCCGATGGAGACCTCCTTCGTGATCAGGTGCTCGCGGATGCGGTAGTCGATGCCCTTGTAGTGGCCGCAGAGGATGATGATGTTCTCGCAGAGCGAGAGCTCGTTGGCCATGGGCTGGTCGAACTGCTCGCCGTCGGGGGTGGTGAAGATGATCTGGTCGTAGTGGCGCTCGGCCGTCAGTGCGCTGATGCAGCGGTCGATGGGTTCGCACTGCATGACCATTCCGGCGAAGCCCCCGAACGGGTAGTCGTCGATGCGGCGGTCCTTGCGCACGGCGTAGTCGCGTAGGTTGTGCAGGTGGATGTCCACGAGCCCTTTCTTCTGTGCCCGTCCCAGGATGCTTTCTCCGAGAAAGCCTTCGATGAGCTGGGGGATGACGGTGATGATGTCTATTCGCATTGTAGTTTAAAGTTTAAGGTTTAAAGTTTAAAGTTTAAACTAACATCCTACCACTGATTGGAGAGCATATCGAGCATCTCCTGGGCGGTGAGCTTATAGTTCTGGTCGGCACCTTCGAGGATGCTGTCGGAGAGGGCGCGCTTGCTCTCGTGGAGGCGTAGGATCTTCTCCTCGATGGTGTGGTGGCTGATGAGGTGATAGACGGTGACGGCCTGTGTCTGCCCGATGCGGTAGGCGCGGTCTGTGGCCTGCTGCTCGATGGCGGGGTTCCACCACGGGTCGAGATGGATGACGTAGTTGGCGGCCGTCAGGTTGAGACCCACGCCGCCGGCCCTGAGGCTGATGAGGAAGATGGGACTCTTGCCCTTCTGGAAGTCGGCCACGAGCTGCTCGCGCTGCTTCACGGTGAGGCTGCCGTCGAGGTAGAGAAAGGGGATGCGGGCGTCCTTCAGCGCGCGCGCCACGAGCTGCAGGAACGACGTGAACTGGCTGAAGACGAGCACGCTGTGGCCGCCATCGACGATGTTCTGTGCCAGCTCCATGAAGGCATTGACCTTGCTGGAGCCGTAGAGCCATCCGTCGTTGGTGAGCTCGGGCGAGCAGGCGGTGCGGCGCAGGCGCGTCAGCTCGGCCAGCGCGTTGATGGTGAGCTGGTCGCCCTCCTCCTTGAAGCGCTGCTCGGCCTCGCGGCGGATCACCTCGTAGTATGCCATCTCGTCCACGGTGAGCTCCACGTTGATGGTGATCTCGGTCTTCTCGGGCAGTTCCTTGGCCACCGCCTGCTTGGTGCGTCGCAGCATGAAGGGCGCCACGAGGGCTTGCAGCTGCTGTTGGCGCTCGGTGTCCTGTAGGTTCTCGATGGGCATGATGTACTTCTGGTGGAAGTGCTCGTAGGTCCCGAGCAGGCCCGGATTGATGAACTGGAAGAGGTTCCAGAGCTCGCCGAGATGGTTCTGTACGGGTGTACCCGTGAGGATGATGCGGTGGCGTGCCTGCAGCTTCATGCAGGCGGCGCTGGTCTTGGTGCCTCGGTTCTTGATGTTGTGGGCCTCGTCGAGGACGGCAGTTGTCCACTCTTTCTGGGCGAGGAGCTCCTGCGCGGGCACCATCAGTCCGTAGGTGACGACGAGGACATCGCCGGCATCGACCGTTTCGATGATGCGCTGGCGGTTGAAGTACTCGCTGAGGGAGCATACGTTGAGCGTGGGTGCAAAGCGCTGCAGTTCGTTGCGCCAGTTGGGCACGACACTGGCGGGCGCTACGACGATGGCGGGTCCCTCCTGTGCGTGGGCCAGCAGGAAGGCGATGGTCTGCACGGTCTTGCCGAGACCCATGTCGTCGGCCAGGCAGGCGCCGGCCCCCCAGTCGGCCAGGCGCATCATCCACTGGAAGCCTTCGAGCTGGTAGGGTCGCAGGGTGGCCTGTAGCCCCTCGGGGGGCGTGAAGCGCCTCTCATCTGCCTTCTGGATGCGGTCGCGCAGTTCGAGGAGGTTGTCGCTGTGGCGGATGTCGATCTCGCCGTTGATGATTTGTGCGAGGACCCCCGCCTGCATCATCGACACGGCGGGGCGGCTGTTCTCCGTCGTAGCGATGCTCTCCAGGGCATCGAGCTGTTGGCGCAGGCGCTCCGAGAGCCATAGGTAGTCTCCGTTCTGGAGCTGGACGTAGCCGCCGTGGCTGGAGGCGAGAGCCTGGAGGAGCTGCTGGGCCGTGAGCACGGAGTTGTCGGAGAGGCGTACGTCGCCCTCGATCTCAAACCAGTGGCCGCGCGAGGTGAGTGAGATGTTCCAGTCGCTGTGCTGTGCCGTGTGCATACGCAGCCGTTCGCCCTCGGGCCATTCCACGGCGCTCATGCCGGGGTGGCTGCTGACGAAGGCCAGCATCTGTAGCACCTGCGGCGTGGAGAGATGCGCGTTGAGGCGCTCGGAGAGCTCGATGTCGTGCTCCTGACAGAACTGCAGGAGGATGGCGAGGTTGCGGCGCTCGCCTTCCATGTCACGCTGGATGCGCACGCGCCCCGACGTCTCCGTCTGGTCGATGAGGACGTCGTCGCCCTGTCCGGGCGGCAGCGCAATCTTGCCTCCCAGGAGCGGGCGCACGAGGACGTAGGCATCGAAGAGGGTCTGCGCCGTGGGGTCGGGGGTGAGGCGCAGGATGATCTGCGTCTGTGCCTCGAGGGTTTCCAGTTCCTTCTCCTCGGGGAGCAGGTCGGAGTGGATGTCGGTGGTCTGTGCGATGAGGGGGAGCAGTCGCGTGAGCTTCTCCTCCGCCGCTTGCGGGAAGTCGGTCACGGAGAGCAGCTCGCGCAGGACGGTGCGCTCGCGGTCGGACATGGGGTAGTAGATGTAGTGCATGGCCGTGTCGCGGTGATAGACGTTGTTCTGCGACAGCAGGTCCTGGAAGGTCACGTTGGATTGCACGTGGAAGCCGCCGTCGGGCTTGCGCTCCAGGATGACGTAGGGTGTCTGCTCCTCGATGGTGACGCGGCGGAAGGGTGTCTGCTCGCCAGTATAGACGCGGTCGGAGCCTACGAGATGGGGTAGGATGATGCCCACCGTCAGGCGCGAGGCGCCCAGGAAACGGATGTCGGCCACGATGGCCTGGTCCGTGCGGTCCATGAAGGGTTCGAGGCCTCCGATGAAGCGGTTCCACGGCAGCTGCTTGCCGCTGCCCCAGCGGCCGTCCTTCAGGCGGTTCTGCTCGCGCAGTTCCACGCTCTCGCCATCGCTCATGATGGTGTACATGACGCGGTGCTCGCCCTCGTCGTCGCCCGTCTGGCGGCTGTTCTCGCTGGCAATCAGGCGGTCGAGCATCAGCTCCCAGGGATCCTTGGCCTTGGCGAAGGTGCTGACGGGCTTGCTGCCGAAGTTGTTGGCGAGCTGCTTCTTCTCGAATTTCCCCAACGTGATGTAGGCCGAGGCCTCATGCCGGAGAAACGCCGACTGCGGCCGGAAGGTCTCTTCTGTGAGCGGCATCCCCGCGAAGTTCGCGCCCAGGAGCATGGCCATACGCTGCGTGAGCACGTACTCGCGGTCGGCCATCGCCTCGGGGTTGATCAGCTTCGAGAGCAGATCCATGTCCATGCGTTGCAGCGGGTTGGCGAGCGTGTCGGCCAGCAGTGCGGCGGCTCCCACGCGGTGGAGGTTGCCCTCGCGTGCCTGTGCGGCGAAGGCTGCCAGCGTCTTGCGGGCATTGTTCTGGCGCGCTGTCCACAGGGCGATGACCCAGTAGAAGGCTGCGACGGGGTCGGTGGGGTAGGGGTCGCCGCTCTTGCTCTTGGCCAGCTTGTTGTTGGCGGCCTCGGTGAAGACCTTCAGGGCGAGGTCGCTCTTGCCCTGCGTCATGGCGTGTACGCCTTTGGAGAGATAGTCGGAGGGCGTCATGCGGATGCTCGTGGGCGGCGTATATTGCCCCTTGCAGACAAAGTGGTAGTAGTTCACGAGCGCGCGCATCTCGCGGATATCAGGGTCGGTGGCATCGAACTTGCGGAGTCCCAGCTGCCGCTTGATCATCTCCTCGGAGTCGGCGTAATCCTCCTTCATCCATTTGCGGATGATGGCGGAGATGAAGGCGGGGAAATCCACGTCGCGGATCATCGTGATGAGGGGCTCGAAGCGGCGGTCGTCCGCCAGGCTGATGAGATAGGGCGGCACGCTGCCGTTCAGCACCATCGGCTGCGGACGCTTGCCTTTGTGGCAGACGCGGACGGCGCGCTGCAGGGCGTCGAAGTCGGGGTAGCGCGTGAGGGGCCACTGGTCGAACTCCTCGAACCACTCGGGGTGCTCGTCGAGGCCGAAGCGCATCACCTCGCCATAGAAACGCGGGCGGATGAGCTGGCGCGCGGGACCGAAATGGGTGGCGGCCTCGTGCACGACGATGCCCTCATTGATCAGTTCGTTGGTGAGGATCGGCAGCTCTCCCAGCATACAGGCGCCGTGCACGCTCAGCTGCGTGCGGTCGTCGTCGGAGAGGTCCTGCCCGATATATGCGTAGAGACAAGCCAGCTTTTGCAGTGCGGGCTTGAAGGTCATCAGATGTTGCTTGATTATTTCCATGAGGTTTGCTTTTGCGGGGCAAAGGTACGTCTTTTCCATGAAAGCAGCAAGGACTGCGATTTATTTTTTTGCACATTCGTGGAAGCCTTTCATTTTTTATGTGTATCTTTGTCGCGCAAATAGGAATCACTATGACCGAACAGGAACGGATTGAGGAGCTGCGCACCGCGCTCCATCAGCACAACTACAACTACTATGTCCTCAGCACGCCGACCATCAGCGACCAGGAGTTCGACGCGCTCCTGCGTGAGCTTGCAGCACTGGAGGGGCGCCACCCGGAGCTCTTCGACCCCAACTCGCCCACGCAGCGCGTGGGCAGCGACCTGACGAACGACTTCGAGACGGTCGTGCACCTGCGTCCCATGCTCTCGCTCGCCAACACGTATAATCAAGAAGAGGTACGCGCGTATTACGAGCGCGTGCGCGAGGGCTTGCAGGGCGAGGACTTCGAGATCTGCTGCGAGCTGAAGTTCGACGGACTCAGCATCTCACTGCACTACGAGGACGGACGCCTCGTGCGGGCTGTCACCCGTGGCGACGGCGTGCAGGGCGACGACGTGACCGCCAACGTGCGCACCATCCGCACCATCCCCCTGCAGTTGAGCCCCGGGGCCGGTTGGCCGCGCAGCTTCGAGATCCGCGGCGAGGTGCTGATGCCCTGGAACAGCTTCGAGGCACTGAACCGCGAGCGCGAGGCGGCAGAGGACCCCCTCTTCGCCAATCCCCGCAACGCCGCCAGCGGCACACTCAAGAGCAAGCAGGCCAGCGTCGTGGCCGACCGCCATCTGGATGCCTACCTCTACTACCTCCTGGGCGATGAGGTGCCGGCCGACGGGCACTACGAGAACCTGCAGGCAGCCCGCACGTGGGGCTTCCAGGTGAGCGAGCACATGCGCAAGGCGCGGACGCTCGACGAGATCTTCGACTTCATCAACTACTGGGATGTCGAGCGCAAGACCCTGCCCGTGGCCACCGACGGCATCGTGCTGAAGGTCAACTCGCAACGCCAGCAGCGCGCCCTCGGCATGACGGCCAAGTCGCCGCGCTGGGCCATCGCCTATAAGTTCCAGGCGGAGCAGCAGAGCACCGTTCTGCGCGAGGTCACCTATCAGGTGGGGCGCACGGGCGCTGTCACACCCGTGGCGAATATGGATCCGGTGCAGCTCTCAGGTACTACCGTGCGACGGGCTACGCTCAACAACGCCGACTTCATCGCCAAGCTGGACCTGCATCTGGGCGACCACGTGCTGGTGGAGAAGGGCGGCGAGATTATCCCGAAGATTGTGGCTGTCGATGAGGCTTTCGTCACGGAGGAGCGTGGGCCGCGCGTGGAGTTCATCCGGCGCTGCCCCGAGTGCGGCGCCGAGCTGGTGCGCTACGAGGGCGAGGCTGCCTGGTACTGCCCCAACGATGCGGGCTGTCCGCCGCAGCTCAAGGGGCGCATCGAGCATTTCGTCAGCCGCCGCGCCATGGACATCAACACGCTGGGTCCCGAGACCATTGATGACCTCTATGCCCGTGGACTGGTCCGTAACGTGGCCGACCTCTACGACCTGACCGTGGATCAGCTGAGCGGCTTCGGCGACACGCGCATCCGCTCGGCGCGCAAGACCATCCAGGCCATCGAGGATTCGCGGCGGGTGCCCTTCGAGCGGGTGCTCTTCGCACTGGGCATCCGCTTCGTGGGCGAGACGGTGGCGAAGACGCTGGCGCGCCGCTTCCACGACATCGACACCCTCTCACGCGTCTCGCTCGACGAGCTGCTGCAGGTGAACACCATCGGGCAGGCCATCGCCGAGAGCGTCATCCGCTGGTTCGCCGACATGGACAACATTTTTCTGGTGGAGCGACTGCGCGCTCGCGGTCTTCAGTTCCAGCTCTCGGAGCAGATGCTCGCGGAGCAGAGCGACCGCCTGGCCGGCAAGACCATCGTCATCAGCGGCATCTTCGCCCACCATTCGCGCGACGAGTACAAGGCGCTCATCGAACAGCACGGTGGCAAGAACACCGGTAGCATCTCCGCCAAGACCAGCTTCATCCTGGCGGGCGACAACATGGGACCGGCCAAGCTGGAGAAGGCACAGAAACTCGGTGTCTCCATCGTCAACGAGGACGAATTCCTGAAGATGATAGCGTCAGCCTAAAAGGTTTTTTCTGCGCGCGCGCATTTCTTGAGAAGAATCAGCGGGTCAGCTTCACTGTGCGGCGGCGTCCCTCGAACTCCCACGTGACGAGGTAGAGACCGCGCGGAAGTGCTGACAGGCTGGTGCCGTCGCAGGCGCGGAACGTCAGGAGCAGGCGGCCGCTGCGGTCATAGACGCGGACGGGGAAGCGGAGGTCGGAGAGGTGGTCGCTGCCGAAGTGGAGGCGGCCGCTCTGCGGGTCGTAGGCGAGGGCATAGTCGAGGGCGGCCAGGGCGTCGATGCCCACACTGGGATTATCGGGCTCCTCCACTTCACCCACGGCCTGAATGTACCACATACGGTTGTTGGAGCTGCTGTTGCGCTCGTCGCTCGTGTAGCTGAGCACGGGTGTGCCATCGGCACGGCCGCCGCCGCTGAGGTTGGCGCCGTGGTGGCTGAAGCGGTTGATGAAGTTGTAGCGGTCACCCGACTGTGCCACGATGTTCCATTGCTGGCGGATGTCCAGTGAGTCGCCGTCGGCCAGCGTGAGCTGTGCGCCGATGAGCGTGGTGGCTGTCGGTTCACCCTCCGTGGGGTCGCTGAGGGCGTAGCCTGTGGCACGGTTGACGATGTAGCGGTAGCCATTGGCGAGCGGGATAATCTGCCACTGCTGGCTCTCGGACTCCTCGTCGCGGGCGTTGGCGCAGATGGCATCGTTGTCGGTCTGAACGTCTATGAACGTTCCCGAACCGGCATTGCTGATGGCGTAGTAGAGCGTGGCGTCAGCAGGGAAGTCGGGTGTGATGGAGGCGTCGGGATCGTCGGGGGCATCCGGATCATCCGGGGTGTCCGGCTCCTCGGGCAACATACTGGCGAAGGTGGTTTGCAGATAGGGGAGGTGGCGGTTGAGGTAGGTGCGTAGATCGGTGATATACTGATTGTAGGTGGAGTAGAGGACGCGCTCGCGGAGGGCGCGCACGTTGATGCCCCAGCGTTGGTAGTTGAGCTGTTGGGAGGCGTCGAGCAACTCGGTGAGACTGTCGATCTGGGCGTTGAGATAGTCCTCGATGCCGCCGTCGAGGATTTCGGTGTAGCGGCGGTTGATGAGCTTGGCGAACCAGGGGTCTTCCCACATCCGCTGCAGCCACACTTGGGCGTTGCCGTAGCCATAGTAGCACATCAGCTGGCGCTCGGTATTATTGGTGCCGTTGCGGTAACGGTTGTCGTTGTTGTAGGCGATGTCGTAGTCCCAGAGGGGACCCCAGAAGAGGTGGTCGTCCTGCTGTTCCTTGTAGAAATAGAGCGAGAAGAAGCCGTCGATGTTGCCCGACATCTCGGTGCAGAGATACCAGTTGGCCAGTGACATGGAATCGACATTCTGGCGGTAGCCTCTCTCGGAGTCGGCGAAGTCATCGGCGAAGAGGCGCTGCTCGAATTGGCGTACGAAGGAGCTGATGTAGTTGGTCTGCCGCTGGTCGAGCTCGTCGGCATCGGGGTAGTGGATGCGGATGGGTACGCTGTGGGAGGTGCCGAAGCCGTCGGGCGGCAGGTAGCTCTGTGTCTCGTCGTCCCAATAGGAATCATAGTGGAAGTCGCCGAAGCCGTCGGCCTCCAGAAGGTAGCCGCCAGTGATGTCGCTCTCGTCCGTCAGGGGGTAGTCCTGCTCGAAGATGTTGACGCGGTGGGGGCGCACATCGACCTGATCGGAAATCTGATAGTTGCCCACGTACTGGTCATTGAGCGTGAAATCCACGAACTTGGCGGCGGGATTGAACTTCAGTCCTGCACGCTCGCCCATGAGGCTGGTGACGGCGTTGCGGATGAGTGTCTTGTCGCCGTGGTTGGCCAGCAGGGTCCATTTCTTGGTGTTGGCGTAGCCCTTGCCCAGCAGTTTGGCTTTCTTCTGGAACTTGAGCTTATAGGGTTTCTTGGCGAGGTTCCAGGTGGAGTTGCCGCGCCCGCGGATCTCGAGGGAGTCGAAGAACTGCACGTTGTCGTCCTCATCGACGTACCACATCCGGGCATAGACGTAGTCCTTCTTGCTGGTGATGGAGCGCCCGTTGAAGGTGTTGATATAGACGTGGGGGAGGTTGGTGAGGCGGCTGACGTCCTTCACCGAAGGGTCGGCAGCATACTGCTTGTCGGTCATCTCCTGTGCTGCCAGTGCAGTGGGCAGCAGCCAGGCGAGTGCGAGGGTCTTAAGGAATCTCATGTCTTCGGCTTATTTCCCGGCGATGTTGATGTTCTCGAAGCGGACCTGATAGGGCCATTGCTCATCGGTGGTCGTGTCGCCGTCCCAGGTAATCCAGGGGTGTCGCCAGTACTCGGTGGGCGCGCCCATGACGACGAAGAAAATGCGCTGGCAGTTCTCGGGTACGGTGAGCGTGGCAGTACCGTCGGCCGTGCGTTGTGCCTCGCCATAGACGCGTTCGCCGCTCCGTGTCATCGCCACGAAGCCGTAGCGCCAGCCAGCACACTCCGTCCGGATGGCATGGTAGCCTTCGGCACCGGCGATGCCGTGGAAGTGCGCCTGGATCTCGGTGCCTGCGGCGACGTTGTTCATGTTGATGATGTTGTAGCCGAAGTTCTGCGGGCAGTAGGCGGCATCCACCTCCCATGTGTCGGTCGTTCCGCTGGCCAGGTGGTAGTGTGTCGGGAAGCGGCCGTACTTGTTGGCGGCCTTGGCGGCATCGCGCACGCCGTCGATGTCGAAGGTGGCCATTCTCATGCACCCCTCGAACTGCTCGTCGGCAAACTCATCGAGCGTGAGTCCGCAGATGCGGATGTACGCCTCAATGGGGTCTTCGGGGCGGATGCTCTCGCGCCAGAGGCGGCCGATGAAGTCGGTGCCGTGCTTCATGCACCAGTAGTCCTGGAAGTAGCAGTTGGCGTAGCGGAAGTCCTGGTGCATGAAGGCCAGATGTGTCTGGGTCATGTACTGCTCCAGATACTCGCCGTCCGTGAACTGGCGCTCGGGGAAGATTTTGTAGGCCTGCCAGTCGGCGCACGATTCCCACCAGCCGTTGTAGCCTGCCGCGTTGTCGCCGTAGCCGTAGTCGAAGCCGCGGTTCCAGCCGAGGTCGGCGTGGACGAGGAACTGGAAGGTGTGCCCGACCTCGTGGGCTACGGTGTGGCCGCCGCGCGCGGTGGCTGCCCACGGATTGAAGTGTCCGATGCCCGTCTTGCCGCCCGAGGCGCCGTCGGTGCCGGAGGCATCGGCGCGCCACTCGCTCTGGTAGGGGATGTAAAGCTGGATCTTGTACTCGTCGGTCGTGGAGGTACCGGGCACGAGGAAGCCCAGTTCCACGTACTTCTCCCAGCAGCGTTCGCCGATGGCGAGCACGTCGCTGGCATTGGCAATCTCGCTGCGGTCGGGGTGCTTGATGCGGGCAGGGTTGTCGCCGTAGCGTACATCCCAGAAGACGGCGTAGTGCTCGCTCTCCATGCTGTGTGCGAAGTTGTAGCCGGAAGTCGCCTTGTCGTTGGTGTAGTCGGTGCCGCTGTAGGTGTTGGGCTTGAGCAGGATGCGTCCGGGGTCGGTGAACATCATGTCGGCGGCATCCACGGGCAGGAGGCTCGAGGTGGCGAGGTTGCGATAGCCCGTCTTCTGGGTGGTATCGTAGAGGCGGAGCTGTGTCGAGCGCACCTCAATGGAATCGACATTCTCCAGCGAGATGCTGCCGTTGTCCTTGAAGCGGTCGGTGTAGCGGATCCAAATCCGGTCCTGTGCGAACGTGGTGAGCGCGGAGCCCATTGCGAGCGCGAATAGAAGTAGGTGGTGTGTTCTCATCTCTGTAGCCTCCCTTCTTATTTCACAACGACTTTACGTCCTTGTATGACGTAGATACCTGGTCTCAGGGCGGCACCGGACAGCGGCAACGTGCCCACGCGGCGGCCGCAAAGGTCGTAGATGCCCTGGTCGGCAGCTGCGGCATCGGACGCCTCCTGGCGGAGATCCGCAATGGCATCGGGTGTCAGGCGTTCGCCGTCGAGATAGAAGGTGAGATCGTGGGTGCCGCCGATTTCATCCACCCATGAGCAGAAGGCTCGCACCTCGGTGGCTTCCGTGTTCTGCTGCATGACGCCCTCTTCGTTGAGCATATACGTGCCCGCTGCGATGCGCTGGTTGCGGATGTACTGTCCCTCCACGACGGAGTCGTCCAGCTTCTTGTAGGTGCCTTTGAAGCGGACCTTCGCCAGGCCGTCGCTCAGGGGGAAGGGCTCGGTTCGGGGCGAGGACTTGGCCTTGAGACTGACATTGGGAATCATATAGACGGGTCCCATCAGCTTGCGGCCGCTGATGAACGAGATAAACTGCTTGCCTTCTTCCAGATCCGGCTCGCGGGTGGGGCAGATGAGGTAGTGGTAGTTGGCCTGGATGACGGTGGCTCCCGGCTCCATCGCGAGGGTCTGCAGCTCAACGGCCACATCGCCGTTCTCGCTGACACCGCGGGGCGTGGCCACCTGGGTGCCCTCGCCGAAGGCGTCGATAATCTGCTCGGTCGGCAGGCTGAGGGGCAGCACCAGCGAGTTCCACTGGTTGAGCACGAAGGAGCGGCGCAGCGCCACCAGACCGTGGTCGACGGCGAGCGTGTTGTCGTAGGTCGTGCTGTCCTCGTCGAAGATGAAGTGGGGGAGTGCGTGGAAGCGCATCGACTGGATGTCAGCGATGGCAAAGTGGTCGTTGCCGATGCTTACGTTGCTGCCCTCGAAACGCAGCGTCTGGATGTCGTTGGAGCTGACCAGATAGTAGTAGGCAGTGCCGTCGTTGGTCGTGAGTCGCAGGTTTTTCGCGCTGTTGAGAGCGGAGATTCTGCTCGTAGCTGTCAATTGCGCCGCGAGGGGCGTCGCCAGCAGGAGTCCGGAAAGCATGAGCAGCAAATGGCGTAGTTTCATATAACGAGGAGGTGTTGGTTCGTGAAATTTGCTGCAAAGGTAGGGAAAAATTGTGATGTGAACCAAAAAAGAAGAAAGAAATGTACATATGAGGCACGACAACGGACATCAGCTGCGGCCCAGCGTGTGCCTTGACAGCCACTGGTCAAAGGCTGCGCGGTGGTTGTCGCCCAGAGGCACCTCAGCACCGTCGTCGAGGAGGATGCGGCCGTGGCTGACTTCTGCCACGTGCGAGAGGTTGATGATGTGGGAGCGGTGGACGCGCATGAACTGTGTCGGCGGTACCTCCTCTTCCATGCGCTTCATGGCCATGAGGGTCATCAGGGGGCGCGGCAGCCCTGCCACGAAGAGGCGGAGGTACTCGCCCATGGCCTGGATACGGATGATGTCGTTCATCGCGACGGCTACGGAGCGGTGGTCGGCGCGGACATAGATGACGGAGGTCTCGATGCGCTGGCGCAGGCGTTCCACGGAGCGGGTGAAGTCGGCGAAGCTGAAGGGCTTCAGGAGATAATCGACGGCAGCGACCTTGAAGCCTTCGACGGCATACTGGGAATAGGCGGTGGTGAACACGACGAGGGGCTGGCGGGCAGTGCTGCCGTCGGTCGTCAGCTGGCGGACGAAGTCCATTCCGCTGAGGTCGGGCATGTTGATGTCGCAGAACAGTGCATCCACCGTCTCGCGGGCGAGCACCTCCTGCGCCTCGATGGCGCTGCGACATTCGGCAATGAGCTGGAGATCAGGTGTCTTTCTGATGTAGGAGACAATCTGGCGGAGAGCAAGGGGTTCGTCGTCAATGGCAAGGACACGGAGCATGGGCAATGGGTGAAGAAGGGTTAAAGGAGAGGCTGTTGGGGGATGTCGAGGTGGATGGTGTAGGTGTCGGCGTCTTCCCGGAACTGAAGGTCGTAGTCGCCAGGGAAGAGGAGCTCCAGGCGCTGGCGCACGTTGCGCAGTCCCAGACCTCCTTCGGCGGAGGGGCTGGTGCTGGCGTAGCGGCTGTTGCTGCAGGTGATGGGTGAAAACGGAC
>ERZ842401.5691-NODE-5691-length-13669-cov-5.062215_pt1 | contig 13669 bp, 7 predicted proteins | sample MGYA00521270_ERZ842401 | MGnify/ENA primary metagenome ERZ842401 (study PRJEB31892, sample SAMEA3878208) | bioreactor metagenome | biome: Moose rumen | place: Sweden | collected 2011-10 | study: EMG produced TPA metagenomics assembly of the PRJEB12797 data set... | reverse complement strand
TCGAGGGGTCCAAGAATATATCTTTGAGGGGTATAAAGTATATATGGTTGACACCTTCAAACATATATGCTTGGACCCCTCAAAGATATACACTCGGACCCCTCAAAGATAGATGTTTGGCAGACATGCCCCATGGATGGTCCTCCGAGGCCGATTTTACACCTTATTTATATATACGCGCGCGCGAGTTAGATGCCTACGACTTTCTTACCATTAACAATATAGATTCCCTTCTTCAGCTTTGAGTCGGGCTGCACGGTCACCTTGCGGCCTTGCAGGTCGTAAACATCATGTTGGCTGCCAAAGCCTTCACGCTGGCTGTACACACCCAGGATGCCGGTGGTCTGCTGGACATCGCCCGTCGGCAGATTATCTATGAGACGGATGACACGGTCGAGCTGTGACTGCCATGACTGGATGTAAGCCTCGAAAGGACGCACATAGCGCAGGTTTTCCACAAAGACACTGCCGGGTGCTTCCTCACGGGAGCCAGTGCGATAAACATCCTTGTTCAGCGTAAACACGTCTTGTGCCTGCGGCGTCAGTTCGTAGCACGGCACCATCGTCAAGCCCATCGCCTCACGACGAATCGTGGTCAGCTGGGTCTTGGCCACAGTCACGTTCTTGGCAGAGAAAGTCACATTGCCGCGCTGGTTATAGTCATCGGCATAGCTCTCATGGTTAGGCATCGAGATGATATAAGGTGTGTTGGCCTCTATCACTGTGGCTGGCATAAAGAGGACACCGCTCTCCTGCATCTTGTAGAGCCAGAAAGGCTTGGTGGTCTCACTGTCGGTAAAGGAGCCGAAAGGCACCAGCGTGCCGTTCTCCTCATGTGTCACCGTCTGCACCCTGAAGGGCAGTGACAGACTCTCCCACCCTGCCGTGCCGCCATTTTTGGCACTCTCCAAGGTGAAGTTACGGGTGTAGCTGATGCTTGCTGCCTCGAAACTGCGCGGACAATAGAAGTTGGCCGGGCCCTCGCTGTCGGTCAGCGTAATCGTGGCCGGCAGGTCACCAATCACCAGATTCTCTATGCCGTCAGGAGCCAGATTGCGGCGGTTCACATAGAGCAACAGGTTCGGATTGCTCAGTCCGTTTACTGCAGCCGCCATCAGTGCCGTGTTGCTGTTCCAGATGATGGCAGCCAGCGCAGTGCATCCCGTAAAGAGGTTGTTACCTACGGTGGTAATGGCCTCTGGCAGTTCGATAGACACGATGGGCAGATTAGCAAATGCGCCATCGGGTAACGTTGCATCAGGCAGTGTGACACCACTCATATTTAAATGGCGCAAAGCGGGCATCGAGCGCAAATATGGGAAGTCTGTGACATTCCAAGTGCCCGTCACTGTCAACTCCGTCACCGCTTCAAAGCCACCAGCTGCAAAAACGGCAGCCATCCAAGCCGGCAACTCATAGGTTGTCACTGCCGAATTGTTCATCCACTGTTTCTCTGCATAAGCTTTCACCGCCACGACACTGGTCAGCACTATGGGCTGCGAATAGACAGCCGATGTCCCAGTAGGCTCCGTGCCGTCCAAAGTGTAGCGGATAGTAGCTCCAGCGGTGGGTGTCGTCAATTTGATAGTAAGTCCGTCAAGGGTGATTTGCACTTGTTCGCAAGCAAACCAGTTTGGCGTGTAGGTCTCGATGCCCGAATCGTTATAACCCTCACGATGCGCATAAGCCCTGACAGATCGGTTGTCCGTCAGCGTGATGGGGCCTCTATAGGTCTGCCAATCACCGTTATCGAATGCATAGTAGACTTCTGCCCCAGATGTGCCACTGGTAATGGTCAGTTGAGTGCGACTGTTATCCAATGCAAACTGCGGGGTAGCTACCGTCAAAGAATTGAAATCATACGTTGACACATCCGAATCATGATATCCCTCAAGTGCAGCAAAAGCCTTGATGGTTCCATTTCTTGTCAACGTAATCGGTCCCGTGTATAAAATACTATTTTGCGTCGGTGTCGAGCCATCCAACGTATAACGTATCGTCGCACCCTGCGTGCTGGTGCTAATGGTCAGCACGTTGCCATCAAGTGTGAAAGTTGGTGTGGCGCAAGTCTGTTGTGTCGGCGTATCACGCTCGGTCAAAACCATGGTAATAACATCGAGATCCAAATCGTTGGCATTGCCATCGTTCATAATAGCAAGCGAACAGCCTTCTGGAATTTTAACACCCTCGACGAAGACGGAGCCTGTCACGGCATGACCCCACCCAGAAACTTGTATGCCAGTGCTCGTCAAGCTACCCTCGGCATTACGAACATACAAAGCTGGGGCTTCTGCTGGATTAGTACTTCCATTACGCCCGTAGAACGTTACATTATACTTGCCACCAACTAATGGTGCCGTATAGAAATAGCTTCCTTCCGTCAGTCGCGGCCCAGCACCACCAGAGAAACGATTAAAGCGGGTACCAGGTTCTAATAAATCACTCCAGCCAATCCATGTCTGCACACTGCCCACCAAGGTCAAGTCCTCTATCTCGCTGAAGTAGGCAATAGAGTCAACCTTATGATAATATACAGTACCAACCACATAGCCACCTGAATTGACATTGGCAGCATCAAACGTATACTGATAGCCATTATAAGAGGTCGGGTCCACCATGTAGTAGTCATCACCATACTTGTAACCTATCTTGCAGTAGTACGTGTAGGTGTCACCCTCAAACAGCGGAGCCTCATTCGTTTCTTGGGCAATACGGGTTGAGGTGCCTTCGATACAGCAGTTCAGCACCCAGTTATATTTCTCTGCCTCACGGAACACCACACGGATTTCCGTTCCGCTTTGCGCTATGGGCGTTGTTGACGTATTGTCCTCTTTAAAGATGTACTTCTTAGAACCGTCTGCTGTTCGAATGGCCTCCTTGTCAGAGTTAATCAACTCAACAGTAGTACCAACGCGGGCATTGCGCGTTACGGCAGACTTGATATCTGTGCCATCCTCGTTGACATAGCGCACTGTATAGTCGGCAAACTGTACACCATCAGCAGCTGATGTCGTAATCTTCAGATTGTCTATCATGCCAGCATTGCTGTTGTTGATGCAGCCGAATACGTCTATCTGGCTGCACGTCTGGGCATCCTGCTGCCAATAGGTGCCAGACACTGCAGTCTGCAAATTGCTACCTGCAGCATCCTTAACGGTGTACTCTACCGTTCGGTTGACCAAATCAACCTTCACGGTGACATGCAACCATTGGTTACAGTAGTCTGTCAATCCATACGTCTCGTCATTAATACAGAAATTATTCCTGTCTGACCCGATGCGGAAGATAGCGCCTATGCTGCCATAGGTTAGTTTGGCACTGCCGCCCGTCGTACCACGCACAGAGGCTTCACCAATGGTCAACATACTACGAGAGCCACTGGTATTGTAATAGTCGAAGTCCAGCGTCACATTCGTTTTCTGCTCCACCAAGCTGCTAAAATCATAGTTTGCAAAGGAGTAGCCATTCTGTGCATTGCTGGCTGCCGTAAAAGTAGCCACATTGGAAGCACGATTTTCATCATAGCCTACCCCAACGGTAATACGGCTCTGGGCCATAAACGGAGTCTGGCCGTCCTCAAAGTCATAAAGTACTGTCGTTGCATTCGGATCTTCACTACCTGTTCCTTCCTCATCCTTCACGCTGTTAGTGTCTATAATGCCCATGATTTCCCGTAAGCTAATATAAGCATTTTGTAGACCCTGCGCATCGGTTGGCATTGTGGGTACTGGGTAGTTGTCGAACGAATATGAACCATCGTACAGATAGCGACGCAACTTCCAAAACAGCCATTCCAACTTTTTTTTCTCTGCATTGGCGGCAATCAATGACTTTGCACTCTCTATCTGCTTTTCCAATGCAGCCTTAGTATCTGCAACATATTGCGTGGCATCACCTAAATAGTACACATGGTTATCGCCAAAACCAAAAGCATTTACACCAGCCGAGGCATTGTTGTCATAGCTATCTAAACCAAACTCCACCGCTGTCTCATATGAGTCTTCCTTATTATAAAATATGGAGTAAGTCCACGGTGTGTAGCCATTGACACCCTTATAAGAACGCGTGGGAATACCATCGCCACTGCCTCCTGGAGCAATACATTTCGAAACAGGCAGAGAGTCATTAGTGGCACCATCTACTCCGAAAAAGACACGGACGTTCGGGCGATAGATAGTATCGACAGTTGCAGATTCAAATGTTGCAATATCAAAAATAGTCATTACCTTGGCTACGCCCAACAACTCATTCACATTGTCATCAGTGGCATACGCCTTGACGCGATATTCATACAACCCAGGTTTGGTCAGTGTGATGGTCTGTCTCATTTTTGCTTCGGGAGCAACAGTGGTTCCACGCCAGACACAAAATTTCTTCCCACTCTCATAGTTTTCATCACCAGTCTGTATCTGCCAGCGGTTGAAGTTTTTACCTCCATAAAATAGCCAGCCATACTCATATGCATTCGTTGAAGAATAATTATTATCATGCGTCCATGCCTCAAATCCGCCATTCTGAATAGCAACCTCAGCAGGAAGGCTACGAGATGCCACAGAAGCCTGATAGTTCAATCTGGCCAATTGGATCATTTCAATGGCATCTTGGAACTCATACTTCTGCTCTGTGGAGGATATAGCCTCCATCAACTGTTGTCCCAAACTAACAGCCTCCTGCAAATCCCTACGTTCCGAAGATGGTACTTGTGCATAAGCGCCATCATTTAGAGCTATTGTTCCTTTTTTTATCCAAGTTTGCAATTCTGTTATTACAGCGTTGGATTCAATAACCAAAGTGCGAAGTGTCTTCAAATAAGAAGTCTGAGTAATCATTTTCTCACTAATAGCATTCATGTCAGAAATGGTAGCACTTGACGTAGGTTTTCCTGTGGAATCTACCCAAGTGAATGAATCATCATAATACTTTTGTCCATCAGCGAGATAGTCGTCCAAATCAAAATAATTACCATTTTGCTCGACACGCCTCCATCGGTAGTCGGCCAACTCTATGGAGAAAGAATCGACGATTTGTTTCAAATCATTACGAGCAGCGACCAGACGAACAGCTGCATTCTCAAGTTCTTGTTGGTCACTGTCTACACCCACTATGCGGAACTCTGGATTTCGCAGACTATAGCGTCCACCTCTTAAATCAGTATAAAAGGGGAACAAGAAACCTGCCTCAACAGTCTCACCTTGCTTGACATCAGCTATATAATAAAATGTCTTCCAACGTCCATTGTACAACGTGTCTTTGTCAAACTTAACCGTATCACTGCCAATGAATATCGAAGGACCGACAATAGGCAGATAGTTATTAGAACCATACGGCTGAGCCCTGTTAGCTGCAGCTACGGCTTGGGCTTCTATCTTAAACATATACCGCCCAGGAGTTAAGTCATCACGTGTAACCTTTACACCAAGGCTACCGCCACTGTCATCTCTTTTTAGATCAAATCCACGCTGTATACCCGCTGACAGCACATAGCCGTCACCTACAGGACGCTCTAAAGAACCATCGTTAGCTGAGAAGCCCCAACGACCACCAATTGCCGTATAACTCCCTACTATCGAATTATTGGTTCCGTTAAATCTGTTCCAATTAGATGAGAACGTTCTGGTTGCCCAGTCACCGGAATCAGTATCACCGGAATTGGCATTGAGAAATACTGCAATAAATTCCTTCATTACATCCATTACTTCTTCCATAGCATCCTCATTTTCCAAAAACTGCGGGTCAGACAATATTGCCGAACATTCAGAAATCGCATCCACAAAATCACTTCGTCCTTTGGGCAAGTTTGCATCATTTCGAAGCTTATTCATGTATTCCAACAATAAATCAGATTTGCGCGTGTCAAAGACTTCCGTGACAGGGTAAACCTCGAAGCCTGTAAACATAATGCCTGCTGACACGTTTGACGCATTAAACACCAAAAAAGGCTTATCTCCAGTAACCTCTACCGATGTTATAATCTGAGTCCATTCAGCGGATATGGAGGAATAACTCGATACCGCAGTACTATCGTTGCCAGACCCATCTTCACTGAGAAAGAAATGGGCATAGTTATCCGATCCTTGCTGGACAGCAAGTTGGGTTGAGCTTTCAGCTTTAACCCAATACGATATTAAATATAAACCAGTATTCAATGGCAACATATAAGAAAGCAGAGTGCCTTCTTCTGTCGATGCTCCCAAACTGACGGCCACACTTTGGCCTTTAGGCCCTACACCAGTTTGGACAGACCAGATATTACTATTGACAGTTACGCCAGCCTCATTCGTCCAGCCATTGCTAAATCCCAGCCTAAAGTCACCATTGGTAAAAAGATTACTGCCAGTGACTTTAAACTTCGCAGTAGGCGAATAGATATAGTCACCTACATTGGCAGCATGAATGCTTATTGCACCCAATAATATGCCGACGAAAAAATAGAAGATTTTTTTCATACCATTTACTCCTTTTTATATATTTGTTGGCGGTACATTGTCCCCTTCATTGGGAGTGTCGCCAATGGTGGTAAAATTCATGATGTCACTATAAGCAATCCCCACCGAACTCTCAGCAAAGGCGCGCACGTAATAACGGCGACCTGAAGCCAGTCCAGAGAGCGTAGCAGTCATGTTGCCCGTGCTACTATTGCCAGTGAAAGAGACAACAGTGTCGGTGAGGTCAGGTGCCTTGTCACGCAGAGTGGTATAACAGAATCCGTAACGGGTGACGGGGAAGTCTGACGAATAGCTTGCCGTGAGCGTAGCTGAGGTACGGTCAATGGCCGATGCCACGGGCACCGAGGGTACTGGCAGTGTAGCAGCCTCTTGTGTCAACTGGAATTGGATTGGGGCAACTGAGCTACGCGCCCAGTTAATCGTGATGACAACTTCACGCTGTTGCTGCGTGGTATTAGCTTCGTAAGCAACTGATACCATACCATTGCCTGTCACCTCACCCGCAGGCTGAGTGATGCGCGCCCAGTTGCCTGTCATCTGTGTAATACTGGCCGTCCACTGGGCTGTACCCACAACATTAAACTCGGCTGAGCCCGACTGAGCATCAACGTTCTTGACAACATCGCCAGAGGCACGCAATGTGGTGGCAGCCGACTGGGTGACACCAACAGGGGCGGTCTTCGTTCCACCTGCCGTCACTATAAGATTGACGCTACGGCCCGTCTCATTAGGATTCGCTTCTACACGTACGGTCACTGTGCCATTACCACTTCCACTGGTAGCGCCTTCAGCCTGACACCAGCTTGTGAAGCCCTCTACTTTCCACGTAGAGTTAGTCTGGATGGTGAACTGCTGGGTACCTCCATCACCAGAGAATGTGGTCAATGACGAAACCTCAAGCGTGACCTCTGCGGCATCTTGATGTATAGTTACCGACCGGGTCACCTTGCCACTCTGGCTGCGAATGGTCAGCGTGGCCGAACGGCGAGTAGGAGCCGTGTTGACAGGGGTGTTCAAAGTCACCAAGCCTGTAGAGGGATTGACCGTCAGCCCCTCCCATGCACCTGAGAGTTGTGCCGTCCACGAGCAGTTGGCTTCAACTGCGATGGTCTTCGTGCGCTCATTAGCACCCATCACCACTTCACGGTCTTTGACATCGAGCCATTCTGTGGTGAAGTCAATGTCACCGCTATCATCTCCTCCGCAAGCACACAAAAGCAGAAGCGACAGCAGCGAAATCAGTCGTAAGGAAATTTTCTCATAGTCTCATCAGTCGTTTAGACAATGTTTTTCGCCCGCCTACCCAATCTTGTGGGCTAACAAGCGACGTTGCAAAGGTAAACAAAAAAGTTAGAAACACCAAGATTATCAGAAGAAAAAGTGAAAAATCTACGGTTTGAAAGTGGCTATTCCTTTCTTGAGGCCGGAATGGATTATACTCCGTCCTCCATTTCATCATCCAGACGGTTGGCCCAGAGGTATTTCTTGGTCTCGCTGGCCGCAACACCGCTGAGCAGCAACAGGGCAACGAGGTTGGGAATGGCCATGAGAGCATTCATGCAGTCAGCTATGTTCCAGATGATGTCCAAATTAATAATGCTGCCGAAGAACAAGGCGACTATGTATAAGACGCGGTAGAAGCGGCTCCCGCGTCTTATCTCTTGCCCCTCCCCTCTTACCTCTAAATAACTGACGGCACTCTCGCCATAGTAGCTCCAACCAAGGATGGTGCTGAAGGCAAAAGTCAGGATGCCGAAGGCCAACAGGGGAGCACCAATGTAGGGAATCTTAGAGAAAGCCACTTTGGTCAGGGCAGCTCCGTCAGCATAGGTGATGTCAGGGTAAGCCAAGATGCTGCTGACGAGCACCAGTCCCGTCAGTGCACAGATGACCACGGTGTCCCAAAACGTTCCCGTGCTGCTGACCAGTGCCTGACGTACAGGATTACGCGTCTGTGCGGCAGCAGCCACGATGGGTGCCGAACCCATACCGCTCTCGTTGCTGAACAGGCCACGGGCTATGCCATAGCGGGCTGCCATCATGACCGTCGCCCCCACAAAGCCACCACCGGCAGCAGAGGGATTAAACGCTGAGCGCACTATGAGTTCTACGGCAGGCCAGACAAACGGGCCATTCATGCAGAGGATGACCACGCAACCTATGACATAGAGCACAGCCATGAAAGGGACCAGCACCGTGCAGACACGGGCAATAGACTTGACACCACCAAGGATGACAGATGCCGTGAGCAGACAAACGAACACACCCACTATCCAAGTGGGAATGCCAAACGTCTCACTGGCCAGCAGGGCTATGGAGTTGGCTTGCACAGTACAGCCAATACCAAACGAAGCCAAGGCTGTAAACACGGCAAACAACACAGCCAGCCACGTCATGTTGAGGCCTCGTTCCAGTGCATACATCGGACCGCCATACATCTGGCCATTCTCCCCTTTGACACGATATTTCACAGCCAACAGTCCCTCAGCATACTTGGTAGACATGCCGAAAATGCCCGTCAGCCAGCACCACAGCACAGCACCCGGACCGCCTAATGCAACAGCCGTGGCCACCCCCACGATGTTACCTGTACCGATGGTGGCTGCCAGTGCCGTGGCTAATGCGCCGAACTGGCTCACATCACCCTCGGCCGTTTTATCTTTTTTGATGGAGAGGCGAATGCCTGTGATAAGTTTGCGCTGTGGAATACGTAGCCGGAAAGTCAGAAAGATATGCGTGCCTAACAGCAGGACTATCATGGGCCAGCCCCAAAGAAAGGAACTGAGCAGCGAGAAGAAATCGTTGATGGTCTCCATTCTTAATTTTAAACTCTTAATTCTTAGCTCTTATATTGTATAGCCAGCATGGTGAGGTCATCGCTCTGTTCTGCACTGCCTACAAAGTGGCGTACAGCGTTAGTCATCTGGTCTACAAAGTTACGGGGGCCGTGGGCTTCTTCACCCAACAGACATTTGGCTTCGTTCCATACGCGGCCATCACCAAACTGATTGTGCTCAGAATCCTCAGCCTCGTTGAGTCCGTCGGTATATAAGAAGATTATTGTGTTGGGGTCGATGGTCACCTCTTGCTGTGTGAACTTGAAGTCTGCCAAGATGCCAATGGGCAGATTAGGACAGCAGGACAGTGTACCAACGTCGCGCCCTACGAGCAGAGGGGCATTATGCCCGGCATTGCAGTAGCTCAAGATGCCAGTACCCAAGTCGAGCACACCAACGAAGACTGTAACGAACATGCTACTGTCATTGCCATCAACCAACGCATCGTTAAGGGCAGCAACAATGTGCTCAGGGGCAGACACATGTCCGGAGATGTTGCGGAACAAAGAACGGGTGACGGCCATGAACAATGAAGCGGGTACACCCTTGCCTGAAACATCGCCAATGCAAAAGAATAACTTCTCATCACGGATATAAAAGTCGAACAGGTCACCCCCAACACCCTTAGCTGGGGTCAACGAGCCGTAGATATCAATGTCGGTACGCTCAGGATAGGGAGGAAAAGTCTTGGGTAGCATGGCCATCTGAATGTCGTGGGCCACCTTCATCTCACTCTCAATGGCTGCCTTTTGGGCAGTAGCATCGCGCAGTTCCCTGACATAGCTGGTCAGCGAATGTTGCATGTTCTCAAAAGAGTCGCGCAACAGGTGAATTTCGTCGCGGCTCTTGATGTCAGGCAACTGGGCTTTAAAGTTACCCTTGGCCACCTCATCGGCAGAAGCTGCCAGCTGCCGCAGTGGCTGCGAGGCTTTCTTGATGCCGCGACGACCCGAAAAATAGACCACCAGTACACCCAGCAAGATGAAGAACAACATGCCACCACCCAGTGCATAGCCAAAAATATTGATGAACATTTGCGGCACCACCATTGCCATTGACCATGGCGTATAGGCCAACCGCTGGTAGGCCACCGACACTTTCTCACCTTCAATCACAAGGTCCTCATCGCGTTTGCCCTGCATAAATCCCGAATCATCCTCTCTCATTCGCCAGGCCAGATGGTTGTCCAGCGTATCGGGCGTTGCATTGGCGTAGGTATAGAAGTTCTCCCTGCCGATACGCTTGTAGTCAGGATGCATCAGGAAAGTACCCGTCGGATCTATAATAAAGTAATATAGTTGGAAATCCGCACTCCATGAAGTGTCGCCGTCATGGTCTGGGCCGAACACTGCTCCAGACAAGTTCTCCTTTGCTAATTTCTCCAGAGACACGTCAACTCCCAACACCGCTACCGTACTATCCTTCTCATCACGAATCGGCAACAGATAGGCAGTCAGCGGCGTATTTTTATTAGGACCGCCGAAGAAAGGCTTTGCCCAGAAACCGCCTTTCGCCTTCATAGCCTGCGTAAACCACTCGGCCTGCAGATAGTCATTGCCATTGCCTATATTCGTCAATACAATCGTCGAGTCGTCTGCGCTACGCATGGCATAGGGGCAAAACCGTGCCCCTTTCTCTGGATAGTAGTTTTCACGAAAGCTGATGCCACAGCTCTGCACCTCTGGGTTCAGCTCCACAATGCGCTTCATCACTTGTGCTATACGGTCCGGCCGGTTCAGCGTGTTCTCAATGTCGGGCACCGTATTCACCGATGCCACATACACTTCCGACAACACACGCTCCACATTCATGCGCTTTGCAGCCAGCATGCGGTTGCTTAGCATATAAGCCTGCGTGTACACTGTCATCCATGCTATACCGAAAATAATGAGAGAAATAATGCCCATGACAAGGAACAGCCTAATCATGATGCGCCAAGTGAGCCGTTTGGCAAAAGAACGGGGATAAGGCCCTTTTTCTTTCTTCTTGAACATAGTTATTACAGCTTATGTAACAATTTGCTTGCAAAGTTAGCAAAAAATTCGTAACTTTGCAAACAAATTGGGAATAGAGTAAATACGTAAATCGAAAATATATCATATATGGCGAACGTACAAATAGAGCCCTCGTGGAAAGAACATCTGCAAGTGGAGTTTGAAAAGCCTTATTTCGAACAGCTCACCAGTGCCGTCAGACAAGAGTATGCAGCAGGTACATGTTATCCGCCGGGCAAACTCATCTTCAATGCCTTTAACTTGTGTCCTTTTAACCAGGTAAAAGTGGTTATCATCGGCCAAGACCCTTACCACGAGCCGGGTCAAGCCCATGGACTGAGTTTCTCTGTGCAGGACGGTGTGCTGTTTCCTCCCTCGCTACAGAACATTTTCAAGGAGATACAGGATGATATTGGCACGCCGATTCCTCAGACTGGCAACCTTTCACGCTGGGCAGAGCAGGGGGTGCTTTTACTCAATGCCACACTGACCGTCCGCGCCCACATGGCCAACAGCCATTCTATGTTGGGCTGGCAGAAATTCACCGATGCAGCCATCTTAGCATTGGCTCAACAGCGTGAGCATCTGGTTTACATGCTATGGGGTGGCTATGCCCGTTCAAAGGCATACATGATAGACAAATCAAACAATCTTGTCCTGGAATCGGTCCATCCCTCTCCCCTCAGTGCCAACCGTGGCGGCTGGTTTGGCCAGCATCAGTTCTCGCGCTGCAATGCCTATTTACAACAGCATGGTATCACGCCGATACAGTGGTAGTCATCATTTCTAATTCTAAATTCTCATTTATGAAACTCCCTCCTATATTAGAAGTCGGCGGCATATTGATTTCCTCCGAGATATTGACTGAGATGTTCTGCTGTGACTATGAGAAGTGTAAGGGTATCTGCTGTGTGGAAGGTGATGCCGGGGCACCGGTGACGATGGATGAGATTGCAGGCATTGAGGAGTCGCTCGACATGGTGTGGCCAGAACTATCGGCTTCGGCGCAAAGTGTCATTGACCGTCAGGGGGTGGCATATACTGACAAGGATGGCGATCTGGTGACGAGCATTGTGAGAGGCAAAGACTGTGTGTTCACTTGTTACGACGGCGACAATTGCCTGTGTGCATTGGAAAAGGCTTTCAGAAATGGGAAGACACGTTTCTGCAAACCCATCAGCTGTGCACTCTACCCTATCCGCGAAAAAAACTTTGGCAATGGGCTGATCGGTCTTAATTATAATAGGTGGGCGGTCTGCAAGGATGCCGTAGCAAAAGGGAAGGCGCTGGGCCTTCCCGTCTATCAGTTTCTGAAGGAACCGCTTATCCGCCGCTTTGGCAAAGCATGGTACGACGAATTGTGCGAGGTGGCAAAGGAACTATTAGATGCTAACCCTTCCGATACTGCGAAGGACTGACACCTACGTGTTCCTTGAAGTACTTGCCTAAGAACGATTGGTTGGGGAAGTGCAGTTCTTTTGCAATCTCCTTGATGGTCTTAGTCGAGTTTTTCAGCAAGACACGGGTCTCTAAGACAACATAGCTGTCTATCCATTCATTAGGAGTGCGCTTGCTCACCTGCTTCACGGTCTCCGACAGGTATTTAGGTGTAATACAGATTTGTTCGGCATACCACCCCACCCGACGCTCCTGCCGGAAGTTCTCCTCTAACAGCCGAATAAACCGAGCGAAGATGGCATCTGCGCGCGTCTGTACCTGTTTCCCTGTCTGTTCTATGCGATAGATGACGTTGCTCATGTCATAGAACATGGCCAATAACAACGCCTTCACCAAGTCTATGCGATAATGATGAGTGCTATCAGTCATTTTCTCACGAATGGTATGGTAGTAATTGCAGAACGTCTGAATCTCTCTGGGCTGCAACGTAACAACGGGATTGTTCATGGAGAACAACAGCAACGACGACACATTCTTGACATTCTGAATAAAACCGTGGTAGAACTCTGTGGAGACCATGATGCACAGACACTCAAAGTCGGGTGATGCCATGTAATTATCGACGATATGACGCTCCGATACAAAAAGTAAATCACCGGGATGTACCATTTGCTCACGAGTATCAATACTATATTGTGCCTTACCTCGTCGGCAGAGTGCCATGAGGATGAAGTTCATGCGGGTAGGCACACGTGGGATAGGGGCATCGCTGATGCGGTCAGTCAGCACAAGGCCCTCGTCCAAATATTCAGCGTTACCCCACTGCTTCGCCTCTTCGAGACTGGTGTCTATGATATTACTCTTTTTGCTCATAGTGATATTAGTTCGTGACCTCCATTCTGTAAACGAGGTCTTTGGTCGTAAACTCGATTTGTTTGGTTGTTGGCCCAGTAATGCTGGGATAGTTAAGCTGGATAACGGCGGGATGGGAGGC
>ERZ842401.5690-NODE-5690-length-13670-cov-4.673963_pt1 | contig 13670 bp, 24 predicted proteins | sample MGYA00521270_ERZ842401 | MGnify/ENA primary metagenome ERZ842401 (study PRJEB31892, sample SAMEA3878208) | bioreactor metagenome | biome: Moose rumen | place: Sweden | collected 2011-10 | study: EMG produced TPA metagenomics assembly of the PRJEB12797 data set... | reverse complement strand
GCTTGTCCTCCGCGTCCGGCATCTCGTGCCCCAGCGTGTGCAGGGGGCGCGCGGTGCCGGCGGCCACTAGCGGAATGCAGACGACCTTTCGCCCCTGCTTCGCGCTCTCCAGCTCCACGGCGGCGTCGAACGACCCGTCGGTGAATATCCAGCGCGCGCCTTCCGTCTCCGCCACCGTCTCGCGGATGTAGCGCCAGCAGATGTCGAGCATCCGCATCGTGCGCTCCTGGCGGCGTCCCGAGACGGAGCCGGCGACGATCGCGGCGGCGAAGGAGAAGCAGAAGAGGTTTTTCATCGCGAGGCCGAGTCCGCGCGCCTTGTGGTCGGCGTCGGGGAACATCTTCGCGGCGAGCGCCTCGTGGTCGCGGCAGTAGATGTCGACGACGGCGACGGCGAGCGCCGCATCGAGGGCTACCGCGTCGGCGTCGAGGGCGAGGCGGAGCTCTTCGCCGCGGCCGGTCTCAAGGACGGCGACGTCGTGAAGAGCGTCAACGACCTGCTCATGTCGAGGCGCGACCGCGCCGAGCGCATGATCGCCGCGTTCATCGAGGGCCGCGGGTCGATGTTCGTGCTCGAGATCGAGCGCGACGGCCACAGGGTCCGCGTGTTCGTGAACTGCGCGAAGCCGGGCATGGTCATCGGTCGCGGCGGTTCCGGCATCGAGAAAATCAAAGGCGATTTGAAGAAGCTGACGAAGAAACGTGTCGACATTGACATCGCGGAGGTCAAATCCCCGGATCTTTCTTCTAAGCTCGTCGCTGAGAACGTTGCGGGACAGTTGGAACGCCGTATTGCGTTTCGCCGTGCGATGAAGTCTTGCGTTGGTCGCACGATGCGCGCCGGTGCGAAGGGTGTCAAGATTATGGTCAGCGGTCGTCTCGGCGGCGCTGAGATTGCGCGTACCGAGTCTTATCGCGAGGGAAGTATTCCGCTTCATACGCTCCGTGCCGATATTGATTATGGAACGGCGGAAGCGTCCACGACATACGGTCGTATCGGTGTCAAGGTGTGGATCTTCAAGGGAGAAATCCTTCCAGAGAAGAAGCAGGCTGGTTCGCCTGCTCAGGCTGAAAGGAGCGAGGCTTAATGTTATTGCCGAAAAGAGTAAAATACCGTAAGCAGTTCCGCGGGCGCATGAAAGGCCGCGCCCATCGCGGAAATACGGTCGCGCACGGTCAGTTTGGCCTGATGGCGCTGGAGCCGGCTTGGGTTACGAATCGCCAGATTGAGGCGGCTCGTATCGCGATGACGCGTTATATCAAACGTGGCGGCCAGGTTTGGATCAAGATTTTCCCGGACAAGCCGGTTACGGCGAAACCGGCTGAAACACGCATGGGCAGCGGCAAAGGATCGCCGGAGTACTGGGTTGCCGTTGTAAAGCCGGGCCGTATCCTTTTTGAGATGGACGGCATCACGGAAGAGGTGGCGAAGGAAGCTATGCGTCTGGCCGGTCATAAGCTCCCCATCAGAACGAAGTTTGTAAAGCGCGGGGAAGAGGGCGGTGAAGTAAATGAAGGTTAATGAGATACGCGATTTGAGCGTTGGTGAGCTTGACCAGAAAGTTGCTTCCCTGAAAGAGGAACTGTTCAACCTCCGGTTTCAGCACGCGACGGGTCAGTTGGAAAACCCGATGCGAATCCGCGAGGTAAAGAAAACGATCGCCCGTATCAAGACCATTCAGCGTGAGCATGAGCTCAAGGCTTAATCGGGCGAGCGATGGACAGTCAGAGGAAGGAGGCTTTTTAATGAGCGAAGAGAGAAATACTCGAAAGACGCGGATTGGCAAGGTCGTCAGCGATAAGATGCAAAAGACGGTTGTGGTTGCGGTCGAGGATATCGAGAGCCACGCGCTTTATAAAAAAGCAGTCAAGAAGACGGCGCGCTTTAAAGCGCATGACGAGAACAACGACGCGCACATCGGCGACGTCGTCCAGATCATGGAGACGCGTCCGCTTTCCAAGGACAAGCGTTGGAGAATCGTCAAGATCGTAGAGCGTGCAAAATAATCCGACGATTTTGCGATACCAAAAGAAGGAGGCAGAAACATGATTCAGCAGCAAACTATGCTGAATGTTGGGGATAACACAGGCGCAAAGGAAATTATGTGCATTCGTGTTATGGGCGGTTCTTACCGCAAGTACGCCAATATCGGCGATGTCATTGTGGCTGCGGTCAAGTCGGCGGCGCCCGGCGGCATGGTCAAGAAAGGCGATGTCGTGAAAGCAGTCGTCGTTCGCAGCGTGAAAGGCCTGCGCCGTCCGGACGGCTCATACATCCGTTTTGACGAAAATGCGGCCGTCATCATCAAAGAGGATAATACGCCGCGAGGCACGCGTATTTTTGGTCCGGTGGCCCGTGAACTCCGCGAGAAGGATTTCATGAAAATCGTTTCGTTGGCGCCGGAAGTGCTTTAAGGGCGAGGAGGTGCTATTTTGTCGCTGAACAATCATTTGCATGTCAAAAAGGGCGATACGGTTGTTGTGTTGTCCGGCAAGGATAAAGGCCAGAAGGGCAAGATCATCGAGGCGCAGCCGAAGAAAGGCAAAGTCGTCGTCGAAGGAATCAACAAAGTCAAGCGCCATACAAAGCCGAGCCAGAAGGCTCCGCAGGGCGGGATCCTGACGAAGGAAGCTCCGTTGAATGCCTCGAAAGTCATGGTGGTTTGCCCGGCCTGCAAAAAGCCGACGCGTACGGGCAAGAAACTCGTGAACGGGAAGTTCGTTCGTGCCTGCAAGAAATGCGGCGAGCTTATCGACGAGGCGAAATAATTAGAGAAAGGAGGAGCATAAGTGGATAGACTGAAAGAAAAGTACACGAAAGAAGCCGTCCCCGAGCTGACGAAGAAGTTTGGCTATAAGAATGTCATGCAGCTTCCACGGTTGGAAAAAGTCATCATCAACATGGGCGTTGGCGAGGCTGTCGGCAATCCGAAAGCTCTTGAGGCGGCGGTCAGCGATCTTACGATTATCGCCGGTCAGAAACCAATTGTAACGCGTGCGAAGAAATCCATCGCTACTTGGAAAATACGTGAAGGTATGGCTATCGGCGCGAAAGTCACCCTTCGTGGTTCGCGCATGTATCAGTTCTTGGATAAGTTCATGAACGTCGCGCTGCCGCGCGTTCGAGATTTCCATGGTGTGAGTCCGCAGTCTTTTGATGGTCGCGGCAATTATTCGGTCGGACTTAAAGAACAGCTGATTTTCCCGGAAATCGACTATGATAAGATTGACAAGATTCGCGGAATGAATGTTGTTATCGTCACGACGGCGAAGACGGATGAAGAAGCGCGCGAGCTTTTGAAGCTCTTGGGAATGCCATTTGCTGCGTAATTCGTTCTTGAGATTGTATATAGAAGGCGTTCCGATAGGGATGCTTCCATTTGGGTACGAAGGAGGTACTGATTGTGGCCAAAAAGGCTATGATTGAAAAATGGAGCCGCGAACCGAAGTTCAAGGTTCGTAAACATAACAGATGCAAAATCTGCGGCCGTCCGCACGGCTATATCCGTAAGTTTGAAATGTGCCGCATCTGCTTCAGGGAGCAGAGTTACGCCGGAGCGATTCCGGGCGTTACGAAGGCTAGCTGGTAACGCTGAGCTTGAAAGAAAGGAGGATATCGATTTATGACAATGACTGATCCTATTGCAGATATGCTTACGCGTTTGCGCAACGCAAACTCGGTATTGCACGATAAAGTAGAGATTCCCGGTTCCAAGATTAAGAAGGCAATCGCCGCGGTTTTGAAAGAGGAAGGTTTTATCAAGGATTTCACCTTTACTGAAAACAACAAACAGGGTGTTCTGACGCTGACGTTGAAGTATGGACCGAAGCGTGAAAAGGTGATTTCCGGCATCAAGCGCATCTCGAAGCCCGGTCTTCGTATGTATTCGAAGCATGCGGAGCTTCCGAAGGTGCTTGGCGGCCTTGGGATTGCCATTATTTCTACGTCGAAAGGCATTATGAGCGACAAGCAGGCGCGCAAAGCCGGACTTGGCGGCGAGGTAATCGCTTACGTTTGGTAATGAGAAAAAGAACTGGGAGGTGTACAGATGTCTCGAATTGGTAGAGCACCGATTACGATCCCGTCGAACGTCACTTTGACGATCGGCGATGATAATAAAGTTACGGTCAAGGGACCGAAGGGAGAACTGTCCCGTACGCTCCATAAGGATATGAAAATCACGATGGAAGACGGGCAGGTTAAGGTGGAGCGCCCTTCGGAGGAAAAGAAGCACAAAGCGCTTCATGGCCTCACGCGCACACTGATCAACAATATGGTGATTGGCGTCACGACTGGCTTCACGAAGAATCTTGAAATTAACGGCGTTGGCTACAGGGCGGTCAAGCAGGGCAATAATTTGAACTTGTCGCTCGGTTTCTCGCATCCGGTAATTGTGGAGCCGCCGAAAGGCATTACGTTGGACGCGCCTGCGGCGAACAAAATCGTCATCACCGGTGCAAGCAAAGAAGCGGTCGGCACGATGGCCGCAAAGATTCGTGCTCTGCGCGCGCCGGAGCCTTATAAGGGCAAGGGCATCAAGTATGAAGGCGAGCATATCCGCCGCAAGGAAGGCAAGGCCGGTAAGAAGTAAGAAAGGGAGTGAACGCAAATGTTCAATAAGCGCGACCGTAATGAAGTGCGCGTGATCCGTCACGCCCGCGTCCGCAAAAAGATCAGCGGCACCCCCGAAATGCCGCGCCTGTGCGTGTATCGCAGCAACAAATCCATTTATGCGCAGGTCATTGACGATACCAAGGGCGTGACCTTGGTATCCGCCTCCACCCTGGATCCCGCCATCAAGGGCCAGCTGGATGAGCAGACCAAGACCGGCGCTTCTCAGCTGGTGGGCAAGCTGGTAGCCGAACGGGCGATCGCGGCCGGCATCAAGGATGTCGTGTTCGATCGCGGCGGTTATCTGTACACCGGCCGTGTAGCCGCCTTGGCTGCCGCCGCCCGTGAAGCCGGGCTGAACTTCTAAGGGGAGGGAAAGAGAACATGCCTATGAACGAAAACGATCGTCAGAATGATCGTCCCAACGATCGGCAGGATCGCCCCTTCGAGCGCCGGGATCGCCGGGAACGCCGGGATCGCGAAGAGCCCGTCAGCGAATGGAAAGAGCGTCTGGTCGCCCTCAACCGTGTAACGAAGGTTGTTAAGGGCGGTAAGAATTTCCGCTTTGCCGCGCTGGTTGTGGTCGGCAACGAAAAGGGCCAGGTTGGCGCCGCCATCGGCAAGGCCAAGGAAGTGCCCGAAGCCATCCGCAAGGCCAAGGAAGCCGCCATGAAGCATCTGATCACCGTGCCCTTTGAAGGCACCACGATCCCCCATGCCATCGACGGCCTGTACGGCACCGCCAAAGTGGTGCTGCTGCCCGCTGAAGAAGGCGCTGGCGTTATCGCCGGCGGCGGCGCCCGCGCTGTGCTGGAACTGGCCGGCGTGAAGGATATCCGCACCAAGACCTTCGGCACCAACAACCGCATCAACACCGTGAAAGCCACCCTGGAAGGCCTCAAGGGCCTGCGCAACGCCGAAACCGTTGCCAAGATGCGCGGCAAGACGGTGGAAGAAATCCTGGGCTAAGGAGGAAATGGAACGATGAAACTGAAGATCACTCTTACCAAATCCCCCATCGCCAGCCTCCAGGTGCATAAGGACACCGTGGCCGCTCTGGGTCTGCGCAAAGTGGGCCAGACGGTGGTCAAGGAAGACAATCCCTGCATCCGCGGCCAGATCTTCCGTGTGAAGCACATGGTCAAGGTTGAAGAAGTAAACGAATAATAAGGGAGGACACCCCCATGAAATTGCATGAGTTGCAACCGGCTGCCGGTTCGACGACTGCCCCGAAGCGCCTTGGTCGAGGCGTAGGCTCTCAGTTGGGCAAAACCTCCGGTAAAGGCCACAAGGGCGCCAAGGCCCGCTCCGGCGGCGGCAAGCGCCCCGGATTTGAAGGCGGCCAGATGCCTTTGACCCGCCGTATTCCTAAGCGCGGCTTTACCAACATCTTCGGCAAGGAATACGCCATCGTGAATGTGTCCGCTCTCAACGTGTTTGAGGATGGCACTGTGATCACCAATGAAGCGCTGATCGAAGCCGGCCTGATCAAAAAGGAACTGGACGGCGTGAAGGTGCTGGGCGGCGGCGAACTGACTAAAAAGCTCACCGTTTCCGTGGATAAGGTCACCGAGTCCGCGAAGCAGAAGATCGAAGCGATTGGCGGGAAAGTAGAGGTGAAGTAACGATGTGGGAAACCCTGCGTAACGTCTGGCGGGTTCCGGAGCTCCGTAAAAAGGTGCTTTACACGTTCTTCATGCTGCTGATCTTCCGTTTGGTCAGCGTCATTCCCGCGCCCGGTATCGACGTGGCCCAGGTGCAAAGTGCCATGAGCAATTATGACATGCTGGGCCTGGTCAACATGATGACCGGTAATGCTTTCAGCCAGATGACCATTATGGCCATGGGTATTTCGCCCTACATCAACGCCAGCATCATCATGCAGCTGCTCACCATCGCCATTCCGGCGCTGGAGCGGCTGCAGAAGGATGGCGGCGAAGAAGGCAAGCAGAAGATCAACCGGATCACCCGGTACGTCACCGTGGGTCTGGCCGCTCTGCAGGCCATCGGCATCATCGCCGGTTTGGGCGCTATCAAGTCTACTTATAAGAATTTCTTCGGTTATGTTTCCATCGGTATCATCATGGCCGGCGGTACCGCCCTGGCGATGTGGATCGGTGAAAAGATCACCAAGAACGGCATCGGCAACGGCATTTCCCTGTTGATCTTTGCCGGCATCATCTCCAACCTGTTCAACGGCATCGTGTCCGCTACGTCGAACGTGTTCAACGGCGGCGGCATGCAGGCTGTTGGCCAGCTGGCCACCATCGTGATCGCCACCCTGGTGATCCTGGTTGTGGTTACCTACGTGGATATGGCCGAGCGCCGCATCCCCGTCCAGTACGCCAAGCGCGTGGTGGGCCGGAAGATGTACGGCGGCCAGAGCACCCACATCCCGCTGAAGCTGCTGAGCGTCGGTGTGCTGCCCCTGATCTTCGCCTATTCCTTCATGGCGTTCCCGGGCACCATCTTCGCTATGTTCGGCACCAACAGCGGCGCTTACCAGTGGTGGCAGGCTCATATGAACCAGACCTCCTTCTGGTACATGCTGGTGTGCGCGCTGCTGATCATCGCGTTCAGCTATTTCTACACCTCCATCACCTTCAACCCTGAGGATATCGCCAAGAACATCCAGCAGCAGGGCGGTCATATCCCCGGTATCCGTACCGGCAGCAAGACCGTGGAATACCTCAAGCGGACTTCCAACCGCCTGACCCTGTTCGCCGCCCTCTTCCTGGCCATCCTGTCCACCATTCCCTCTCTGCTGACGGTATGGCAGCAGGTGTCGATCCCCTTCGGCGCTTCCTCCATCCTGATCGCTGTGAGCGTGGCCATCGAAACCGTGCGCCAGGTGGAAAGCCAGTTGGTGATGCGCAATTACAAAGGATTCCTGGGCTGATAATATTTTCAGAACATGGAACATGTGGAATGTCCTCCCGGTTGGGAAATTCTGCCCAACCGGGGTGACATTCCAAATTGTGTCTATATGAAAGAATTTGCAGCATCGTTTTGAATTCATATTCGATAAATGCTGCTGTCGCTCAAGAAGGATAAAGAACGGAAGATCTTCCCTACGGCTTTCTCAGAAGGGGGTCTGGGGGGAACCGCTCTTTGGCCTCCAAAGAGCATAGACACAACTTCGCTCAAGAAGGTTAAAGAACGAAAGAACTTCCCTATGGCTTTCTCAGAAGGGGGTCTGGGGGGAACCGCTCTTTGGCCTCCAAAGAGCGGTTCCCCCCAGATAAAAATAAACTCAAAGGAGGCGCTGGTATGAATCTGATTTTCCTGGGCCCTCCGGGCGCTGGTAAAGGCACCCATGCGCAGCTGCTGATGAACGAACTGGGCATTCCACAAATCTCCACCGGCGATATGCTCCGCCAGGCGATGAAAGCGGGCACCGAAATGGGCCTGAGCGCCAAGCGATATATCGAAGCGGGCGAATTGGTGCCCGACGAAGTGGTGATCGGCATCGTAAAGGATCGGCTGCAGGCGGAAGACTGCAAGAACGGCTATATCCTGGACGGGTTCCCCCGGACGGTGAAGCAGGCCGAAGCGCTGGATCAGTTCGCGCACATCGACGTGGCGCTGAATATCGCCCTGGACGATGAAGTGATCGTGAAGCGCCTCAGCGGGCGGCGCGTGTGCTTAAAGTGCGGCGCCACCTACCACGTAAGCACCCTGAATGGTCGGGAAGACTGCGCGAACTGCGGCGAAAAGCTGGTGCAGCGCAAGGACGACGCGCCGGAAACGGTGCAGAACCGCCTGACGGTGTATGCCGCGCAGACCGCGCCCCTGATTGATTACTATCAGAACAAGGGAATCCTTCGCACTGTGGAATGCCCCCCTGCCGCCACCGTGCAGGAAAACTACGCCAAAGTGCGGGAAACGCTGGGCCTGAAATAATGATCAGCATTAAAAACCCCATTCAGCTGGCAAAAATGCGCAGCGCGGGCCATTTGCTCCATGACGTGCTGGCCGCGACCCGGGAGATCATTCGTCCCGGTATGACCACCATGGACCTGAACGTTTTCGTGGATGAACACATCCGCAAGGGCGGCGGCATTCCCACCGAGCTGGGATACTGCGGCTACCCGGCGTCCATCTGCGCCTCCATCGATGATGAAGTGGTGCACGGCATTCCTTCCAAGAACGTGGAATTAAAGGAAGGCTCCATCATTTCTATCGACGTAACGCTGGCGCTGGACGGATGGCAGGCGGACAGCTGCTTCAGCGCGCCGATTGGAAAAATCAGCGCGGAAAAGCAGCGGCTGCTGGACATCACGGAAGAATGCTTCTGGAAGGGCGCCCGCCAGGCTATCAACGGCAACCGGATCGGCGATGTGAGCAATGCGGTGCAAACTTACGCGGAGGCCCACGGCTTGGGCGTGGTCAGGGACCTGACGGGACACGGCATCGGCAAGGAAATGCACGAGGACCCCGCGGTGCCGAACTTTGGGCCAGCGGGCCACGGCTCCCGGATCCGTCCCGGCATGACATTCTGCATCGAGCCCATGATCACCATGGGGCGCTGGCAGGTGCATCAGCTCAGCGACGGCTGGACCATCGTGACCAACGATCACAGCCCCGCGGCCCATTATGAACATACCATCGCGGTGACGCCCAAGGGCCTTCCGGAAATTTTGACGCTTCCGGGCTTTACATGGGAGACTGCGTAAAGCGCTTCGGAGCCCAAAATCAGGGCCATTTTGCCAAGGGAGGTCAAGAAAAACCAGTGAAACCGCCAATTTTGCCCGGTTACGTAGTTTTTTCAAAAAAAGGGCGTGACAAAGGCAGGTACTTTGTGGTATTATATACGTTGGATGCCGATTTCGTGATGGTAAGCGACGGGGACACCCGGAAGCTGGATCATCTGAAGAAAAAAAGACGGAAGCATCTGACCGCGTGTCCCATCGAACGCCCCGAGCTGATGGACCTGTTGGCGAAAGGACAATTGAAGGACAGCGATATCCGCAAGGCGCTTTTTCCCATCGCAAACAAGACCAGGGCAGAACAAATGCCCAACGAAAACAGGGAGGGTTAATCCACTTTGTCCAAGGACGATGTTATCGAAATGGAAGGCAAGGTCATTGAGGCGCTGCCCAATGCCATGTTCCAGGTAGAACTGCCCAACGGGCACCGCATCATGGCCCATATTTCCGGCAAGATGCGCATGAACTTCATCCGCATTTATCCGGGAGATAAGGTCACCATCGAACTCTCCCCCTACGACCTGACCCGCGGCCGCATCACGTGGCGCAGCAAGAATTGATTCCACCCTAAGGAGGTAGAGCCTAATGAAAGTCCGTCCTTCTGTGAAACCCATCTGCGAAAAGTGCAAGATCATCAAGCGCAAGGGCCGCGTGATGGTTATCTGCGAAAACCCCAAGCATAAGCAGCGCCAGGGCTAACCCACCCTTGCGGCTTAGGGAACGCCGTCCCGGACGCCTTGAAGAAGACGCCGGGGACGGCGTTCCCGCGGGCCTGAGAACGGCCCAACAACGGAACCCCATTTCCAAAGTAGACATGCCTGTATGGGCGGCTGCCCCGGTAATGAAGCATTGCCGGGGACCATGCATGCTGTCAGAAGTATTTCCGCCTGGGTTGCGGGCGGAAGCGATGGCGGACAGAATCCGCCGTCCTCGCTGGGGCCTCTTTCCCGACGGGGCCAAGAGATCTACGCCTTGGCCTGCGAAGAAAAAGCCTCATTCCCACCACAGAATCATTTGGAGGTGTAACCAACACATGGCACGTATTGCGGGTGTTGACCTGCCGAGAGAAAAGCGCGTCGAGGTTGGCTTGACCTACATCTTCGGCATTGGCCCGACGGTAAGCAAGCAGATCCTCGAAGTAACCGAAGTCAATCCCGACACCCGGGTGAAGGACCTGAGTGAATCGGATGTGAGCAAGCTGCGCGAATATATCGAACATCACCTGAAGGTGGAGGGCGATCTGCGCCGCGAAGTTTCCCTGAATATCAAGCGCCTGGTGGAAATCGGCTGCTATCGCGGCGTCCGCCATCGCCGCAACCTGCCCGTTCGCGGACAGAACACCAAGCAGAACGCCCGCACCCGGAAGGGCCCGAAGCGCACTGTTGGCGGCAAGAAGAAATAATTTTGCCTTCACGGTCGTTTGATGCGGGCTTTCGGCATCTTTTTCCTCCTTTCTGCGTTGGCTGCGGCTCGACGTAGCGCTGCTACGCCTTCGCCTTGCCGCCTTGACAGGAGAAAAAATCCGCTCGAAATCCCATCATCCTCCGCCCGTTCAGGCAAAATAGGGGGATCAAGTCATTCCATTTTTATAGGATTGGCTGCCCCACCGTAGCAGACGATTCTCAAAAAAATCGAATTCATCCAAAAGGACGCCCCGAAAGGGGTTCGGAGGGATATAGAATGGCTCCTAAGAAAACAGCGCTGAAGAAGGTTTCGCGCAAGCGCCGTGAGAAGAAGCTCGTGGAGCGCGGCGTAGCGCACATCCGTTCTTCCTTCAATAACACCATCGTAACCATCACTGACGTGCAGGGCAACGCCCTGTCCTGGGCTTCCGCCGGCGGCATGGGTTTCCGCGGCAACAAGAAGTCCACCCCCTTCGCCGCTCAGATGGCCGCCGAAACGGCTGCCAAGGCCAGCCAGGAATTCGGCCTGAAATCTGTGGATGTGCTGGTAAAGGGCCCCGGCTCCGGCCGTGAAGCCGCTATCCGTGCTCTGCAGACCGCCGGTCTGGATGTGACCATGATCAAGGACGTGACGCCCATTCCTCATAATGGCTGCCGTCCGCCCAAACGTCGCCGCGTGTAATTGAAGGAGGAATACAAGAATGGCTAACAATAAGCAGCCGATCGCTCGGAGAAGCCGCGCGCTTGACATTTCTCCGGCCGTTATGGGCTATGCCAACAAAAAGTCCAATCGGAATCCCGGCGGCAACCGTCGGAAGAAGGTTTCCGAATATGGCGCTCAGTTGAAGGAAAAGCAGAAGGTCAAGTTTATCTATGGCGTGCTGGAAAAGCAGTTCCGTCATTACTTTGACCAGGCTTCCAACATGAAGGGCGTTACCGGTGAAAACATGCTGCAGCTGCTGGAGCTGCGCCTGGACAACATCGTGTACCGTCTGGGTCTGGCCAAGACCCGCCGCATGGCGCGCCAGGTGGTTGTACACGGCCACATCCGCGTGAACGGCAAAAAGGTGGATATCCCCTCTTATCAGGTGAAGAAGGGCGATGTGATCACGCTGCGTGAACGGTCCAACCAGATCGAAATGTTCAAGGCCCTGCGGGAAGGCACCACCGTGCTGACTCCCAAGTGGCTGACTTTCGACGCTCCCAACCTGACTGGTACGGTCAACGAGCTGCCCGCCCGGGAAGACATTGACTACGAAGTGCAGGAGAACATGATCGTTGAATTCTATAGCCGCTGATCCTGTTCTGTCCGTATGATGCAGTCCCATACGACCGTATCGATGAGGAGGGTTGGACTCAGTGATTGTCGAAATCGAAAAAGCGCACATCGATTGTATCGAAATGGCAGCGAACAACAAGTTCGGCAAGTTCGTGATCGAGCCGCTTGAACGCGGCTTCGGCCATACGCTGGGAAACTCGCTGCGCCGGGTACTGATCAATTCTCTGCCCGGGGCCGCTGTGACCAGCGTGAGTATTGATGGCGTTCAGCATGAATTTTCCACCGTGCCGGGCGTAAAGGAAGATGTAACCGAACTGATCCTGAACCTGAAGGAGCTGGCGCTTAAGCTCTACACGGATCAGGTGAAGATGGTTGAAATCAACGCCCAGGGCCCCTGCGAACTCACCGCGGCGGATATCCGGGTGGATGATGAAGTGGAAATCGTGAATCCCGATCTGCATATCGCCACTTTGGGCGAAGGCGCCAAGCTGCATATGTGGTTGAGCCTGGATCGGGGCCGGGGCTATGTTTCTTCCGATAAGAACAAAACGGCCCAGATGCCCATCGGCGTCATTCCCATTGATTCTATCTACACCCCCATCCGCAAAGTCAATTACGTGGTTGAGGATACCCGCGTGGGCCAGATCACGGACTATGATAAGCTGACGCTGGAAGTGTGGACGGACGGCTCCGTGGCTCCCGACGAAGCCATCGCCATGTCTGCCCGCATCCTGACCGAACAGCTTTCCCTCTTTGTGGGTCTCACGGATCAGACGATGCCTATCAGCACCTCTGAGCCCGAGGATGACAAGATGGAAAAGGTGATGGAGATGACCATCGAAGATCTGGATCTCTCCGTCCGTGCCTATAACTGCCTGAAGCGCGCCGGCATCAACACCGTGGCCGAGCTGGTTCAGCGGAACCAGGAGGACATGATGAAGGTGCGTAACTTGGGCAAAAAGAGCCTTGAAGAAGTCGAGCAGAAGCTGCAGGCACTGGGCCTGGGTCTGCGCCCGACCGAAGAGTGATAGGAGGAAATTCCCATGGCAACAGAGCGCAAGCTGGGCCGTACTGCGAGCCAGCGCAAGGCGATGCTGCGGAACCTGACCACCAATCTTCTGTGGTACGGCCGCATCGAAACCACCGAGGCCAAGGCCAAGGAAGTGCGCAGCATCGTGGATAAAATGATCACCCTCGCCATCCGCGAGTATGATCAGACCGTTGAGGTCGAAAAAGAATTCTACAACGATAAGAAGCAGATCGTGAAGCAGACCTTCACCAACGACCTGCCTTCCAAGCTGCATGCCCGCCGCCTGATGATGGCTTACCTGTATGATATCAAGGAAGCCAAGAAGGACGACGAAAGCAAGTCCGAATACAAGGAACGCACCAAGGACAACAAGCATCCCGTGGTGGAAAAGCTGTTCCGTGAATATGGCCCCAAGTATCGTGCCCGCAATCAGGAAAAGAACTGCGCCGGCGGCTACACCCGCATCTATAAGCTGGGTCCCCGTCGCGGCGACGCGGCCGAAATGGTCATTATCGAATTGGTGTAAGCGAAAGCTGCATGCAAAAACCCACAGTCCTGAAAATGGGCTGTGGGCTTTTTATAAAGCGTTACAAATTGGGATTTGTCAAGATGGGATACGGCGGGGCTTTGCCCCGCGC